>Ga0310690_10006615_pt1 | contig 15167 bp, 8 predicted proteins | sample AusTroGonzalo_MG_2_FD_207661 | JGI IMG/M metagenome (GOLD analysis project Ga0310690, IMG submission 207661) | Bovine rumen microbial communities from tropical cattle in Woodstock, Queensland, Australia - Gonzalo_04 (v2) (version 2) | ecosystem: Host-associated > Mammals > Digestive system >...
CAAGTACCCGATGGCCAGCTGGTACCACAAACCCTGCGACGAATACAGGGAGGACTGGGACCTGTCCGGAACCGTCGCCAATGTGAACCTGGTCTTCAGCGTGGCGCTCTCGCTGACGGTATTCTGATGAAAAGCTGACTCTCAAGATTTGCAAAAAGCTTTCAGGATTTGCAAAAATCGCAAACTGAAGCCTTGTCTAGTAGGTGTTTTCAAATATTATAGCGAACTTCAAAACCACATACTAACCACATTAATAACACAACAATCATGAAAAAGGTATTTTTGCTGGCCGTCGCGCTGATGATTTCCGTGATGGCACACGCACAGTTCAGCGTACAGGTGGGTTATCAGATGAGCTCTTTGCGGACGGAGATAGGCGGGCTGAACGCAACGCAGTACTACAACGGCGTCATGGCCGTGGTCGATTACAACATTCCGTTGGTGGGTCCTCTTGCCGTCGCTCCGGGCCTGGGCCTCAGCGGCAGTTTTACCAACAAATACGATGTCAAGTACAGAGAGTTTGGTCTTATTGCCCCGATTGACCTCAATCTTTGTTTAACCGACAGGAGAGATTTCCGCGTTTCACTCTTCGCAGGTCCGACCCTCTATTATGGTCTCTTCTGCAAGGACGTTTCCGTGAATCCGCATTACGACTACTACAAATCGGACAACAAGCGGTTCGAAATGTTCCTCGGTGGTGGTCTCTGGTGTGATATCCGGGAGGTGTTCCGCGTGAAGATCGGCTACAAATTCGGGCTCCTGAACAGCAGCAAGGTGGCAGGCATCGTGGAAAAGAACAATTCCCTGACGCTCGCGATCGGCTACATCTTCTAATACGGAAAACACGTCATACAAACTTCCGCAGCGGTATTCCTTCAAAACCATTTGGAGGATAACCCTTCCCATCCTGGTTGCCCTCGTGATGGAGGAACTGCTGGGCATGACCGACACGGCCTTCCTGGGCCGTGTCGGCGAGGTGGAACTGGGCGCCTCGGCCATCGCCGGCGTGTATTTCACCATCCTGTACATGCTCGGGTTCGGCTTCTCCATCGGGGTCCAGATCATCATCGGCCGGCGCAACGGGGAGGCTTACGAGAGCGGAACGGGCTTCGGTGCCATCGGACGCGTGTTCTGGCAGGGGGCCTGGTTCCTGGCGGCCCTGGCCGTCCTGACCATGGTCCTTTCGTATCTCCTGTCCCCGCCCCTCCTCCGGGGGCTCCTGCGGTCGGAGAACATCTACCGGGCGTCCGTCGTCTATGTGAACTGGCGTATTCCGGGGCTGCTCTTCGCCTTCATGACGGCGCTGTTCCGCGCCTTCTACGTGGGGACGCGGGAGACGAAAAGCCTGACCTGGAACTCCATCGTGCTGGTGAGCAGCAACATCTTCCTGGACTGGGTGCTGATCTTCGGCCACCTGGGCGCGCCGGCGATGGGCATCAAGGGCGCCGCCCTGGCGTCGACCATCTCGGAAGGCATTTCCTTGCTCTTCTTCGTCGTCTGGGCCGCCTTCACGGCGGACCGGAAGTACGGCCTGCAGAAGCTTGTAAAACCCGTCTGGAAGGAGCTTAGGCATATTTTCGCCACCGCCTCCTGGGTCATGTTGGAATATGTGCTGAGCGTTTCCGTCTGGCTGTTGTTCTTCCTCTTCATCGAGCACCTGGGTGAGGAGCCGCTGGCGGTTGCGAACATCGTGCGGAGCATCTCCGAGCTGCCGTTCGTCTTCTCGGCGGCCTTTGCCTCCACGGCGGCGACGCTGGTGAGCAACATCATCGGCGAAGGGCATCCCGAAGGCGTGACACAGGTAATCCGGCGGGTGATCATGCTATGCGTCGTCACCATGCTGCCGCTGCTGGCCCTCTTCGCGCTGTTCCCGCACCTGATCATCGGCCTGTTCACCGACATTCCCAGCCTGGTTGAGGCTTCCGTCCATACCCTGTGGGTGATGTGCGCCGCCACCGCCCTTACCCTGCCGTGGAACGTGTACCTGCAGTCGGTCGCGGGAACGGGAGACACGCGTGTCTGCCTCCGCTTCGACGTCGTGGCCCTTGTCATCTATGCCGTGTACTGCACCGTTATCATCGGCATCCGCCATTCGAGCATCGCCGTGTGCTGGACGGCCGACGCCGTCTATTCGCTCGTCATCTGGATCCAGTGCGCCATCTACATCCACAGGAATAAGTGGCTCAACAAGACAATATGAATGCGGAATGCCCCTTGCTTGTTTAATGATTGTTTTATAAATTTACCAAAAAATTGGAGCAATATGAAACTCAATGATCCTTTTGTCATTACGATTAGCCGTGAAGTCGGCTCCGGTGGCGGCACCGTAGGCCGGAAACTGGCGGAGAAACTCGGTGTAAACTACAGTGACAAGCGGCTCCTCAAGGAGCTGGAAGAGAAATTCAACTTGACCAGCGAGGGCATCGAGCATCTGAAGAAAAAGAAGAAGAACTGGTTTACGGATTTGTTCAATCAGGTTTCACCCTCCAACAAAACATCCTTTAAGGTGGGGAACTACACCTTCTCCCGTGAATACAAGGAAGCCGTGACCGTGGAGGACATCTTCGACGCTGAAAAGGAAATCCTCAATGCCTTCGCCGACGAGGGTTCCTGCGTCATCGCCGGTCGCTCCGCCTTCTTCGTGCTGAAGGACCGTCCCAATAAGGTGGATATCTTCATCACCGCCTCCAAGGAGCACCGCATCGCGCGTATCATGGCCAAGCAGGGCATGACCCGCGAAGAGGCCATCGAGCTGATGGAGAAAACGGACAAGGGCCGCGAGAACTATGTGCAGCGCTATACCGGCCTCAGCCGCTACGACATGCGCAACTACGACATCATCCTGGACATGGACTACCTGACCGAGGACGAGGCCGTGGAGAAGATTGTTGCTTTCATCGGCAAATAGACCTTATTTCACCCAGATCTCATCAATAAAGATGAATCCGGGGCTGCCGCTGCCGGGGTGCCAGTCAGGGATGGTGCCGATGTTCTTCGCGAACACCCTGACATAGCGCGCACGCCCGACGGCGGCAGCTTCGCAATTCCAGATGCGGACCTCGTAGTCCCGCTCGTCCATCGTATTCTCCATGCGCGCAAGCGGCGTGAAATGTTCTCCGTCCTCCGAGACGGAGAATTCGACGTACTTCGGCATCCAGATCCACGAACGGGCGTCCTGGCAGAAGCCCGCGCCGACGGTGGAGATGTCGCGTACCTCGCGCAGGTCCACCACGGCCTCGAAATCGGTCCCCACATAGCCCTGCCAGCCGCCGGTGCGCCAGTTCAGGCCGCCGCGGAAGCCGTCGATCAGGCCCTCGTCGCCGCCGGCGGTGTACTGGCGGCTGTAGCGGGCGTGGAGCTCGATGTCGCGGTCGCGTTGGATCTGGTGGACGGCGCAGCGGGTGGTGAAGCTGCGGCGCTCGCCGATCTGGGCGTACGCCTCCATCCTGCAAGGTTCATAGACGTTGAAGGGGCCCTCGTAGGGGCGGAAGTCGCCGTCGCCGATGCGGAACCAGATCCGGCCTTCGCCGGAAATGGCGACGCGGAGCGAGTCGGCGAAGATGTCGTTGTCCAGCTCGAAGGCGGGGTTGGTGACTATCGTCACCGGGATTCTCGTGATTCCACGAGAATCCTCGATAGTCTTCACCCCCTGCACCCCCTCAAGGGGGATGGCCGGATAATCGCTATCGCGATCCGGCGCCCACGCACACCCAGGCTCGGTCCAACCTGGGCAGACGGGGTAGCGGCCGAGGGCGCTCAGGACGTACCAGGCGGACATCTGGCCGCAGTCGTCGTTGCCGCAGAGACCGTCGGGGGCGGAGCTGTAGAGCGTTTCGAGGATCTGCTCCACGCGTGCCTGTCGCTTGTCGGGCCGCCCGGCGAAATCATAGAGATACGCCACGTGGTGGCTGGGTTCGTTGCCGTGGGCGTACTGCCCGATGCAGCCGGTGATGTCGGCCTGCGAGCGGCCGGTGTTGCCCTCCTCGGCCTCGAACATCGCGTCCAGGCGCCGCTCCAGGGCGTCCGCGCCGCCGAGCATGTCCATCAGCCCGCCCAGGTCCTGCGGCACGAAGAGGCTGTACTGCCAGGTGTTCGCCTCCGTGTAGTGGTTGTTGACCTCGCGCGGGTCGAATGGACTGGCCCAGCGCCCGTTGAGGCGGGCGCGCATGAAGCCGGTCGTGGGGTCGAAGACGTTGCGCCAGTACTGCGCGGACGTCATGTATTCCTCATAGACATCCATGCGCCCGAGGTACTTCGCCACCTGCGCGGTGCACCAGTCGTCGTAGGCGTATTCGAGCGTCTTGGAGACGCTCTCGTGCTCGTCGTCCGCCAGCACCAGGCCGTTGGCGCGGAAGCTGCCCAGGCCGAATTCCGGCCGCTTCGAGCTGGCGAGCAGCGCCGCCAGCGCCTTCTCGATATCGAAATCCGTGAAACCGCGCGCGATGGCGTCGGCGATCACGGGGGCGGCGTTGTATCCGATCATGCAGTTGGTTTCGTAGCCGGAAAGCTCCCAGACGGGCAGCTTGCCGCCCTCGTCGTAGATGGACAGGAAGGTCTTCAGGAAGTCGTAGCTCCGTTCCGGCTCTATCTCCCAGAGGAGCGGGTGCTCGCCGCGGAAGGTGTCCCACAGCGAGAGGACCGTGTAGCGTTCCCAGCCCTCGGCGCGGTGCACCTGCCGGTCCATGCCGCGATACTCGCCGTTGGCGTCGGAATAGAGCGAGGGGTGGATGCCCGTATGGTAGAGGGCGGTGTAGAAGCGCCGGAGGTGCTCCTCGTCCTGCCAGGGGCTGTCGAGCTTTCCCAGATACGCCTCCCAGGCGGCTTCGGTCGCATTCCGCTGCGCTTCGAAGCTCTCCGGATATTCGGACTGCAGGTTCAGCCGCGCGTTCTCCTCCGACACGGAGGAAATGGCCACGCGCACGGTCACGACCCGCGTCTTGCGCGGGAAGGTGAACACCGCCCGGCGGCCGCCGTCGAGCAGCTGACACTTCGCGGGCGCTGAGAACTCCATCCAGAAATAGACGTCCTGCCCGCGCGCCCAGCTGCTGGACTGCCGCCAGCCGCTGCATCCCGCCTTGGACGGCGTGATGCGCCAGCCGTCCAGCGGGTCGCGGTGCGTCAGGTCGAGCGTGATCTGGGGCTTCACCCCCGCCGGGAAGGTGTACTCGTGCACCCCGACCCGCCGTCCGGCCGTCAGGCGCGCCTGCACCTGCGGTCCCTCGAGGAAGACCTCGTAGTAGCCCGGGGCGGCCTTTTCCCGCCCGTGCGAGAAGGCGGAGGGCGTGCCGTCGCCCGGCATCAGCAGGATGTCGCACCAGTCGTCGCAGCCGGTGCCGCTCAGGTGCGTGTGCGAAAAGCCGTAGATGACGCTGTCGCTGTAATGGTAGCCGCTGCAGCCGTCCCAGTCGCCCGCGTTCGTGCGGGTGTCCGGGCTGAGCTGCACCATGCCGAAGGGCGCCACGGCCCCGGGAAAGGTGTGGCCGTGCGCGTCGGTGCCGACGAAGGGATTGACGTATGGGAGAAGACTCAGGAGAAAGGTTATCAGCAGGTTCATCGCGACGCAAGTGTTTATGCAAAGATAGCTTTTTAACACAAAATATTTTAACTTTGCCTTGTTATGCCACATAAACCGATTACCCTGACCGTTCTGCTGCTGACCGTTCTGCTGTCCGTCTCCTGCGTGGACCGGACGGCATCTTCGTCCCGCAGACTGGCAGAGCTGGAAGGTTACATCGCCGCGCGTCCGGTCTATGAAACGCGCAAGAAGGATCAGCTGGAGGGCATACGCAAGATGGCGGAGGCCACGACCAACCGCCGCCGGCTCTTCGATTACGGGATTTTTGCGGCCAATGAATATTTCTCGTACAGTTTCGATTCCACGTCGTTCTACCTGAAAAAGTGCCTGGAGCTCGCGGAGCAGTTGAATGACACGGACCGCTACAATCAGGCCTCCATCCTGCTGGGGCATCTGTATGCGAAGGCCGGCCACTACATGGAAGCCTACAACCGTCTCTTCAATCAGATCGACACAAGCACGCTCTCGGAAGCCCATCGGATGGATTACCTGATGGCGCTGTATGACTTCAGCCGCGACCTGGCCGGCAATTCCGGCATGGTGGAGCGACCGCCGATCCAGGAGCGGGACGTGTACCGGCAGCAGTTGTACTCCCTGGTTCCGAAAGACTCCCGGCGGTGGCGCGAGCTTCGCCTGGACGAACTGGTCACGGCGGGCCGGCTGGAATCCGCCGACAGCCTGGTCCAGATCCTGCTGGCCGGCACAAAACCGGATGAGCATGAATACGCCATCTATGCCTACGAGCGTTCCGTGATTGCGGAACAGAGCGGTCGTCCGGAGGACCAGCTGAGCTGGCTGATCAAGTCGGCGGAGAGCGACATCATCAATGCCGTCAAGGACTACGCTTCGCTGACCGTGATTTCGCAGATTGTGCTGCCGACGGACGTGGTGCGGTCTTTCAGCTATTTGCGGATCGCACAGGAAGACGCTATCGCTTACAACGCGAAACTTCGTCCCTGGCAGATTTCGCAATTCTTCATGGAAATCGAGGACGCCTATGCGGCGCGGCGCACCCGGGCGCACCAGCGGATGCTGATTTCTTCCGTCCTGCTGGGCCTGCTGGCCGTACTTCTGCTGGTTTTGGCCTGGTTCCTGGTGAAGCGGTCCCGGAAGCTTTCCCGGATGCGGCAGGATCTGGAGGAGCGCAACGTGCAGTTGGCGGCGGCCAACGATTCGCTGGCCTTGCTGAACAAGGAACTGTCGCGCGCCGATCAGGTCAAGGAACGTTATATCGTGGATTTCTTGCGCCGCCTGTCCCTCACGGTAACGCAGATTCAGGGGGAAGAGAATTATGCCCGGAACTTGCTCAAGCTGGGCAAGTCGGAACAGCTGCTCAAGGAGATATCCCTCTCCACCCGTTCGGAGAAGACGCTCAAGGAATTCTACCGGGATTTCGACGCGACTTTCCTGCAGGCGATCTGCCCTGATTTCGTGGAGCGCTTCAACGATCTGCTCCGGGAGGATGCACGTTTCCATCCGAAGCCCGGCTCCCTGACGACCGAACTGCGCATCTTCGCGCTGATCCGCCTGGGCGTGGACGATTCCCGGGAAATCGCCGACATTCTCCACTACTCCCACAGCACCATCTATAATTACAAGGTGTCGGTCAAGAACGCGGCACTCGGCGATCGCGAAGCGTTCGAAGAAAAGGTGAAACGGATAGGAAAGTAGCGGTTCCAGCGTTTTACAACCACTACTAATTTCGCCCAAAACGAATTATTCAACCGGCTGATTCCCAGCCGGTTGATTTTTACATTTCACTACTATTTCATTCTTGTCGGCGGAAGGGATATTCCATCCGTCTATATTTGCCGTCGACACAAGGTCGAAACACCTTCAACATTTAATAACCAACGCACACAACTTTAAAAAGCGTATGAAAAAAATTTTCACCCTGATCCTTTTATTAGGATTGAGTCTGGCGGCCCTGGCCCAGGGCGTCTCTGTCAAAGGAGTCGTCGTGGATGCAGCGGGCCAGCCGGTTGTCGGCGCTTTTGTAGTGGAGCGCGGCACGACCAACGGTACCATGACCGACGTGGATGGAGCATTCTCCTTCCGCGCCACCGAGGGTGCCACCCTGGAAGTGACCTGCATCGGCTACAGGAGCCAGAACGTGACCGCTACGGCGGCCCGCGAACTCCGCGTCGTTCTTGAGGATGACGCCGAAATGCTGGAAGAGACCGTGGTCGTCGGCTATGGCGTCCAGAAGAAGAGTGTCGTGACGGCCTCCATTTCCAAGGTGGACGGCGATGCCCTCAACACGGTCCGCGCTTCGACGATCAACGACGCCCTCAAGGGCAAGGTGTCCGGCGTGCAGATCACCCAGGCATCCGGCCAGCCGGGCTCCGGCTCCCAGATCAAGATCCGCGGCATCGGCACCGTCAACAACTCCGATCCTCTTTATATAGTGGACGGCATGCCTGTTGACGGCGGCATCGATTACCTGAACCCGACCGACATCGCGTCTGTTGAAATCCTGAAGGATGCCGCTTCCGCGGCTATCTATGGTGCCCGCGCCGCCAACGGCGTGGTTCTCGTGACCACCCGCAACGGCAAGAAGGGTCAGGCTTCCATCACCTATAGCGGCAGCTTCGGCTGGCAGAACCCCTGGAAGAAGAAGGAAGTCCTCAACGCCACGGAGTACATGATCATCATGAACGAGGGTCGCATCAACGACGGCGGTGCCCCGCTGTATTCCGCAGCCGAGATTGCCGCGGCAGGCAAGGGCACCGACTGGCAGGACGAGACCTTCAACTACAACGCACCGATCACGCAGCACCAGCTGTCCGTGAGCGGCGGTACCGACAAGGTTACTTACTTCGTATCCCTCGGCTACTTCAAGCAGGACGGTATCGTGGGCGGCAATTACGGCAAGTCCAACTACGACCGCCTCACCCTCCGTTCCAACAACAGCTATGTGCCGTTCGAGACGGATAGCCGCAACTTCCTGAACAAGTTGACCCTCACGGCCAACATCGCTTACTCCAACATCAATTCGACGGGCATCACCACCAACTCCGAGTTCGGTTCCATCCTGGGCTCCGCGGTGGCCTTCAACCCGTCCATCCCGGTGTTCGCTTCCGAGGCCGAAGCCGCCCGCATCCTGGCGGAACACCCGACCGCGATCGTGGCCGCCGACGGCCGCGTCTATTCCCTGCCTCCGACCGGTTATCAGGAACTGACCAACCCGGTGGCCAACCTGGACACACCGTCCAACACCCTCTACAAGACCCATAAGTTCGTGGCGAACTTCTCTGCCGAGCTGGACATCCTCCCGGGCCTCAAGTTCAAGAGCAGCTACGGCGTGGACCTCGCCTTCTGGCGCAACCGCGGCTATGGTTTCGAGCAGTACAAGAGTTCCATGAACCAGACGCTCACCAGTTGGGTGAACATGGGCATGAATGAAGGCCTCCGCTGGCAGACGGAGAATTACTTCTCCTATAACAAGCAGCTCGGCAAGCACTACATCAGTGCCGTGCTCGGCCAGTCCGCGATGAGCTATTCCTACACCTATGTCTCCGGCACCGACTATCAGCTGAAGGAGACCAACCCGTCCATGGCCTACATCGACTCCGCCATCGGCTCTACCGATGACGAGCGCACCAGCGGCGGCACCGGCGGCTACGACGTCCAGCGCCTTGCCTCCTACTTCTTCCGTTTCGACTACAATTACGACGAGCGCTACATGCTCGAATTTACGATCCGCCGCGACGGTTCTTCCCGCTTCGGTCCCGGCCACAAGTGGGCCACCTTCCCGGCCGCTTCCCTCGGTTGGAACATCACCAACGAGCCCTGGTTCAAGAATAACCGTCCGGGTTGGATCGACCAGCTCAAGCTCCGCGCCAGCTGGGGTAAGAACGGTAACGAAAATATCGGTAACTTCCGTTATGCGTCCCTGATGGACACCGGCCAGGAGTACTATTTCGGAAACGAAGGAGAGTACGGTACCATGCAGCCGGGTTCTTCCCCTGCGGCTCTCGCCAATCCGACCATCCGTTGGGAGGAGTCCGAGCAGCTCGACCTCGGTTTCGACGCCCGACTCTTCAATGACCGCTTGACCTTCGGCTTCGACTTCTACAACAAAAAGACCAACGGCATGCTGATGAACAAGCCTATCCCGTCCTACGTGGGTCAGGGCGCCCCGATGTCCAACCTGGGCGACATGCGCAACTGGGGTTATGAATTCGAAATCGGCTGGCAGCAGCAGGTCGGCGACTTCCACTACGCCATCAACGCCAATGCCTCCCTGCTCCGCAACCGCCTGATCAACCTCGGAAACGAGTCCGGCGAGGCGGTCTACCAGAGCAATGGTGCCTCCGGCGTGGGTGACTACGTGAAGGGTTCCAACGGCGAGGTCTGGCCGTACTTCTACGGCATGAAGACCGACGGTCTCTTCCAGAACTGGAACGAGGTGTACTCCTACAAGGACAAGGACGGCAACCTGATGCAGCCCAACGCCCAGCCGGGTGACGTCCGCTTCGTGGACTACAACGGCGACGGTTACGTCAATGATGACGACCGCACCAAGATCGGCAAGGGTATGCCGGACTGGACCTATGGTATCACCTTCTCCGCTGACTGGAAGGGCTTCGACCTCAATGTGTTCTTCCAGGGCAGCATCGGCAACCAGATATTCGACTATTCGATGCGTGGCGACGTTCCGGCGATGAACCGCCCGGCATGGATTCTCGACCGTTGGGTCGGCGAGGGCACGTCCAACCGCATTCCGCGCATGACCAACGCCAATCCGAACCAGAACTGGCGTTCCTCCGACCTCTGGGTCAAGGACGGTTCCTATCTCCGCCTCAAGACCGTGCAGCTCGGCTACACCCTGCCCGAGAAGTGGGTCCGCACCATCTCCCTGAAGAGCGTGCGCGTGTACGTGGCCGGTGAGAACCTCCTCACCTTCACGAAGTACGACGGCTTCGATCCGGAAATGGCGTCCGACGGCTACACCACCATCGGCGTGGACCGCGGTATCTACCCGCAGGCCCGGACCATCACCGTGGGCGCTTCCATTTCCTTCTAATCCTTTAATGCAGATAAGAATATGAAACTCTATAAATTATTGGCAGCCTTTGTCATGGGCGCGGTCCTGACCAGCTGTGGGGATGAGTTCCTCACCGCCCATGCCACCCACCAGGGAGAGGCGGGAGCGGAAGCGACCGAGAGCGCGATCCTGTCCTACCTGACGGCGACCTACCAGCCGCTCCTGATGGATTCCTACGCGAATTACAACTACAACCACATCCTGCTGCTTTCCGATCTCCGCTCCGACGACATCTACAAGGGCGGCGGCGATGCCGGCGACCAGTCCTGGATGTACCACATGTCCCTGTTCCAGATTCCCGCTTCCGAGAGCCCGTCCGGCATCTGGAGCCTCTACTATACCGCGATCGCCCGCGCTAACAACACGGTCCTTGCCATTGACAACGCGGTCGGCTTCGACAGCGATGCCGCTAAGGCCCGTCTGGCCGGTTACCGCGCCGAGGCGCTCTTCCTGCGCGCCTACTACCTCCACCACCTGTGGAAGCTCTACGGCAACATTCCTTTCTTCACCGAACCTCTGGAGGATCCCTTCATGGCTCCGCAGAAGAGCGCCGACGAGATCTACGCCTGCATCATGCAGGACATTGCAGACGCTGAGACGGCGGCCGGCCAGGCGGGCAGCGAATTCCCGCTCTACACCAACGGTTCCGCCAAGCAGGCCCGCGCCAACCTGGCCGCCCTGTACATGCTCAAGGCTCGCGTGGTGATGTACCAGAACGACCAGTCCAAATACAGCGAGGTGGCTTCCAACATGGCGGCGATCATCAACAGCGGCTCCTACCGCCTGATCGACTTCGATGCCCTGTGGACCGGCGCCGACGCGAACGACTTCACGCCGGAGTCCATCTTCGAGAGCAACCAGATCTCCGACGGCAAGCGCGACTGGGGCAGCGCCTGGGTCGGATGCGGCACCAACCTGCCGGCCTACATCTCCCCCAACGAGCTCAACGACGCTGTCTTCTGCGGCGGCTGGGGCTTCGGTCCCGTGCGCCAGAGCACCTGGGATATGTATGAGAACGGCGACGTCCGTCGCGAAGGTTCCATCAACAAGTTCGAAGACGGTACCTATGGTCCCCGTTTCCAGAACACCGGCCTCTTCCAGAAAAAGTATGCCGCCCGTACCGCCCTGCGTTCGACGATCGGAACCGTGGATCTCAACTATCCCAATAACCTGATCCTCTTCCGTTACGCCGAGACTCTGCTCAACTACGCCGAGCTGGTGGGCTGCCTGGGTGCAAGCGCTTCCGGTGGTGTCGCGCCGCAGGATTGCCTGGACGCCGTCCGCAGCCGCGCCGGCGTGGGCTCCATCCCCGTGAATATGGACAATATCAAGCTCGAGCGCCGCAAGGAATTCGTTGGCGAAGGCATGCGCTTCTGGGACCTCATCCGCTGGGGTGATGCAGCGACCGTGCTGACCGAGAGCGATGACGCCCACCAGAGCGTCCGCACTTTCAACCCGTCCAAGGACAAGTACCTGCCTATCCCGCAGAGCGAGATGAGCCGCACCGCCGGTACCGGCGAGTTCCAGCTCCAGCAGAACCCTGGTTATTAATCGTTGAAATAGCATAATAAAATGAGAAAGATATTCAACTCCATCCTCCTGGCCGTGGCTGCAGGTGCCTTGCTGATCTCCTGCAACCCGATGGACCCGGATGCCCACAAGCTGGGACCGGCCCCCTCGGAGAGCCAGCTTGCGTTCACGGTGACATCGACTACGGCGTCTCCGAACATCGTCGAGCTCCAGAACACCTCGTCCGTGCCCGGTGTCGCCCTCTGGGACCTGGGCAACGGCACGACGGTCAAAGGTGACAATGTCTCAGCCACGTACCCTTTCAAGGGTGACTACACCGTGACGATGTCCCTCTATACGACGGGCGGGTCCGCCACCATTTCCCAGGTGGTCTCTATCGCCACGGACGACTACGGCCTGCTGGACACCCCGGGCTTCAACGCCCTGACCGGCGGCGCCAATGCCACCGACGGCAAGACCTGGGTCTTTGCCCGTTACACCAAAGGCCATTTCGGCGTGGGCGACGTGAATGCGGCGCCTGAGGTCAATGGTCCGGCCTGGTGGCAGTGCGATCCCAAGGGGAAGGAGGGCTGCTCGCTCTATGACAACGAGTATACCTTCATCCAGAAAGGCACCAAGCTCATCTGGAAAAACGAGGGCTACATCTACACCAATGAGAACGGCATGAACCATCTCGGCGTCCCCGGTACGCCCAATGCGGTCGTCGGTGACTACGACGTCCCTTATGTCCCGGCAGACAACCTCACGTTCACCCTGGATGAGGACAACAACAAAATCATTCTCGGCGGCAATGCTTTCTTCGGTTTCTACACCGGCGTGAGCGAGTACAACATCATCACGCTCGACGAGCACCTGCTGTATGTCTGGTGCCGCAGCGAGGCCGAACCGGGCAACGCCTGGTACTTCATCCTGGTTCCGAAGGACGAACTGGTCGAACCCGAACCGGAGCCAGTCGAGCCGAAACCGGAGTCGGAACCCGCCTGGTTCCGCCCGAACGCGGAGACCAACCTCCTGGGCGTGAACCTCAGCTATGAGAGCTGGTTCAGCGGTGCCGACTGGTCCGGTGGCCTGGAACCCGGCATCACGGTCAAGAACAACATCAACATCGTTGTCCCCGAAGGTGTCGGCGGTGAAGAGTGGATGGGCCAGTTCAAAATCAAGACGCAGATTCCGGCCGGCGCCCGCGAGCGCTTCGACTTCAGCTGCAACATCGCTTCCACCCAGGCCGGAACGGCCACGGTAAAGATGACCGCAGCTGACGATCCGGCCGACGACTCCTTCTTCTATAACGGTAACGTGGCTGTCCCCGCTGGCGGCAGTGTAACTTTCGAGGAAGCGGACCATATGCTGTTCGACGCGACCGAAAGCATCCTGCTGGTCTTCGACTTTGGCCGTTTCCCGGCCGGTTCGGTGATCACGATTTCCGACCTCTGCCTGCAGAAACACATTCCGCTGAGCGACAAGCCCGAGGTGGTCAACTTCTGGCCGGACGCCACCGTCACCACGGCCTATTGGTTCAGCGGTGCCGATTGGAGCGGCGGTCTGGAGCCCGTGTACAAAATGTTGGATGGCAACGGCTTTGAGCTGACGGTCCCTGAGGGCGTCGGTGGTAGCGAGTGGATGGGCCAGTTCTCCCTCCACAGCGACATCAAGGCTCTGAACTCTCATCGTTATGAGTTCTCCGCCCAGATTACTGCAACCGCAGCCAGCACCATCACCGTCAAGATCTCCAACGATCCGGAAGAAGATGACGCCCACCTGCTCAGCTACGACAATGCCGTAGGAACCGTTGCGGGTACCGTGACCTACCGGGTCAAGGACATCTATCCCAAGCCGCTGGACGCTGATGCCCTGCAGGTAATCTTCGACTTCGGCCGCACCCCGGCCGGCACCAAGATCACCGTCACGGACATTGTCTTCCAGGAATACATTGATTAAACATTGGTTATTGGTTAAAATAGTGGTAATGAGAATGTTGTCAATTTTTGCCTCTGTCCTGCTGCTTGCCGCCTGCGGTGGTAAGGAGCCCGTTCCTGCGCCCGTTGCACCGACCATCCAATTTGCCGATCAGGAACTGGTCATCAGTCCCGAAGGCGGCGAGACCGGCGTTCGCGTGAACGCGACGGCCGTGTGGTCAGTGACAACCGACGGGCAGGGTTGGTATGAGGTGGTCTCGCCCTCGCAAGTATTTGCCGGGGAGAGTGTCCTGAAAGTAAAGGCAACGCCGAATGTGAGCGGAAGTGCCCGTCAGGGCACAATCCGCTTTGCGAGCGGCGATGCCACCGCTTCCCTGACGCTCAAGCAGGCCAACTTCATCCCGGAGTTGGGATTCTCCGCGGACGAAGTAATCGGGGACGGCGCCGGCAGCGAGGAGACCGTGAAGACCACGGCCAACGCCGCTTGGCAGGCAGAGGAGGACGACATTCCCTTCTGGTTCAGCATCTCCCCCAAGACCATCGTCAAGGGGGAGGGCGAACTGAAACTGAAGTTCAACCGGAGCTACACGGCCGAGCGCCGCAGCGCGGAGATCCGTTTCCGCAGCGGCGACCAAGTCAAGACGCTCCGGGTGACTCAGACGCCCGGCGAGCCGGTGGCCCCGGGGACGTATGTCCCTGCGGGCTACCAGCTGGTCTGGCAAGATGATTTCTCCGGCGCCTCGACCGACCTCGTATCGAACTGGCGCTTCGAGGACTGGGCGCCCGGCCGTGTGAACAACGAGCTGCAGCGTTATGTCCCCGACGACCGGCGGACTTCGTTCGTGCGCGACGGGGCCCTGTACATCGTGGCCCGCAAAGACGGCGGGCAGGTCCTTTCCGCGCGGATGAATTCCCGCGAATCCTGGCTCTACGGCTACGTCGAGGCGGCCATCCGGCTCCCGAAAGGCAAGGGCACCTGGCCGGCATTCTGGATGATGCCGGACGATTTCTCCAAGGGCTGGCCGGCCTGCGGCGAGATCGATATCATGGAAGAGGTCGGCACGCACGCCAACTACACCTCCTCTTCCATCCATTG
>Ga0310690_10006616_pt1 | contig 15164 bp, 15 predicted proteins | sample AusTroGonzalo_MG_2_FD_207661 | JGI IMG/M metagenome (GOLD analysis project Ga0310690, IMG submission 207661) | Bovine rumen microbial communities from tropical cattle in Woodstock, Queensland, Australia - Gonzalo_04 (v2) (version 2) | ecosystem: Host-associated > Mammals > Digestive system >...
TTATTATTCCTCGTTGGCGCGCAACTGCTGTACGTAAATAGCGTGCTCCATCTTAAGGCGCTTAAGTACAGAAGGTTTGTCGAACTGCTGACGGCGACGGAGTTCCTTCACCACGCCTGTTTTTTCAAACTTTCTCTTAAACTTTTTGAGAGCCTTTTCAATGTTCTCGCCTTCTTTTACGGGTACAATAATCATTTGTCTTTTCTTTTAATTTTTTTATGTTAAACTTATGCTTCGGACATACTTGTCACGAAAAGCGGGTGCAAAATTACTACTTTTTTATGAAACCACCAAGTTTTTATCCTTTTTTTATTAAAAGAGACAGCTATTTTTTCAAATTATCCAAAAAAAGTATTACCTTTGTAGTCAAGAAACAAAAGAATAACTATGCCAAGGAAGAATAGTGGAATGTGGTATGAGGTGCACCCGACGCCAGTGAAGGGCGAGGACGGGAAGAACCTGGTTTATGTCCGTCCGAAAAGCGGGCTGAAATTGACGATGAAAGAGTTGGAGGACTACTGCGAGCGCTGGAATATGTTGCGCTATGGCGAACTGGGGCGGGCCTTCGACGCCTTTATCCGTGTGGCTGGCAGGTATCTGGCAGAGGGCTACCGTATCGATACGCCCATCGGCTCGTTTGCGCCGAAGTTGTCGCTGGACAAGCAAATCACCGATCCTGATCAGGTGAAAGACCGCGATGTGAGACTCGAAGGCGTGGAGTATAACCCAGGCAAAATATGGGATAAGGCCATCGACAAGTGGCTCGACGGATTCCGACGTTACGATAATCCTGACACAAAGGCCATTCTCGCCGATAAGGAGAAGTTGGAGCAGGTGATGAGGGATTGCATCCAGAAATATCATGGCTATATCACAGCAGGCATCTTTTCAAGGGCTTCTGGGCTGACCCTCTACTCTGCCCGCAAACAACTGAACGAGTGGACCAAGGGCGATAAGCCGAAACTGCTGAAGACACCCCGTGGCAAGGAGCATATCTACACGGAGACATAGCGCATCACGGTCCGGAAATACGTTTCAATTTGCGTATAGGCGCACAATCGTTTGCGTATAGGCGAACGATCGTTTGGGTATAGGCAAACGATAGAAAGATAGGGAGTTTCTCCCTGTTACCCTTAGGCTTTTCCCCTGCGAGCCTTAATGTTTCCCCCTGTGGAGCCTATATCATTTCTTTGTTATTTGCCAGGCGACACCCACCGCAATGCTCCAGAAACTCTTGAAGTCGTTCAGATAGACATCGGTGTTCACGTCTATCTGTACCCGACGTGACAACTGACAGGCAACTCCCAGTTCCATCCAATTCTCTGTGCTATTAGGATATTTGTAGTTGTACTCTTCGGCCATCAGTTGCCATCGGTCGTTGAGAGCAAATCCCAGACAGGCACCATAGAAGATAATGGGCTTTTCGGCATCGAACCACATCAGATCTCCTTCGTAGCCAAGGGAAAGCCATGACGTCAGTTGGTTCTGAAAGAGAAGTCCCATTTGGCCACTCCAATTGTTGGGCATATTGTCATAGTGCTTGCTTGGTATGATGACATTGCCTAACATTGAAACGGCTGGCAAAAAACGCCATCCGTCAAAAAGTTTGGCCTTCGCGCCAATGGCCACATTCTCCGATCCGTTATAGTCAAAAATCTCGCCACCCTCATTGTTCCAATCGCCCTGCAGACGCAGTTCCGCATAGTCGGAGATTCCAAAACGAATGAGCGTGGTGTTCAATGTCCAAATGTATGACATGGCACCATCCTGTCTGACTTGTTGATAGCCCATTCCCATTTCCCATTGCAATCGTCCTTTAGGTAGTACGTCTGTGCTAGTTGTGGCCCCAGGACGGTCAGCCGTGAATCCCACCTCCTCACTCTGGGCCAATGCCGAAAGCGGGAGGAGAGCAAATAGGAATGCTATGTTTTTACGCATTTCAGGTCTCTGATTTTACTTTACAAATATAGTGATTCATGAGATTGCGGCACAGGCGTCTTGGAGCCAGGCGGATTCTTCGTCGTTGAGATGGGGCGAGAGGGTGTCGAAGACACGCTGGTGGTAGGCGTTGAGCCAGGCGATTTCCTCCTGCGTCAGCAGTCCGGTAAGGATGGGAGTCGTGTCGATGGGACAGAGGGTGAGCGACTCGAACTGGAGGAACTTGCCGAACTCGGTCTCTTTGTATGGGATGACGAGGAGGGTATTCTCGATGCGCACACCAAACTTCCCTGCGAGATAGATGCCAGGCTCGTCAGTAACCGTCATACCTACTACCAGAGGGGCGGGTTTCCACTCCATACGGATCTGGTGGGGGCCTTCGTGGACATTGAGATAAGTGCCTACGCCGTGACCCGTGCCGTGCAGATAGTTCAAGCCTTCACGCCACAGCGCCTGACGGGCGAGAACATCAAGTTGCGTGCCGCTTGCTCCAGAGGGGAACTTGCAGAGTTCAATCTGAATATGGCCTTTCAGCACGAGGGTATAAATACGCTTTTGTTCGTCAGTGAGAGGGCCGAGAGGGATGGTACGGGTAATATCGGTGGTGCCATCGAGATACTGGGCCCCACTGTCGAGCAGCAAGAAACCTTCGGGTTTCAGAGGGATGTCCGTTGCTGGCGTGGGCTCATAGTGGACGATGGCCCCATGTGCCTGATAGGCAGCGATGGTGTCGAAGGAGATGTCGCGATAAAGGGGCTGCTCGGAGCGGAGGGCTTCGAGTTTGGCAGAGACGGAAAGTTCAGTGAGAGAGGAAAGTTCCTGGCTATCGAGCCACTTCAAAAATTTTGTCATTGCGATGCCGTCTTTCAGCATCGCCGACCTAAAACCCGCTATTTCCCTTTCATTCTTGACAGTCTTCATCCGCTTGACAGGCGACTCTTCCTCCACAATCTCGCGTGTGACGGACTTGAAGAGCGTATAGTTCACCTCGTTGGGATCGAGCAGGATATTGTATGCGAAATAGTCTTTCAGCCCCTTGCGCACATCCTCGTAGGGCGTCACCCCTACCCCTTCGGCTTTCAGGTAAGCCTCTACTTCGGACGAGAGTTTCACCTTATTTATATATAGGGTGACATCGTTGGGAGCGATGAGCAGATACGAGACAAAGACGGGATTGCAATGCACATCCGAGCCTCGCAGGTTCAGCGTCCAGGCAATGTCATCGAGGGCTGCCATCAGCATCCCGTCGGCATGCTGTTTGCGCAGGGCCTGACGGATACGAGCAATCTTGTCGTGAGCTGCCTCTCCTGCATACTCCAAAGGATAGATTTCCACTGGATTCTCAGGAATAGCCGGACGCCCAGACCAGATAAGTGCCAAAGGATCGAAGTTAGTTCGGAGGGTGATGCCGCCTTGTTTGCGGAGGTCGGCAATGAGTTCCTTCACCTCGCTAGCAGAACTGCACGTACCATCGATGGCCACCTCAGCCCCAGGGCCACATTCCTTACCTATCCACTCGGCGATGGTGGGGGTGCCTTCGATTTTCAGTTTCATCAACTGATACTCCGTACCCTTCAACTGATCCTCCGCTGCGAGGAAATAACGGGAGTCCGTCCAAAGGGCGGCAGAGGTCATGGTGACTACAGCCGTTCCTGCCGAGCCGTTGAAGCCCGAGATAAACTCACGCCCCTTCCAGTGGTCGGCCACATATTCACTCTGATGGGGGTCCGTACTGGGAAAAATAAACGCAGCCAGATGCTCTCTTTGCATCACCTCGCGCAAGTCCTGAAGTCGCTGATTAATATTCATAAATTATTCATTTTTGTAATTTCGACTTTACAAAGGTACGAAGAATTAGCCACAGATTTCACAGATTAACACAGATTAATACAAAAAAAGAGGGGGGCACGAGTTTTTTTCGTATCTTTGCAGCACTTTTGATAATCAAACAATTTAAGACATAGGAATTATGGCATTAACAAATGAGAAATTGACCATCGTCGGCGCAGCCGGTATGATTGGTTCGAACATGGCTCAGACCGCTTTGATGATGGGTCTGACAAGTGAGATTTGTCTTTACGACGTTTTCTCTCCAGAGGGTGTAGCCGAGGAGATGCGTCAGAGTGGCTTCGACGATGTGAACATTGTGGCTACCACAGATGCCGAGGAGGCTTTCAAAAATGCGAAGTACATCATCTCTTCAGGTGGTGCTCCCCGTAAGGCCGGTATGACCCGTGAGGATCTGCTCGCAGGCAACTGTAAGATTGCTGAGGAACTCGGTCAGAACATCAAGAAATTCTGCCCCGATGTGAAGCACGTGGTGATTATCTTCAACCCCGCTGACCTGACAGGTCTGGTAACTCTGCTCTACTCAGGTTTGAAGCCCGGACAGGTGACAACCCTCGCTGGACTCGACACAACCCGTCTGCAGAGCGCTCTCGCCAAGAAATTCGGTGTGATGCAGAACCAGATTACTGGTTGTGCTACATACGGTGGACACGGTGAGCAGATGGCTGTTTTTGGCAGCCACGTGGAGATTGCTGGTCGTAAACTGACTGACATCATCGGTACTGCTGAGTTCCCCGCTGAGGAGTGGGAGCAGATGAAGGTCGATGTGACCAAGGGTGGTGCGAAGATCATCGAACTTCGTGGACGCAGTTCCTTCCAGAGCCCCGCTTATCTCTCTGTTGAGATGATCCGTGCAGCCATGGGTGGTGAGCCTTTCCGCTTCCCCGTTGGAACATACGTAAAGACCGAAAAGTACGACCACATCATGATGGCCATGAAGACCACCATGACTGCCGAGGGTGCTAAGTTCGAGGTTCCCCAAGGTACTGCCGAGGAGAACGCCAAACTGGATCAGAGTTACGAGCACCTCTGCAAGATGCGTGACGAGCTGGTGACACTGAACATCGTTCCTCCCATCTCAGAGTGGAGCAAGATCAATCCGAACCTCTAATTGATTCTATACGAGAGAGCAGTATGGTTCGCCATGCTGCTCTTTTTACATATTCACCATCAAGACTATGGATATGAAGAAAATCATCTTATCATGCTGCATCCTCCTGGCTCTGGCCAGTTGCGGTAACAAGGACAAGGCCAACATCATCCCAGAGGGAAATGATGCACCGCCCGTGGAAGAAGCCGTAACTAACAATGGAACAAGCGACAGTGCCGACCCCGAACTGATCACAGATCGTGTGAATGCCATCTATGCGGCTGTGGCCGAGGCTTATCCTGAGATCAACGATATCACACCCTCCAACGACCAGTTGGATGATGCCTACTGCACTGGGGAATGGAAGACCCTCGTACAGATGGTCAACTCCAAAGATGCCGAGAACATGGGCAGAGGGGGCTTCTTCGATTCCGACTATTGGATCATGGGTCAGGACTGGGGAAAGATCACCATCAGCAACCTGAAGGTCGATGTAAAGGACAACACCCACGCCAATGCCTTCTTCACCCTGCACAACTTAGGTAGTCAGACGAAGGTACAATTGGAGTTGGTCTTTGAACATGGGGAGTGGCTCATTGGCAACTTCATCGACGAGACCCACAAGGTAGATTGGAAAAAGAATATGTTGAAATACCTGGAGAAGAAAGGCAAGGAGTTGCAGGAAGAATCTGCCAGTGACGGCATCATAGAATACGACGTACCCTAATGGCACTGATAAAGAGTTACAGAGGTCTTTCGCCCAAGTGGGGCAAGGACTGTTATTTCAGCGAGAATGCCACCATCGTGGGTGATGTGACGATGGGTGACGAATGTTCGGTATGGTTCAATGCTGTCGTGCGAGGCGATGTGGCTCCCATCACCATCGGTGACCGTACGAATGTGCAGGACGGCAGTTGTGTACATGTGACCCATGATACAGGTCCCACCCATATCGGCAGCGATGTGACCATCGGACATAATGTCACCGTACATGCCTGCACTATACACGATGGTGCCCTGATTGGCATGGGCAGCACCCTGCTCGACAATTGTGAGATTGGCGAGGGAGCCATCGTGGCAGCAGGGGCCCTGGTATTGCAGAACACAAAGATTCCGCCTCACGAAATCTGGGGCGGCGTGCCTGCCAAGTACCTCAAACCCGTCAGTCCCGGACAGACGGACAATGCCAAGCACTACGTGGCATATTCGAAATATTATCTGAATGAGGAGTGACAACTCGACTGTCATCAGGTTCTTGAAGGACTGGACACTGCCTGTATCCATGGGAACAGGCAGTCTGCTTTATCTTCTCTTTGCCTTCACGCCTCAGTTGGAGTCGGCAGCAGCGTTCTTCGACCCTATCTTCGAAGCCATCCTCCCGATGTTTATGTTCCTGGTGCTTTTTGTCACGTTCTGCAAGGTGGACTTCCATAAGTTGCGCCCTGTGGCTTGGCATTTCTGGGTCAGTCTTTTCCAACTGCTATTCATCGGCCTCATCATGGCTGCCATCCTCATTCCACACCATTCATACCACATTTTATTGGAGGCCTTACTGATGTGTATCATTTGTCCATGTGCCACAGCGGCTGCCGTTGTTACCCAGAAACTCGGAGGCTCCCTAGAGCAGATGACGACCTTCACCTTCATCTCAAATTTCATCACCGCTCTATTAGTACCCATCTGTTTCCCTCTCATCGAGAAAGGCGCAGACATCACCTTCTGGGCAGCCTTCATTAAGATTCTCCACGAGGTATTCATCGTACTGATTGTTCCGATGTTGTTAGCCTATATCGTGAAGCACTATATGCACCGGCTGCACAAAAAGATCATTTCGATTAAAGACCTGAGTTACTATCTCTGGGGCTGTTCGCTGATGATTGTTACGGGTACTACGGTGAAGAACATCGTTCATTCCGATGCGACAATCGCCCTGCTGATGGCGATAGCTATCCTTGGACTGGTTATCTGTATCGTACAGTTTGCCGTAGGACGCTTCATCGGCCACTATTTCAACCACACCCAGGAGGCAGGACAGGCCTTAGGGCAAAAGAACACAGCCTTTGCCATCTGGCTCTCATCGACCTACCTGAATCCACTTTCATCAGTAGGTCCAGGCTGTTACATCCTCTGGCAGAATATCGTCAACTCGGTAGAAATATGGCAAAAAAGAAAAGGAGTTAGCAACTAACTCCTCCACTTTTTCACTTCTCACTTTTCACTCCTTATTTGCTATTCTTCTGATAGTATTCTAGTCCTTTCTGGACGTTTTCCTTGATGGCATCCGACGTAAAGGTGGCTCCTGTCACACCATCAACCTTCTTGGCCTTCGCATCCTTGACCGACAGACCGTCCCAAGCATTCAATATCGCATTTTTTACTTTTACCAAATACTTGGGCGTCTCCTGATTCTTCAGCAACTCCACCTTTTCTATCTTATTCTTCTTGATGTAGATCTTCAAAGGCACAGGACCATTATAGCCCTCCACATCCTTAGCGATGGTGGTGGTGTTCACAACGGTGACACCATTCTCCTTGGTGATAGCACCATCCTGCTTGCCGGCACTCATCAAAGCCACGGCTGCAAGGCACAAAACAAAATACTTCTTCATATTTCCTCTATATTACACTTATTCTACTTTTATTTTCGCTTTCACATTTTTAGACCGCAAAGTTACTAAGAAATCAAAAATAAATGCTTTTATTTAAGAAATATTTTGTACCTTTGCAGCCGCATTAATAACTTTTAGCGCAAAACGAATGAAGAAAAAGTTTGCAATCCTGTGGTTGGCGCTTTCGCTGGCCTTAACCATTAGCGCAGAAAAAAGGGAGATTCACATCCTTTCTGTCAATGATATGCACGCCCAAATAGGCGTGTTCCCACAATTAGCAGCACTCATCGACAGTCTGCGAGCAGAAGATCCCTCGCTGCTGGTGTTCTCTGCCGGCGACAACCGTACGGGTAACCCCCTGAATGACAAATACGAGATTCCTGGCTATCCCATGGTGGCACTGATGAACCAGGTCGGTTTCAACGGCTCCACACTTGGCAACCACGAGTTTGATGTCCACTCACTTCAGCGCCTCATCGGACTTTCCAATTTCCGTTATATCTGCGCCAATGTCTTCTCCACCGACTCTGCCGGCATCCGCACCGTCCCTTATCAGGTGTTCGATGTGGCTGGTCTGAAGGTGGGTGTCATCGGTGTCATCCAACTGGGTGCGCAGGGTATCCCAGGCACCCACCCCGACAACCTGAAGGGTATCTGGTTCACACCTGCCATGACAGAAATCAGCAAGTACGAGTGGCTCAGCAAACAATGCGATGTCACCATCCTTCTCTCCCACTTAGGCTATCCCGATGATCAGGAGATGGCAAAAATCTTCCCTTGGTTCGACCTCATCATCGGCGGTCATACGCATACCCAACTGAAAGGCGACGAGGTTGTCAACGGGGTACTCATCACTCAGAACAAGAACAAGTTCAACCGTGTTACCTACACTACCATCACCCTCGAAGATGGCAAGATCATCGACAGAAAGGCCGAATATATCGACATCAAGAAATATGCGAAAAAGAATCCGCTCGTAGAGGCAATGGTGAATCATTTCAGCGACGACCCCAAGTTCAAGCGGGTACTGGCAACGGCAGAGACCCCTTTCGAGGCCCGTGAGGAACTGGGCTGTATGATGTGCGACGCCTTCATGTCGGAGACAGGAGCAGATATTGCCGTAGAGAATCCCGGTGGCGTACGCCTCGACTCACATCCTGCCGGCGACATTACCGTTCGCGATGTACTGGAGATGGATCCCTTCAACAACAATGCCGTCATCCTCAATCTCACAGGCGAAGAGATTCTGAGAATGCTGACGAGCTACTGCAACAACATACTCGTCAGTTTCCCGTACGTAGGGGGCATGAAGTGTGAACTGACCCTCGACAAGGTGAATCCCTCCAGGATTAAGAGTGTCCAGCTGCTGACGCCCAACGGCAAGAAACTTGATATGAAACGCAAGTACCGTGTAGCCACCAACAACTACATCACTGCCACAAGTAAGATTCCCGAAGGTGCAGCCACGACGCTGAACGTCCAGACCACCGACCTGATCATGCAATACCTGGAAAAACAGAAATGGATTGATTATCAGGGTATGAGAAGACTGGAGATCATCAACAAATAGAGGCCATCACTTTCTCTGTGGCACCAGCCAGACTTTGAACGAACTTTCCAGCCTTCCGGCCTTGCTCCTGCAGATAATCGCTATCTGAGGCGAAACGGTTCATCTGCCGTTCAAAGTCCTCGTAGTCTTTGATCTCAAAACCACCGCTCTGCTTCAGTCCCTGAGCCTCATGGAACTTCTGATTGTTGGGTCCGAAGAACACGGGCACATCCCAGACGGCAGCCTCCAAGAGGTTATGGATGCCCACGCCGAAGCCGCCACCCACGTAGGCCACATCCCCATAGTGATAGATGCTCGACAACAACCCAAAACAGTCGATAATCAGGGCATCAGCCGTTGATAGTTGGTCATTGGCTTCAGCCTGGGTATAGCGGACCACTTTGCGACCCTCCAACAACTTCTCTATCTGCTGCAGATGATCCTCGCCGATGACATGGGGCGCAATAATGAGCTTCCAATCCTTATGCTGATTGAAATACTTGATAAAAATCTCTTCATCAGGCGGCCAACTGCTTCCGGCCACAAATACCTTGGGAGACTTTTCACTTTCTTGCGTCCCTTCTATGAAGTTCTCCACTATCGGGAGTTGCTTAGCGGCATCCCTGATCTGGATAACCCGGTCGAAACGCGTGTCACCCACCACAGATACGCACGTAATACCGATCTTCGCCAACAATTCCTTGCTGACCTCATTCTGCACGAAGAAATGCGTGAAGCAGTTCAGCACACGTCCGTACTGACGACCATACCACTTGAAAAAGACCTGATCCGGACGGAAAATGCTCGACACACTATAGACAGGCACATTCCGATGTTTCAGGATATGGAGATAATTATACCAGAACTCATACTTGATAAAGAAGGCCATCACAGGACGTACCAGCCTGAGGAACCGGATGGCATTGATGGGGGTGTCCAACGGCAGATAACAGATAATATCCGCCCCTTCGTAGTTTTTCCTGACCTCATAGCCCGAAGGTGAGAAGAACGTGAGCAAGATCTTGTACTCCGGATGCTCCTTGCGCAGACGCTCCATCAACGGGCGGCCCTGTTCAAACTCACCCAACGAAGCCGCATGGAACCACACATACTTCGCCTGCGGATCCACCTTTTCCTTCAGCACACCGAAAGCGGCCCGTTCTCCACGCCACATCTTCCGCACTTTCTCGTTGAAGCGACTATAAACAGCCACTCCCCAGAGATAAATGTATATGATCAGGTTGTATATCATCAGCCCAGTACGTTGATGGCTTTTTTCATTCTAGCGATGGTCTCCTCCTTGCCTAAGAAGGCCGAGAGTTCATACATATCTGGCCCCTGGCCTGTACCTACCAGAGCAATGCGCCATGCATTCCAGGGCTTGATACCAGTCTGTTCCACCCATGGATCGACGACGGCTTTCTGGCCTTCTATGCTCCAATCTGTAATAGTCTCCAGTACTGCTATCATCTGGCGCATCTGGTCGGCAGTATCTTCGTTCCAGTTCTTGCGGATGAACTTATCGCCTTCCTTGTCAAATTCAGTTGGAGCCACGAAGAAGAACTTAGTTAGGGGCCAGAGGTCACTGACAAAGGAGATGTTACGCTTCTTCTTGTTGCCAAGACTGTCAGTGTATTCGATGACCTTCATTTTCATCATCCTCACCACTTCGGCCTCCTGTTCAGCAGTGGCTGAGATGCCGTTTTCTTTAAGCACTTTGTCGAAAGCCGGACACCAGTCGGTGTCGGGACGCCGTATGAGATATTGATGGTTGAACCATGCAGCTTTCACGAAATCGAACTTGGCTCCATTCTTCGAGCATTTGGAGATGTCGAACAGACTGACCATTTCGTCCAAAGTCATCAGTTCCTGGTCGTTACCGGGACTCCAGCCGAGCAGAGCAAGGAAGTTGATAACGGCTTCAGGCAGATATCCTTTTTCGCGATAGCCGGAACTGACTTCACCAGTCTTGGGATCGTGCCATTCCAAGGGGAAAACAGGGAAGCCCAACTTGTCGCCGTCACGCTTTGAGAGTTTGCCATTACCAATGGGTTTCAGCAACAGCGGCAGGTGGGCAAACTGCGGCATCGTGTCCTCCCAGCCAAAAGCCTGATATAGCAACACATGCAATGGAGCAGAAGGCAACCACTCCTCGCCACGAATCACGTGAGAAATCTCCATCAGATGGTCATCCACGATATTCGCCAGATGATAGGTCGGCAACTGGTCGGCACTCTTAAAGAGCACCTTATCGTCGAGTATATCCGTCTTCACACGCACTTCCCCACGAATCAGGTCGTTCACCAAAACCTCCTGTCCGGCATCAATCTTGAAGCGCACCACATACTGCTTACCCTCGGCAATCAGTTGTTCCACCTCCTCCTTGGGCAGAGTCAGCGAGTTACGCATCATGCCACGCGTATGACTGTCGTACTGGAAATTCTCTATCTCCTGTCGCTTTGCTTCCAACTCCTCGGGAGTATCAAAGGCAATATACGCCTTTCCAGCATCCAGCAGTTGCTGCACATACTCCTTATAAATCTCGCGCCGTTCACTCTGACGGTAAGGACCCTTGTCGCCTCCGAAACTCACGCCTTCGTCGAACTGGATACCCAACCACTTGAACGACTCGATGATATACTCCTCTGCTCCCGGCACAAAACGGTTCGAGTCCGTATCCTCGATACGAAACACCAGGTCACCACCATGCTGACGGGCAAACAGATAATTATACAAGGCAGTACGCACACCGCCAATATGCAAAGGTCCCGTAGGACTCGGTGCAAATCGCACCCTCACTCTTCTCTCAGACATAAAAATTGCAATTTGGGTGCAAAATTACAAAAAAAACTCTATTCTCCACTCGGCTTTGCCGCTTTTTTTTCAAAAAGAATTCTCAATTCTCAATTTATTTTGTATCTTTGTACCCAAATATAAGTATTATGGGTATTTTTAATATCAAATCCGACATTTCCTGGCACGTTTTCCTGATCCGTGTAGGACTGATCATAGGCACTGTGGCCATCATCACATGGGCGCTTCCACGCGACAGAAACAATACCTACCGCATCGAGAAGGGCAAGCCCTGGATCTATTCCGACCTGAAGGCACCCTTCGACTTCCCTATCTACAAGGCGGACGAGGTGGTGAAGGCCGAGCGCGACTCGCTGATGCGATTGTACGAGCCCTACTTTAATTTCAACAAGGAAACAGAGGTCATCCAGACCCAACAGTTTGCGAAAGACTACGATATGGGTATTCCCGGACTACCCGACGACTATATCAGTATCATTGCCAACCGGTTGCACACTCTCTACGCACGGGGTATCATGAGCAATGCTGACTATAGCAAGTTCAGTAAAGATACGACGCAGATGATCCGTATCATCAACGGGAAAGTGGCCGTGAGCTCACAGATCAGCACGATCTACTCCACCGTGTCAGCCTACGAGTTCATCTTTGCCGAGCCGGAATTGTTAGCCCATAGGGAGATACTCCAGAAGTGCAACCTGAACGACTATATCACACCCAACCTGATCTACGACAAAGAGCGAAGTGAGGCCAGTCTGGCCGACCTCCAAAACAGTATCCCCTTGGCCAGCGGACTGGCCCAGGAAGGTCAAAAGATCATCGACCGAGGCGAGATCGTGGATGCCAAGACCTATAACATCCTCGTATCCTTCCAGAAAGAACTAGATCGCCGCGAGAAAAACAAGCAGCAGATCAGTGTCACCATTCTGGGACAGATACTCTACGTCGCCATCCTGGTGATCTGCATGACTTTTTTCCTAACCCTGTTCCGCAAGGACTATTTCGAAAAGCCCCGATCACTGGCCATGCTCTACTCGCTCATCATCATCTTCACGGTCGGTGCCTCAATGATGGTGAGCCACAACATCCTCCACGTCTATATCATCCCCTTTGCGATGGTGCCCATCTTCATCCGCGTGTTCATGGACTCGCGCACGGCTTTCATCGCCCACACCACAATGATACTCATCTGCGCCTGTGTGCTGCAGTACCCGTTGGAGTTCGTAGCCGTGGAACTGGTGGCTGGACTAGTGGCCATCTACTCGCTGCGAGAACTGTCGAGCCGGTCGCAATTGTTCTGGACTGCTGTGCTCGTCACTGCCTCGGCAGCCCTCACCAACCTCGCTCTTGACTGGATTCGCGAGAATTCGCTCACGAAGATTGAGTACAACGAGTATAATTACCTGATTATCAACGGACTGTTGCTATTCTGTTCCTACCCGTTGCTCTACCTCATAGAAAAGGCCTTCGGCTTCACGTCGAACATCACCCTGATTGAACTCTCCGACATGAATAAGGACCTGTTGCGCCGTATGAGTGAGGTGGCGCCCGGCACCTTCAACCACTCCATCCAAGTGGCAAACCTCGCTGGTGAGATTGCCCAGAAGATCGGGGCCAAGAGTCAACTGGTGCGGACGGGAGCCCTCTATCACGATATAGGCAAGACCATCAACCCCATCTACTTCACCGAAAACCAGTCGGGCGTGAACCCGCATGAGAGCATGTCCTACATAGACAGTGCCCAGATGATTATCAGTCACGTGACCGAAGGCATGAAACTGGCCGACAAGTATAACCTGCCCGACATCATCAAGGAGTTTATTGCCACTCACCACGGTCAGGGCAAGGCAAAGTACTTCTATGTGCAGCAGAAGAACGCCCACCCCGATGACAAGGTCGATGAATTGTTGTTTACCTACCCAGGGCCCAACCCCTTCACCAAGGAACAGGCCATCCTAATGATGGCCGACTCGGTGGAAGCAGCCTCACGCTCACTACCCGACTATACGGAGAAGAGCATCCGTGACCTAGTGAACCGCCTCATCGACGGTCAAGTGTCGGAAGGCTATTTCCGCGAGTGTCCCATCACCTTCCGTGACATTGAGTACACCAAGACCGTCCTTATCGAGAAACTAAAGACGATCTACCACACCCGCGTCAGTTATCCGGAATTGAAAAAGTGAAACATTAACATTTAACTATAAATTGATCAATTATGAAAAGGATTATTTCTTTAGTTGTACTGCTTTCTGCCATGACAATGGCTGTGCAGGCACAAAGTATCAAGTTTGGCGTCAAGGGTGGTCTTGATATACAGAACTTGAAGTTTGATGACTCAGTCTTTAATACAGACAACAAGTTGGGCTGGTTTGTCGGTCCTACCCTTCAGATCTCACTGCCTATCGGTGGTCTGGGTGTTGATATCGCCGGACTCTATGATCAGAAGAAGTCTGAGGTCAATGGAGAGACTATCACACAGAAGAGCATCCTCGTGCCTGTCAATGCCCGTCTGAAATTGGGTATTGGAAGTACCGCAGGTGTCTATGTGGCAGCAGGTCCCCAATTCGCCTTTAACGTAGGCGATAGCGAATTTAAATGGAAGAAAGACAATGTCGAGAATACCTTCCAGTTGAAGAAGTCGTCCTTCAGTGTCAATCTGGGAGCAGGCATCTATTTCTCAAGTCATTTAGAAGTGGGCTTTGCCTATAACATCGCCTTGGGCTCCACTGCCGATGCCTCTTGGAAGGCTGCAACGGATGCCGCATTCCATAACGATGATACCAAGCCCAAGTCTTGGCAGATCTCAGCCGCTTATTACTTCTAAATAGGCTTTGTTCATCGACGTCATCCTGCCTTTGCCGCTCGACGGTCTCTTCACCTATTCCATACCAGCTCCGCTGGTGGAACAGGTGAAGATTGGTGTTCGTGTGCTGGTTCCTTTCGGACGTAGCAAAACCTACGTCGGTATCGTAGCCAAAACGCATAAAGAGGATGTTCCCCCTCGTGAGATACAGATCAAGGATATTCTTCAGGTGCTCGATACTGAGCCAATCCTCCTCGATACGCAGTTGCGCCTCTGGCAGTGGATAGCCGACTATTACATGTCACCCATCGGCGAGGTCTATAAAGCCGCACTCCCCTCAGGACTGAAGGCTGAAGATGGCTATCGACCCAAAACAGAGACCTATATCCGTCTCACGCCGAGCTTTCGCAACGAACAGGCTCTCCATGTGGCACTCGACATGCTGAAACGTGCCCCCAAACAACTCAAGGTGCTTGTTGATTATCTTTCTTTTAATAATGAGATTAGTCGCGATGA
>Ga0310690_10006617_pt1 | contig 15163 bp, 6 predicted proteins | sample AusTroGonzalo_MG_2_FD_207661 | JGI IMG/M metagenome (GOLD analysis project Ga0310690, IMG submission 207661) | Bovine rumen microbial communities from tropical cattle in Woodstock, Queensland, Australia - Gonzalo_04 (v2) (version 2) | ecosystem: Host-associated > Mammals > Digestive system >...
CTGCGGGCCATCGACCGTCTTCGACGACGGCCTCGATGATCCAGCGGATGAGGGTCTTGGGCACGCCCGCGTTGACGTCGTACATGCTCATATGATCACCGCTGTAGGTGCACCAACCGAGCGCCAACTCGGAGAGGTCGCCGGTGCCGAGCACGAAACCGCCGATCTGATTGGCGACGTCCATGAGAACTTGCGTGCGCTCGCGCGCTTGGCTGTTTTCATAGGTGACGGAATAGTCGGCAGGGTCGTGGCCGATGTCGCGGAAGTGCTGCAGCACAGCCTCTTTGATGGGGATTTCACGGGCGGTGACGCCCAATTTTTGCATCAGTTCCAATGCGTTGGCGTGCGTGGCGTCCGAGGTGCCGAAACAGGGCATGGTGATCGCCGTGATAACGGTGGCGGGCAAACCCGCGCGCTCGGCGGCGCGCATGGCGACAAGCAGGGCAAGGGTCGAATCCAATCCGCCCGAGATACCGATGGTCAGTTTGCCGCCCGCGACGGGGAGACGGCGGGAGAGGGCCGTGGCCTGCATCTCGAAAATGTGCAGGCAGCGCGCGCGGCGCTCCTCTTTGTCGTCCGGTACGAAAGGCAGACGGCTGACGCGCAGCAGACTGCCGTCAGAGACGGCGAGCGACAGGGGCAGATCGACCGTTTCGGCGTCTTCTGCCTCGCCGTACCGGGCGGCGCAGGCCGCATAGATCTTGTTTTGCAGGCGATCGTGACGCAGGCGGCCGAGGTCGAGATCGGCCGTCAACAGATAGTCGCAGGCGGGCGTCGTCTCGTTTTCCGCGATCTGCGTGCCGCAAAGCCCGATCATGCCGCGCCCCGCATAGACGGCGTCGGCGACGGATTCATCGGGGCCGGCTCCCGCCGAGAGACAGGCGGTCAGCGTGGCGGCAGATTGCTGTAAAAGCGCCTGACGGCGACGTTCGCCGAGACGCACGGTCTCGGGATCGGCCGTGGGGCAGACGAGAACTTCCGCACCCGCCAGTGCCAGAAGAGCGGCGGGTGAGAGCGGCGCGGTCAGATCTTCGCCGATCACGGCGCCGACGGCGGTGCCGTCGGCGGCACGAAAGAGCAGATTGGTGCCGACGGGAAAGGTAAAACAGCCGACCGTGACAAGGCGCACGCCGATATCTTTGCCCGAGGCGAAGGAGCGTTCACCGTTGCCGATATACGTTTTGGGCACGGCGCCCGCGATAAGGCCGCCCGTCATGAACACGGCGCAGTCATAAAGGGCGCCGCCGATCAAAAGGGGCGCGCCGACGACCGCCAGCATGGTCTCGGGCACGGCGGCGGCCACAAGGCACAGCCCCTCGCGCACCCGGTCGGCGAGCAGGTCGGCGGCAAAGAGGTCGCCGCAGGTGGCGCCGGTCAGCGCCAGTTCGGGAAAGGTGAGCAAAGCGACGCCCTCGCGGTGCGCCTCTTTGATCTTGCCGACGATCTCGTCGGCGTTGAAAGCGACGTCGGCCACCCGCAGTTTCGGCACGGCGACGGCCGCACGCAATACGTCTTTCATAATCTCCCTCCGTTCGATGCCGTGAGCCGGAAAAGACGGCCGTATGACGGCGATCCTTCCCTCATTACCCACATTGTAGCACATTTTCAAGCAAAATACAATGCGCGGGCAAAAAAAAAGTAGCGGTGCACGCCTACAAGCCCTTGTTCGGTGCAGTATAGCGTAACGGCAACAATACAGACGCGAAAAAATGAACAAATTGCAAACATCACGCGTTTCATGGCCTTTTGCGCGAGCGACGAGGCCTTGCCCGCATGTAGAAATTTCACACCGTTTTTTGGCTGTTTTGCACAATGAACCGCCCGGGTTTTTGCCACTTTCACACAATGAAAAGTTTGGAAACCCCACACAAATCTATTAAATATAATTTACATATTAAAAAATCGAAAAAACACGCACTTCAAAAACGGAGAAAATAATGGAGTGACGCGACGGTTTTATCGGAATTTTTCGGCGTGCCAAAAAACTCTTTCGCAAAAGCAGTAAATTTAATTTAACAAATTTTGAAAGCGTGTTGGAGAAAATCACAAAATGCGTGCAAAAAGCGAGCCGAAGTTGCGGTCGCGCGACGCGCCCGATACGCCCGTTTTCTCGCGTATATGCGCGGTATAATAACAGATTTTAACTTGACAAAATGGAGGGACACATGCTACAATATTGCCATGCGCCGGGCCATGCGAAGAACATGACCGGGGCGCGCGTGTCGCGGCGAAGCAGGGCGACGAGCCGAGCTTGCCGTTTCGCTTTTTGCGGGCGCGCACGTACCAAACTGCGAGAGGCAGTAAACATGAGGAGGAAAAACATGAAGAAGAAGATGCTTCAGCGGCTCCTTGCGGCCGTTTTGGCGATCGCATTCCTCATCGGCGGCGCAACGGCAGCCGGTGCGGAACCCGCCGGTTCGGGCGGTTCGGTGACGACCAAAACGCTGGCGGAGATCAAAGAACAGTTGAACGCCGTGTCGTATGAGAATTATCTGACCGGCAGTGCGACCGTTCCGCGCGCCGCGGAGACCATCGTGATCGCAGGCAGCGATTACTATCGGGATCCGGAAGACGCAGAGCAGAAAAAGACCACCGCGGACGTGCGCGTGGAGACGCGCGACGACGTGGGCGACGTGCTGTATACGCCCGGTGCCGGCACCACCTCATGGTTGGTGAACATTCCCGAGACCGCGAAATACAGCATCGTGGTGGAGTATTGGCCCGACACCGCCAAATCCGCCTCGATCGAACGTATTCTGAAGATCGACGACGCCATCCCGTTTGCGGAAGCGCGCTTTTTGACGTTCCCAAAAGTGTGGGTCAACGACTATGCACAGGCACATGTGACGCCGCCGAAGGGCATGTCGCTTGCCGATCTGTATACGGCGGCCGTGGCGGCCGGGTTCAATCCCGATACCACGCGCCCGACCGTGGCGCACGGTAAAGCATGCCTGGCGCTGACCATGCCGACGGTGTGGACGCAATCGCTGACGGATTTCGTCAACGACTATGAGGTGCGTTTCTACACGGCCGATATTGACGACAACGAGCTGCGTCCCAACATGAAACAGGCGCCCGAATGGATCCGCTACGAACTGCGCGACGCCGACGGCTTTTATGCCGAGACGTTTGAGTTCGTGCTGGAAGCCGGCGAGCGTACGCTGTCGCTCGAAGCCGTCAACGAGCCCATGACCATCAAGGCCATTTATCTTGTTCCGCACACGGATATGCAGAGCTACGACACCTACCGTGCTCAATATACCGCCGGCAACGGGCAGGACTGGGTGCGCATTCAGGCCGAGTACGCCGGCGCCACCTCCTCCAACACCGTCTATCCGGTGGAGGACCGCACCGATGCGGCGACCATGCCTTCCGTCACCACGCATACCGCCCTTAACACCATCGGCGGTGAAAAGTGGGAGACCGCGGGCCAGTGGGTGCGCTACACCTTCAAGGTGAACACCAGCGGTATGTATAACATCGCAGCCCGCTACCGTCAGAACGTGCTCGACGGTATGTCGGTCTGCCGTGCGCTTTACATCACCAGCAAAGGGGCCGCGCCCGGCACGCCCGGCTACTACGACGGCATTCCGTTCAAAGAGGCCTCCGAGATCCGTTTCGACTACAACGCCAACTGGCAGTCCACGCTGCTCAACAACGGCACGAAAGACGCAAGCGGCAATCCCATCGCTTATGAGTTTTATTTTGAGGCGGGCGTGGAATATACCGTCTCCTTTGAAGTGACGCTCGGCTCCATCGGTTCGGTGGTGCGTCGCGTCAACGCGGCTTTGAACGCCGTCAACGCCGACTATCTGGCTATCATCAAACTGACGGGCGCCTCCCCCGACCAGTATCGTGATTACGGCTTCGCCCGTATCATGCCGGATACCATGATCGATATGATCATGCAGTCCCGCGAGCTTTACGCCGTGGCGGAAGAAATGACCCGTATCACCGGTGAAAAGAGCTCCAACGTGGCCACGCTTGAGAAAGTGGCATGGCTGCTGGAGCGCATGGGCAGCGACCAGGATCAGATCGCCAAATATCTGGATCAGCTCAAATCCTACATCGGCACCATGGGCACCTGGCTCGGCGACGCCAAGACGCAGCCGCTGCAGCTCGACTACATCGTCATTCAGCCCGTCGGCAACGAACCGCCGCAGGCCAAAGCGGGCTTCTTTGCCTCGCTGGCTCACGAGATCTCGAGCTTCTTCATGTCTTTCTTCCGTAACTACAACCGCATGGGCGCGACCGCCGAGGATGTAACCGGCGAGAACACGGTGGACGTGTGGCTGGCCTACGGCCGTGACCAGGCCCAGGTCATTCGCAACCTCATCAACAACGACTTTACTCCCAACAGTCCGCATAACACAACGGTCAACCTAAAACTTGTCGCAGGAGGTACGTTGCTGCCCTCGGTATTGGCGGGCATGGGCCCGGATGTATACATAGGACTTGGAGAAGGAGACGTCATCAACTACGCCATTCGCGGGGCGCTGATGCCCATTGAACACATGGAGGGATTCCGCGACTTCGCCCTCTATTACGAGGCAGACGAGAACTTCAACACCATCTACGACGAGAACGGACAGCCGACGGTCAACCCGAACGCGCAGTTCAACTACGCCGCCATGTTGGTGCTTGGCATCGGGGATGCGCAAGGCCTCTACCACTACTACGGTCTGCCCGAAACGCAAAACTTTACCATGATGTTCGTGCGTGAGGACATTCTGGCCAACCTGAACATTGAGATTCCCAAAACGTGGGACGACATTCTGGCGGCGGTGCCGACTCTGCAGGCCAACAACATGCTGATCGGCATGCACACCGACTATAAAGTCTTCCTATATCAAATGGGCGGCACGCTGTTTGCCGACGACGGCATGCGCATCAACCTGGATTCCAACGTGGGTCTGACCGCGTTCGATACCATGTGCCGCTTCTTCACCATGTATTCGTTCCCCTATAAATACGACTTCGCCAACCGCTTCCGCACCGGCGAAATGCCCATCGGTTTTGCCTCCTACAACGGCACCTACAACCACCTGACGGTGTTCGCGACCGAGATCAAGGGACTTTGGGCGTTCTACCCGATGCCGGGCATTGAATACACGCGCGAGGACGGTTCGACCTACATCAACAACGTGTCGGTGGCGTCCACCTCCGCTATCGTCATGATGAACGGCTGCGACAACCAGATCGGCGCGTGGGAGTTCATGCGGTGGCATTCCGGCGCGGACTGCCAGATCAAATACTCCAACGAGATGGTCGCCATCATCGGCCCGTCGGCCAAACACGCCACGGCCAACATCACGGCGCTCTCCGAGATGCCGTGGACCTCGGCCGAGTATGAACAGCTTTCCTATCAGTTCAACAATCTGGCCTCCATTCCGAACTATCCCGGCAGCTACATCATCGGCCGTTATACGAACTTCGCCTTCTTGGCTGCGTACAACGACAACGCCGACCCGACGACCAAGCTGCAGAGTTACATTCCCATCATTAATAAGGAGATCACCCGAAAACGCTCCGAGTTCGGCCTTGAGACCCTCGAGATCGGCCAGACGCTGAAGAGCAAACGACTCGATCAGGTCGCGGAGGCCTATCAAGCCGACGTGAAAGCCGCAGGCGAGAACAGCGCGGCGGCGAGAGCCGCGGCGGCAGAGCTCGGTGACATCCTGAACCTTATCGCACGAGAGCAATATGACGACGTGGACAGCGTGGTGCTTGAAAACGCGGGCAACGCGCTCGACCCCACGGCATTCGCCAAGACGATCACCGCCATCCGCAACGCCGTGACCGTGATGAACAAACGGTAAGCGGACGCCACATGAAATCTGCACTGTAAGGAGAGAAAAACATGTCAAAGAAAAAAGCGGTGATCCGGTCTGACATGACGCGGGCACAGTGGACATGGAAAGAGATGAAAAAGAACTGGGTCGCCTATCTGATGGTGGCGCCGTACATGATCATCTTTACCATGTTCACCGTGGTCCCCGTGTTCTTGTCGATGGTCATCAGTTTCACGGATTTTAACCTTTTGGAACCGCCGAACTTCGTGTTTATCAGCAACTACACGCGGCTGTTCCTCGACGATGACATTTTCGTGATCGCGGTCAAGAACACGCTGATCTTCGCCGCCATCGTCGGCCCCGTTTCCTACCTCATGTCTCTTTTGGTGGCCTGGTTCATCAACGAGCTGCCGCCCAAGATCCGCGGCGTTGTGACGCTGGTGTTCTACGCGCCCTCCATTTCGGGTCAGGTCTACCTGATCTGGGGCACGCTGTTCTCCGGCGACTCCTACGGCTGGGTCAACGGCGCGCTGCTCAACTTAGGTCTTATCCCCAAAGAGATCGCATTCTTCGAGGACGCCGACTACGTCATGCCGCTTTGTATCGTGGTGGCGCTGTGGACGTCGCTCGGCACATCGTTCCTTGCCTTTATCGCCGGTCTGCAGGGCATTGACCGCTCGATGTACGAGGCGGGCGCCGTGGACGGCGTGCGCAACCGTTGGCAGGAACTCTGGTATATCACCTTGCCCTCCATGAAGCCGCAGCTGATGTTCGGCGCCGTCATGGCGATCACGTCTTCTTTCGGCTTCGGCGGCGTTGTGACGGCGCTGTGCGGTTTCCCCTCGGTGGAATACGCGGCACACACCATCATGCACCATCTGGATGACTACGGCGGCATCCGGTTTGAGGTGGGCTACTCTTCGACCATCGCGGTGGTGCTGTTCGCCATCATGATCGGCTCCAACGCCCTGGTCAAGAAAATGCTTTCAAAGGTAGGGCAGTGATATGGCAAGAAAACTTCGTGTCAGAAAGCATAAGGTCGTATTGAACCGCTCCGCCGGCGGCGACCTTGGCATCACCATCATGCTGTCGATCCTCGGCGCGTTCATGATCCTGCCGATGATCTACGTCATTATGCAGTCCCTAAAACCTCTTGACGAGTTGTGGATGTTCCCGCCGCGCTTCTTCGTGCGGCACCCCACCTGGCGCAACTACCGCGACCTGTTCATGCTGATGAACACTTCGTGGGTCCCGTTCTCCCGGTACATCTTCAACACCATCTTTACCTCGGTGATCGGCACCATCGGCAACCTGTTCTTCTCGTCGCTCGCGGCTTACGCCATGGCGAAGATCAAGTTCCCGGGCGGCAAGTTCATGTTCCGCACCGTGCGTACATCGCTGATGTTCCACTCCACGGTCACGGCCATCACCTCCTTCATCATCATGAGCGCCCTGCACATGGTGGATACTTACTGGGCCATCATCGTGCCCGCGTTTGCCACCTCGCTCGGCCTCTACCTGATGAAGCAGTTCATGGAGACGAACGTCTCGGATGCGGTGCTTGAATCCGCGCGACTGGACGGCGCCACGGAATTGCAGACCTTTTGGGTCATCGCGATGCCGATGGTCAAACCCGCCTGGCTGACGCTGATCATCTACACCTTCAAAGATCTGTGGAACCGCGGTTCTTCGATCTACATCCATTCCGAGCAGCTCAAATCCTTCAACTACGCCATCGGTCAGATCATGGCCGGCGGTATCAAGCGCGCAGGCGCTTCGGCGGCCTCGCTGGTCGTGATGATGCTGGTGCCGATCACGGTGTTCGTCATTTCGCAGTCCAACATTATCGAGACCATGGGCTCTTCCGGCATGAAAGACTGATAGGAGGAAACAACAGTGAAAAAATTGATGTCAGTGCTGTGTGTGCTGTTTGTCCTCCTGACGGTCGCGGCCATACCGGTCGAAGCCTCGCGGGCTTACCAGACATACACCTATTCCATCAAGGGCGCCGAGCTGTATTCTCCCGATGCCTATACGACCGAAAAAGTTCTTGACTACAAGGATATGGGCCTCACGAAGGAGTTGAAAAACGCGTCGGATCTGATCGTGGACGCCAAACAGAACGTCTACATCGCAGACACCGGCAACGACCGCGTGGTGTGCCTTGACCGCTACTATCACGTGCGGTTCACCATTTCGGGGTTCCGCAACAGCCAGATGATCGACGACAGCCTCAAAGGTCCGCAGGGCGTGTTTGTCACCGAAGATCGCTATGAGGGCGGCGTGCTGCAGTATCCGGGTCGTATTTACGTGTGCGACACCGGCAACAACCGCATCGTGACCTTCGACCTCGAGGGCAACTTCATTTCGATCATCGGCAAACCGGAATCCGAAATGTTCGGCGAGAATTCCGTGTTCATGCCCGCCGCCATGGCGGTAGACGCCTACGACCGGCTCTACGTGGTCTCGACCGAGACCAGCGAAGGCGTGATCGTAATGACGAACAAGGGCGAGTTCACGAGCTTCGTGGGCGCACAGCAGTCGATCACCAGCACCTGGGCGAAGATCAAACGCCGTTTTCAGACCAAGAAACAGCGCGAACTCTCCGAAACGGTCACTTCTTATCCTTATAATAATATTGCCATCAACGCGGACGGCTTCATCTACGTGACCATCTATAACCCGAAGCTGGAATCCAAAATGGCGGCCGCCATCACGGCCAAAAGCACGTCGGGCGACTTTGCCCCCTGTAAGCTGCTGAACCCCGCCGGCGATGAGATCATGCGCCGCAACGGCTTCTGGCCGCCTGCCGGCGAGATCGCGTACAAAGCCAACAAGGCGGGGACGACCTCGGCGGATTCCGTCGGCGTCTCCCGTATCGTGGACGTGGCCTGCGGCCCCGAGGGCACATGGACCATTGTAGACCGCAACCGCAACCGCGTTTACACCTACGACTACGACGGCAACCTGCTGTTCGCCTTCGGCGATACGGGTCTGCTGCTCGGCAACACCAGTTACGTGCAGTCCATCTGCTATCAGGGCGATACGCTGCTGATCTTGGACGGCACGGGCACCTCGCAGTACATGACGGTGTTCAATCGCACCGAGTACGGCGACGTGCTGATACAGGCCTTGCATCACCAGAACGTGCGCCTTTATGATAAGGCCATTGAGGACTGGAAAGATATTCTGATGCGCAACTCCAACTACGACGCCGCCTACGTGGGCATCGGGCAATCCCTCTCCCGGAACGGCAAGTACAAAGAGGCGCTCGAGTATTACCGTGCCGCTTACGACACGACCAACTACTCCGAGGCCTACAAGGAGATGCGCAAACAGTGGATGTCCAAGTTCTTCCTGCTGATCCCGGTTGTGCTGGTGGCGCTGATCATTCTGATCGGCAAGTTCCTCAAGCACGCAGCCAAGGTCAACAAGAAGGTGGCCGTCTCCAAGGAGCGCCATAAGTTCACAGACGAGTTGTATTACGTGTTCCACGTGATATTCCATCCTATGGACGGCTTCTGGGATCTGAAACACGAAAAGCGCGGTTCCGTGCGCGCGGCGCTGTTCTTCATGATCCTGACTGTCATCGTGCTGTTCTACAAGAGCGTGGGCACCGGCTACGTCATGAACCCGCAGGGCACTTACAGCACCATTTTCATGCAGACGCTGGTGGTGTTCGTGCCGATACTCCTGTTCGCGGTAGCCAACTGGTGTCTCACCACCCTGTTTGACGGCGAAGGCAGTTTTCGCGATATCTTTATCGCCTGCGGCTACAGTCTGCTGCCCATCGTGCTCACCACCATCCCGGTCACCATCTTTTCGAACATCGTGGTCAGCAACGAGGTGGATATCCTCAACCTGATCATCGCGTTCGGCTTTATCTGGACAGGGTTCCTCCTGTTCTTCGGCATGATGGTCACGCACGACTACACCATGTTCAAGAACGTGCTGATTACCTTGTGCACCATCATCGGCATGGCCTTCATCATGTTCCTGGCGATCCTGTTTACCTCCCTTGTGTTGGATATGGTACAGTACATTACCAACATCGTCACGGAAGTCAACTACCGAATTTAAGTACGGAAAGGAGAACGCTATATGAATAAAAAGAAACGCCTTGCGCGCCTTTTGTGCCTGTTCCTCTCCGTACTGCTGACGGTGTGCGCCCTGCCGGCCCTGCCGATCTTTGCGAACGGCGACGAAGAAGAGGGCGAGGGAGAGGAAGAGATCGAGACCGCCCGCGTCCTGCAGGCAGATCACGATTATACCCGCGACGAGTATCCCACCACGGAAGACCGCATCGGCGATATGGTCAAATATGTCGACAACGGCACGTATTCGCTGTACGTCGATCCGGTGCTCGGCACGGTCGCTTATTGCAAAAACGCCACCGGCGAGATGCTGTTCAGCAACCCGTATAACATGGCGCTTGAGAAAACCAGCGACACCAAATCCCGCGAGGAGATGATGGCGCAGATCATTCTCAAATACCGTGATGCGGAGGACAACGAAAAAACGCTGAACAGCTATACCGACGCCGCTCTGAAAGGGCAGTTGGCCGTCAAAAAGATCAAAGGCGGCGTGCGCGTGGAATACGCCATCGGCGAGATCTCGGCCCGCGTGCTGCTGCCGAAACGCATCGAGTATGATTCGTTTATGGATAACATCATAAATCCGATGAAAGAAAAAGGCGCCGAGGGCACCGCCGCTGCCAATACGCTGCGCATGTGGTACAGCACGCGAGCTACGCATGACGAAGAGCGCGATCTTTACTATTTAAAACTCGACCCCAACGTCAAAGCGAAAAAGATGCGCGAGCTTGAAAAACTGATCCTGCTCTATTGCCCGGAATACACGCTGGAAAAGATGGACGAGGATTATGATCTGCTCGGCTACGAGGACGACAGCACCGCGGCGCCCGTCTTCCGCACGGCGATCGAATACCGCGTTGACGAATACGGCCTGACGGCCAACGTCTCCGGCAACGGTCTGCGGTACGACGAGTCGGTCTACCGTATCCTCGAATTCAGCATTCTGCCTTACATGGGCGCCAGCTACAAGAAGAACGAAGGTTATTCGTTTTATCCGGACGGTTCCGGCACGCTGTATCAGCTGAACGTCGAGACCGACGGTATCGCCGGCCGTGTTTACGGCAACGACTTTGCCTTCTTCCAGAACCTTACCGGTACGCGCACGCAGGTCATGCGTATGCCCGTGTTCGGCCAGGTCGAAACGGATGCGACGACCGGCGTCAGCCGCGGTTACGTCGGATTTATCGAGGAGGGCGAGGCGCTGGCGACGCTGGTGCTCAACCACTCCAAAAAGCAGTTTTCTTCCATTATCCCGCGGTTCCTGACCCGCCCCTATGACAGCACGCAGTCTTCCAGCACGCTGTCGGTGTATGCTTATCGCCGCTACGTAGGGGACTACCGCCTGCGGTACATCATCCTGTCGGATGCGACCAAAGCCGCGGCGGCCGGCCTCACCTCGTACTACGATTGCTCGTGGCTGGGCATGGCCGAGGCTTACCGGGATTATCTCGACAGAACGTCGGATACGTTCAATCGCCTGACGGCCGAAGAAGTGAAGACTTCGATCCCGCTGTACCTGGAAGTTTTCGGCTGCGTGGACACCATCAAGAAAGTGGCCTCCGTGCCGGTGACGGTATCCGTGCCGCTGACTTCGTTTGAAGATATCTCCAAGATGTACGAGTACCTCGCGGGGCATGATGTGACCAACGTCAACTTCAAACTGAAGGGCTTTGCCAACGGCGGTATGTATGCGGAGGTGCCCTACAAACTCAAGTGGCAGCGCTCGGTGGGCGGCAAGTCCGGATTCAAGACGCTGCTGGCCGAGGCGAAAGAAAAAGGATTCGGCATTTATCCCGATTTCGATTTCGTCTATACTGCGGGCGGTAAAAGCGATGCGGGCCGCGCGGTCAAAATGAAAAAGAACGCCTCCCGCACCATCGACAACCGCTACACCACCAAGCGCGTTTACTCCGTGACGGCGCAGGCCAACGTCAGTTACTACCAGATGGTGCTGTCGCCGGCCACGTACAGCAAGTTCTATGAGAAAGTGGTCAAACGCTACAGCAAGTATGAAGACGCCACGGGCGTGTCGCTGGCGACCTTCGGCAGCGATCTGAACTCGGATTTCGACGAGAACAAGACCGTGCTCCGCGAGGAAGCCAAGAATTACGTCATCGAGGCGATCTCCTACTTCAAGAACAGCGGTTACAGCGTCATGGTCAACGGCGGCAACGCCTACACCTGGTCGCTCGCAGACCACATTCTGGATGTGCCGCTCGACTCCAGCCGCTATAAGACGGAATACCGCATGGTGCCGTTTATGGGCGTGGTGCTGCACGGCTACGTGCAGTTCGCCGGTACGGCGCTCAACATGGAGGGCAACCTGACCTACGCCATGCTGAAAGCCATAGAGAGCGGCGCCGGTCTGTACTTCATTCTCTCCTATGAGAACACCGAACTGCTCAAAGAGAATACGCTGCTGTCGCAGAACTACTCCGTGCGCTACGATATCTGGCGCAGTCGCCTGGTCAAGATCTACAATGAGATCAACACGGTGCTCGCCGACGTGCAGACCAAACTGATCATCGATCACCAGTTCCTTGACGCCAGCCGGGTGCCGGACGCCGACGAACTGCTGCAGGATATGGCGGACCAAACGGCTCTTGAAGATGCGGAGATCGAAGCGCAGAAAGCGCTGCAGATCGCACGGCAGGAAGCGATTGCGCAAACGCTGTCGCAGATGATCAACAACCTGGCTGTCGTCAACGAGAGCCTGATCAAGATCAACAGCGGCCGCGCGGCGGTCTCCGGCGCCGGCAACCCGCTTGTAACGGCGTGGAACGCCGCCATCGAAGAGTTGGACGCCAACGGCACATTGACAACGGCAACAAGGCTTGCGTTGACCGAAGCGCTTTCGACCTACGTGGTCGAGCCCTACGTCATGGCAGTCCGCAGCGGCGACGCCGTGGCGTTGGAACCGCTGATTCTGAACACCAAAAAGAACTATGACGCGTTGAAACAGGCCGACGTGGCAGACGACGTGTTGGCCACCGCGCGCGCACAGTTCGAGCAGATCCTTGATCTCTACGTGGCGATCAAGAGCGTCTATGAAAGCGAGACCTATTCGTTGACCGACGCCGCCAAAGCGGCCTATATCGACGGTCCCGACACCGTGGTCGGCGCGCTGCAGGTGACGACCGGCGGTACGGCTCTGACCGTGAGCGCGGGCGATCTCGATCGCTACCTGTTCGGCAACGATGCGACGGTCAACGATCGCTATGCCGCCATCGGCATCAAAGAGATTGAAGCTGCCTATGCGGCGGCGCTGCGCGACGCGCAGATCTACGACGCCTCTACCAGCACGGTCGAGATCGACTATGCGGCCCTGAAACAACAGCAACGGGCCGGCCTCAGCGTCACGCCGCAATCGGAGCATGAGGAAGAGGAAGCAGGGGCTTCCGGCAGCGCGGCTGCGGCCGTGGCGGTCGCTTCCAAGTATGCCATCGACAACAGCGTGGTGCTGGTCACCTACGGTGAAAAAGGCAATCCGTACAAGTCTGTCATTCTGAACTTCAACGATTACGCCATTCGCACCGAGGTCGGCGGTATCATCTATCACGTAGACGGTTATGACTACGTGGTCATCTATCATTGAAAGGGGGAAGTGAGTATATGACGAATCAAGTCAAAGCGCCGGCTGCCGCCAAAAGCGCGCCGGTCAAAAGAAGAAAAATCGCTTCCCTCGACAGAAGAAAAGCGCGGGCCGGCTGGCTGTTTGTGCTGCCGTTTCTGATCGGTCTCGTGGTCATTTACATCCCCATCGTCTTTGAATCCATCAAGCAGACCTTTTATGTGTATCGGGCGATGGGCGGCGGCGTTGACGTCAAAACTTTCGTCGGCTTTGAAAACTATCGCGACGTGCTGACGGGCGAAAAAGCGACGTTCCTCGAAACGCTGCTGGCAGGCTTGAAAGACATGGCCTTCGACATTCCCGCCATTCTGATCTTCTCGCTGTTCGTGGCGGTCATTTTGAATCAGAAAATGGTGGGCCGTGCGGCTTTCCGCGCCATCTTCTTCCTGCCCGTTATCGTGACGACCGGTATGATGGCCAGCATCATGACCGCCTCGTACTCCTCCTCTACGGAGGCAGTTGACTTGGGCGCCGAGGTGACGTCGGCCGAAAAGGTGGCGTCTGCCATGGCGATCGAGAGCTTGCTCGAGCGTATCTTTACCAGCCTCGGCTTCGGCCTGGGGCTTGTGACGTACATCGCGCAGGCGGTTACGAACATCGCGGACATTGTCAACCGTTCCGGCGTGCAGATCCTCATTTTCCTGGCGGCGCTGCAGTCTATCTCGCCCGCCATCTATGAGTCCTGCCAGATCGACGGCGCGACGTCGTGGGAGACGTTCTGGAAAGTGACGTTCCCCATGGTCAGCCCTATGATCTTAGTGAACGCGGTGTACACCATCATCGACTCGTTCACGGTCGAATCCAACGTGGTCATGCGTGCCATAGACAAGACCTACCTTGAGAAGTCACAGCACCAGAGCGCTGCGATGGGCTGGATGTACTTTCTCGTCGTTTTGCTGATCGTCGGCGCGGTGGCGGGTATCATTTCCGCCTACGTCTTCTATCAGCGCAGAGACTGAGAGAGGAGGGTGAACTATGACTGATAACATGGAACAAAAACCCCGCATCAAACGGGAAAGCAAAAACAAGATCCGCGTTGAATTCGAGCGCACCTCTCTGCGTGAACGTCTCAAAGAGAAATACCTGTCGCTGTACTTCTTGAAACGGGCGGTGTGGTACGTCTTCCGGCTCCTTTTGCTGATCGGTATCGCGTTCGTGGTGGTGCAACCTTTCCTCACCATGATCATCCGCTCCATCATGGCCCCGCAGGACTATGCCAACTCGACGGTGGTCAACGTGCCGCGGCATGTGTCGGGCGTGATCTACAAGGCCATTTTCAAGGATCTGCATTACGTCAAGTACTTCTTTACCACGTTTGCGGTGTCCATGGCCTGCGCCCTGTTGCAGACCTTTGCGTGCAGCCTGATCGGCTACGGCCTTGCCAAGTTCAAGTTCCGCGGCAACAAGTGGGTCTTCCTCGCGGTCATCATCACGCTGACCATTCCGCACGGCTCGCTGCAATCGGCTATTTACTACCGTTTTCAGCATCTGGACGTGCTCGGCATCTTCACCTTCCTGTCGGGCGGCGCTCATACGGGCATCGGCTGGCTTGACAACATCTTTTCCAAGATCCACGTCTTGCCCAATGAGAAATTCGGCACGGGCATTCGTACCATCCGCACCCTGGTGCCGCTGTTCCTTCTGTC
>Ga0310690_10006618_pt1 | contig 15162 bp, 9 predicted proteins | sample AusTroGonzalo_MG_2_FD_207661 | JGI IMG/M metagenome (GOLD analysis project Ga0310690, IMG submission 207661) | Bovine rumen microbial communities from tropical cattle in Woodstock, Queensland, Australia - Gonzalo_04 (v2) (version 2) | ecosystem: Host-associated > Mammals > Digestive system >...
CAGGGGGTAATAGTTTAGTTAAAAACTAATAAAAAGAATACAATTATATACAGAAATTATGCATTTTAGAACGAAATATCGTAATTTTGCGCCGCAAAACTACTACACTGTAAGTACTATGAGCATACTAACTACTAAAAGCAGACTGCTATTTGTCACCCTTGTAACATTGTTCATAAGCACCGTGTCCGTCGTGGCTGATACCTACGAGGAGAACTTCAACACACTATCTTCACTTCCCGAAGGTTGGTGGGTAGATGGCAATGCCTCAACTTATGCCGTGGGCACAGACCGTGACTACAGCAATAGAGATGGTAATGCCTACCGCTCACTATACACAAGCAATGGTATGTCTAATAGCACAGATGTTGTCGTAACACCTTGTGTAGCAGGTACTGTTACATTCTATGCGCGCCCTTATTCTTCAAAAAAAGCCTCTGGAAGCGTTACTATTTACGAATACAACAAGGACGGAGACAACTATACTCAAGGCACGGAGATTACTTCTGCAAGTAAGTCATGGTCTAACGTAACTTCTGCATGGGAGATAATTACAATAGAATGTGGCACAGGAAAATACCTCGGTATAAAACTGAGTAAGGCTTGTTTGGATAATTTCGTAGCAACTGGCGGTATTGTAGATAGCAACAGCGGCAATCCCGACAATCCTCCTGTAGTCATAGAGAAGAAGGAACTCACGATGCAGAGCTTTGAGCGCACCTGTGACTACGAACTGACAGCCAACGGGGAGAATAAGTTCACTGCCACTTTCAACGTGGGTGTGAAGAACACAGGCGACACGAAGTTGGAAGCCGACGAGGTGAGCGTCAGCATCACCAATGCCGATGGCACCGTGGTTTATGCTACAGCCACTGCTACTGCTGCGCTTGAGGTGGAAGAGAGCACAACTATTCCCGTGACCGTCACTGCCGATGCCGGCGATGGCGGCTACGTGTCGTTCTACGCAAAGGAGAATATTTCTAATACATATTGTAAAAACACCTATGGCAACAATGCTTATGTGAATGTACACATCACGGCTTACAAGCCTGACTTTGCCATCAATGGTCCCGACGGCACCAGGCTATGGGCCGACGACACCATCGACTTTGGAACAGTGAACACTACAGCCACAAAGACTATTACCATCAAGAACGATGGTACGGCACCACTTGCCGTAAGCAGCATCAGCGTGCCCGACGGTTTCACGGTAGAGGAAAGCGCATTCAGCGTGGAGGCAGGAAGTCAGAAGGTCATCACGCTCACGCTGACTCCCACTGAGGGACACTACGGCAAGAAGCAGGGCGAGGCTACCATCACTCACGCCTTGGGTACGTTCTCTTTCAAGCTACAAGGTACTACGGTCGATCCATCAGTCTATTTCGTGAACTTCGAGGATGGCACACTGCCTGAATCATGGACCGTAGGTCAGAACTGGACTGTGACCACACAGAGCGGTAACCACTACGCACAGCAAAGCAGCAACGTAGAGGCTACGGCCATCATCACTCAGAAACTGGTTGTCAGCGAAGGCGAGAGCATGACCATCCAGGCTAAGCGTGCCTACTCTTACACAGGAGCCACACTGACCGTGAGCTATTCTACCAACAAGGCAGAATGGACCAAGATTGACGACTTCGCCCTAACCAGCGCCTTCACCGATTACACTCTGAGCGGCATTCCCGCCGGAGCGGTCTATCTGATGTTTGAAGGTCAGTATGTGGCTATCGACAACCTGATAGGTTTCCATGAGAGTACCGACGCACCTAAGTTGGGTGTCTTCGATGCTGAAGGAAAGGCTATCAGCAACAATGCTGTTGTGGACTTCGGTCTGCAGACTGCTGATGCTGCCACTACTTTCACCGTTAAGAATGTGGGCACGGGTTCACTCTATGTTCAACTGAGCACTACAGAGGACTTCACGCTCGACAAGAGTGAGGTGACACTGGCAGCTGGTGCACAGGAAACCGTCACGGTGACTATGCCTGCCGAACCTTATGGTGAAAAGAGTGGCACACTGAGCATTCTTTCCGAAGTGGAAGAGCTGAGCATCGTGCTTCAAGGAACAACGCGCGACGCATCACTGCTCTACGTGGATTTCCAGGATAAGCAGTGGCCCAAGGGATGGAGCGCTGACGACAAGTGGAGCATCACCAACGAGAGCTACAGCTCACCTGAATACTATGCCGAGCACAGTGACTACACGGGTGCTGCAGGCAGTCTGGTTACTGCTAAGTTGCTCTTCGTAGAGGGCATGCCTCTGTCGTTTGATGCACGTCGCGCTAACGAGACCTATACTTCAAGTCTGAAGGTGTATTACTCTACAGACAGATTGCAATGGACCGTGGCTGCCGACCTGACCGCTGAACTCTCTAATGAGTTTGCCACCCAACAGGTAACCATCCCTGCGGGCGAAAACTACGTGATGTTCGAGGCTGCCAATGTTTGCTTAGACAATATCACGGGTGCAAAGCTGACCTCTGACGATCACATGGTAGAACTGTCTGCTCTGTTTGCCAGCGAGGCAACCGTCAACTGGGAATACCAGGCAAAAGCAACCGTCAAGAACATTTGGGCCGACAGCGAGGAGGTTACTCTGCGATTCGTATTCGGTGGTAAGGAACTGAAGAAAGAAACCTTCACCCTTGGCTATGGTGAGAGTCAGACTCTGACTACCGGCTTCACGCCTCATGTCTTACCTGATGAGCCTGCCGAGGCTTACTTCGAAATGACTTATGCGGGCAAGACCGTGAAGAGCGAGGTGAAAAACGTGGTCATCAAGGCCGAGAGCGACGAGACGAACGCCATCATCCTGACGGGCATTATCACCGACGACAGCGAGGAACCGAAACCACTGGAAGGCGTCAGCATCACACTGACATCGCAGACTGAGGAAGCTATCTACGTCGCCGAGACCGATGCTAACGGACAGTTCACAGTGAAAGTGTGGCGCGGCAACCTGTTCTATACACTCACGGCAGTGAAGGATGGTTACGAGGCCGAACCCAAGACACTTATTTTCGTGGGTAACAAGGACGACTTCGCTCTCACAATGAAGAACCTGAACCCCGACACTCCTGACATTCCCGATGGCGTGAAAGGTGTCAATGCCAATAGTCAGCAACAGCCCGTCTATAACATGCAGGGACAGCGCGTAAGGATGCTGGGCAAGGGTCTCTATATCAAGAATGGTAAAAAACATATTATAAAGAAATGAAGAAAAAGAAGTTATTTGCTGGTGCACTGGCCCTGATGATGGCCGCACCAATGGCTGCCCTTGCTGATGGCGGTGTCATCATCAACGGTAGCGTTATCGACTGGTATGCCTACGGCAAAGATATTCACGGAGGCGGAAACACATGGATCCAGATGATTCCCGGCAGCATCGAACTGTCTAACGTAGGTATTGCCTCTTTCGGTCTTGATGCCTCGGCTACTGACGGGAAGCCCGTATGGCTGGCCGACTTCCCCATTCGTAACAACACGCTCTATAGCAATGCCGGCGGCATCTATGTAGGTGGCAACACATTCTACTCTTTCTTCGGCCACGAAGTGGGATGGGAAGACAATATGGAAGGTGAATATGGCAGCGAACAACAGGAAATCCTGGTGCGTATGTTCACATGGGACATTGATGCCAGCGGTGCTTGGACCAACGTGAAATGCCAACAGGTGGGCAAACTGAATTACCAACCCACCGACCTGGCCTACGATCCTCTCTACGACAAGGCCTATGGTATTTTCTACTTCAGCCACGGTGATGAGAGCGGCTATAAGCTGGGCGAACTGAATCTGAACGACTGGAGCGTGCGTTTCATCTCACGCGAGGCGATGCCTATCACTGGCGAGTTGCGCACACTGGCCATCAACTCAAAGGGTGAGCTCTATGGTACCGATGCCAGCGGCAATATCTACAAGGTGGATAAGGAAGACGGCACACTGACCTATATTGGTAACATGGGCTTCAAGAGCCAGCACCGCATGATGTCGGCTGCTTTCGACTTGCGCACTGACAAGATGTACTGGCTGGGCTATCTTAATAATGGTAAGATCAGTGCTGCTACCGATGGCACCAACAACACGCTGTCGATTGCCGACGGTGGTCGCGATACTGGTTTCTACGAGATTGACGTCAATACCGGCAATGCCACTCTGATTGGCAATACCAACTTCAAGCAGAACGTTGAACAGAAAGACGACGAAGGTGACATGGTAACCGTGACACAGAAGTTTGGTAAGTTCCAGCTCACGGGTATCTGGGTTGATGGCTCGTTTGAGAAGAAAGAGGTGGACCAGTGCGTATCGTTCCAGACTGTTCCTGCACAGCTGAAGGTGGGACAGGAGAGCGAAATCATTGTTAATATCAAGAACATTGGTTTGAAAGATATTGCCGAGGACGACTGGAAGGTGAACCTCTATGCCAATGGCGAACTGATAGCATCAAAGAGCGGTCGTGACCTGGAAGTTGGCGAACTGCGCCAGCAGAAGTTCGCCTATACAGCTCCTCAGAATCCCGGCACCGTGAACATCTATGCTGAAGTAGTGAACGAAAAGGATCTGGAGGCACGCAATAACAAGAGTGAGGTGGCTGCCATCATCGTACTCGACACAAAGTGCCTGCCTGGTGTTCAGGTAGAAGGTACTGTGAATGGTAACAGTCTGAGTCTTGCTTGGACCAATCCTAATGGTCGCATGGTAGAGGGTGCCGAGAACTTCGCACCATTCTGCTATGAGGACCTGGGTGCTTGGATGACCTACGATGGCGACAAGGGCTACACACAACGTCCCAGCAGTTTCAATGCTTCTATCAACTATGCTAACTGGAGCACACCAAAGGCCTACATCGTATGGAATGCTAAGAAGGCTGGTGCCGACATCACCGTGGGTGGTGAGAAACTGATGGCTCATACCGGTAGTCAGAGCTTCGCTGCTTGGTGGACAGCCGTTCCCGATGATAGCGAGGCTGGTGGTCACCAGGTGGCCAACGATGACTGGCTCATCTCTCCTGCCCTGACCGGCAATGCACAGACCATCGAGTTCTGGGGCAAGGGATACAAGGGTGCTGAGGCTACTGGCTACGCCACCGAGATGAATCCTTTGGAACTGATGCGCGTGCTGTACACCACCAAGGAATATACTGCTTCTACAGAGTGGAAGGCAGAAGACTGGCAGGTGGCTCGCGACACCTTCGAGATTGAGAACTCTGTATGGACTCGCTATAAGGCTCAACTGCCTGAGGGCGCCAAGCATTTCGCCCTGCAGTGCTGCAGCCCCGATGGCTTCGTTACAATGATCGACGACATTGCCTTCGACGTAAACGTTGGTCCGGTGACTGGCTATAACGTATATAAGAATGGCGTAAAGGTAACCACCCTTGCAGCCGATGCCACCGGCTATAATGTAGCCCGCGCCGAGGCAAGTGCCGCTTACACCGTAACAGCCGTCTATGCCGAGGGTGAGTCATATCCTTCGAACGCCGTAGGTATCGACATCATCAACGCCATCAGCGAGGCTACTGCTGTTCCCACTGCAAAGGGCATGCAGATCTTCAACATGAAGGGTCAGCAAGTGAACGTCATGAACCGTCCAGGTCTCTACATCATCAAGCAGAATGGTAAGAGCCGCAAGGTCATGGTAAAATAAGAACAAGACAAACACATACAATAAAAGGGAGCTTCGCGGCTCCCTTTATTTTTTTCGTTTTTCGATTTACTTAAAATCGAATCCCATGCGCAGACCGTCGTAGTTCTTTGACAGGTCGCTGATGGTGTTCATCGTCTTGTTGCCACTCAGTGCAGAAAGAGTCTGGAAGAGGGTGAGCAACTTGCTTGACTCGAAGAGCAGACCGATGCCATCGGAATTTTTCTTGGCATAGCAGGTGATGTTGAGCAGCAGTGTTGTGAGAACTACCTTACCAGTAGAAGGCTCGAAGGTGTAGGTACCGCTGAGCTTCTTACCTGCTATCTTAGCAGAGAAAGTCTTGTCGGCATTGAAAGTGATGGTGGTGTTTGAAGACTTCACGCCCAGTGTGTTGAATGTGGGCAGCATCTTCTCCTTAATCTGCTGAGCAACAATCTCACCACCGGCCTGAGCCAACAACTGCTGACTGGTGAAGGCACAACCAGGAGAAGAGTATTTCCAAGTACCAACGATAGTCTTCTCGGTCATCTTATCGAGACCCAGCACACTCTGAAACATGTTACTAAGAGCCTGTCCGTTGGTAGCAGCAGAAAGCACATTGCCCAACACACTGCTTGCAGCCGATGAGGCATTGTTAGATACGGTTGTTCCAGCATTCTGGTTCAGACCAACAGCACCGCAGCCTGCCAACATCATGGCAGCAGCTGCCAAAATCATCATGTTCTTTTTCATTGTTGTGAATAAATTAAATTAAACATTATTTGGGTATTACTTCAAGCATATAAATAGCATCGAGCGACCACAGGGCGGCCTCGTTCGTAGAGAGTTCACGGGCGGGCCTCAACAACGAGCGCCACACTTCCGCCTTACGTTCCACATCACAGTCCTTCCAAGCAGCATAGGCATCAAGACGGCGAACGGGGAACTTATTGCCACTGATTCTCTCAGCCATCACCCGATAGCGACGGGCAAAGTCCAGCCAAACATCATCGAAGCGCAACATCTGCATAAGCGGCATCAACTCGTTCATCACCTCAAAGCCACCCATGATGGTACAGAGGTGATTGGTATGCAGCAGACTGTCGGGACCATCGTATGTGATACGTCCTGAAGCAGGGTCGTAGCCCAGCGCCTTATTGCCCGTAAAGAGGCCGTGCTTCAGTTCTGCCATCGACTGAAGACCAGCTTTTATCTTGTCACGATAGCGAATATCGCCTGTTCGTTCCCACTCCGTCATCCAGTTGCCGGCATAAGCCAACCAGTCGGGACCAATGCGCAGACGGGCCGGTGCGCTGCAAGGATACAGCGAACGCGGTTCTGCCAGTCGCATAGGGTCAAGATGATAGAGCAGCGTATCGCAATCGGTCTGCGCATGCATCAAGTCACCCATACGCTCATCGGCCGTCAGGTAATAGTAGAAACGCAGGAAAGCCGACTGCGAGATGCGTGCTTCCTTGGCGCCGCAGCCCCAATGACTCACGTTATGACGACTGCCAAGCGGAGCAAAAGGACCAATGTGATAGGTATCCACCTCGCTATTATGGCGTGTCATGGCCTCAGCCATGCGCCAGATGTCAGCACGACCGCTACGCAAGAACATGTACCATAACCACATAGGAGAAGCCAGTTCGGTGTTATCCCATGCAAAACCGCCCACATCATAGCGCCACTCATTGCGTTCCGGGTCAAAAGCATGCATCACATCGCCGTAGTTCCAGAAGCCATACCACTTGCAACGCTCCGTCTCCTGCTGAAAAACAGAGATATAGTCATCCAACCGTTGTTCCACCTCTTTCTGGTTAGTAGGCAACGACCAGATGCCGAAAGCACGCTTATTGTGCATGTATTCGGGTGTGGGCAACAACTGATAACTGCCCATTTGAGCATCATATTGAGGCTTTCCCACATAGGGCTGCAACCACAAGGTGCTGGTACGACCGATGCCATAGGGTGTGCTCATGCCTTCCTGTACATCCTCATAGCTGGACAACAGACCGTGGGCAATGGTATCATAGTGGCACAGGTTCATGGGCTCTGCCTCGGGCGACCACAGATACATGGTGAGCTGAGCCTCATCGCTGCGTGCATGGTCCACCTGAATAGTCGAAGGATAGCTCTGCCAGAAGTCTTTCAGGCGCACGGCAAGCCCGCCATCGGTATCACCTACAAGTACGAAACCAGGCGCACGATTGCCTGTCAGCGTACCTATCCAAGACGAGCGGTCGGTAGCTCGCTTGCGAATGGAATAGGCATTATCGGTGAGTTGTGAGAGGCGGAAGCCATCCCACTGTGCCCATTCCTCAAGTAGCGTCTGACTCTTCTCCGGGAAAGTAGCCCTTGCAGGAATGCGTTCATACTGCATCTGCAAAGCCTGCCAGTTGGTCTCCTTATCCAGAGGACGACGGCCATCCAACGGTTGTACGGGTTCGTGCCACAGCGTATCGCCATCCATAGCAAAAGCAACATGACGATTGTAAGTCTCTGTTCGCATGGGAACAGCGAAGCGCACACCAAGAGAAGTGATGAAGTCCTCATTCTGTTCGCCATCATATATAAAGGAATGAACAAGCTTCACCTGATCACTGCCCTGCCAGAAGCAGAGTCGAAGTGTAAAGGGTAGCCACAAACGTCCATCCTCTCCGTGATGACGACCTTCAATCTTCACCACAGCAGAGACCTTCCCTACCCGTTCAAGGGTCACACGCTCTACCACAGAAGCGAAACTACCTTTCGTGGTCGTTGCCACCAGTTCCGCCTGACCACCCACCTTCAGGCCGTCAATCTTCAGACTGTCCAGGAAGAATTTCCCACGCTTAGGGATAAAAGCCTGCAGGCGGCTGTTGGCGATATAGAAATAATCAGGGTTGTCTTTGAGCGAGAGCTTTTCGTTGGGTTGTCCGGGGATTCCGGAAATTCCGGAAGTTCCGGATATTCTGGAGTTTCCAGAGTTTCCGGGCAAACCGGCAGAGCCGAAGACTCCTGATACGCCCATCCACTTCACGGAGCCATCGGGCCATGAAGCCAAAGGCCAGCAATCAGAAGCCGAGAACTGACGGGCATCACCCACTTTCTTCAGTTCGCCCTGCGCAAAAGGCACGCCAAAGGTTACGGGTTGCGGTGAAGACGGTGCCGTACCAATCCAGTGAAGCGGAACTTCAGACTGAGAAGAGAGGTCCTCCATGCGAAAATTAGTGATGCGAGCACGTGAGAGTGTGGTGCGGAAACCAAACCATCCCTTCGTCAATGGCGTTGGGTCGAGATAGTCAACAAGACATTCTCCGTCTACAAAAATACGTGTGCGACCCTCCTGGGTGCTCTCCACACGCCAATGATACCAATGGCCCGACTTCAAAAGATGATCCTTATCAGTATATTCCTTCCAAATGGGAGGCACCTCACCTCCACCCATATAGCGGCGGAATCGGGTCGTGGAGTTATAGTTTCCGCCATATCCCAGGTAATACATCTGCAAGGCATAACAGTTCTTGAAGATACCCTGACGCTGATTCATACGCTTAAAGACGCTAGCAGCCGAAGGATCGCTAGCCATCCAAAAGACATTCATGTCGCTCAAACGATCATCAGTCATCAGCACATCGTACTCCACAGCCATGCCCTGCTTTACAGGTTGCTTGCGCCAGAGGGTCAATCCCTTGGGAGCAACCACCTCACAAGTGTCGCCACTGAAGCTGACACGATAGTCAGGGGACTCCGATTCCACCGTCCAATACTTCTTGAACGAGCGTTGGTCGAAGCCCGATTGCGCCTGAACCATCAGCGCACACAGGCAGCAAAGCAGGAAACTAAAAATCCGTTTTTCCATCGACGCTGAAGATTGGTTCGTTGGTTTCTATCTTCTGATCATAGAAGTGCACAGCACTATCGTTCATCTTTGGGTGCTGCGACTGCAAGAGTTTGATGAGTTCTGCACCTGCCCAGATGACAGGACCGTAGCCATGAGCCGCCATGACATGAACAGGACGGTAAGCATAGAAAGCCGCATCGAAGCCCATGCCAGTGCCCACACAGACGCCTGTCACCTGTCCCTTCTCGTTCACGGCTTTCTCTATAGCATGCCATCCCAGCATCACCACAGGGCCATAGGCCTTGGCATCGATCCATCCCTGATTAATAGCGTGCGCCATACAATAAGTGAAGATGGCGGTACACGATGTCTCCTCATAAGTCTCAGGACGGTCGAGCAACTGATGCCAATAGCCATCCATGCCCTGTAAGGCAGCTATTCCTGCCACATGCTGCTGCAACAGTTTGAGGATAGCCTCGCGCTGAGGATGCTGCTGTGGCAGTACATCGAGCACCTCGCACAGCGTCAGGATAGCCCATCCATTGGCTCGTCCCCAATGGAAGGCAGGATGAGGCTCCATGGCCTCCACCCATCCATGACGGAACAGCTGCTTTTCAGGCACAAACATACGCTTGGCAAACTGCAATACCTGGGCAGCAGCCTGGTCAAAGTACTTCTCTTCGCCAGTATATACACCCATATCAGCCACTGTAGGAATGCCCATAAACATATCATCCAACCAAAGGGTGTTATGCTGAGGGCGCAGTCTTGCGAATGTACCATCGTCAAGACGATACTCCTTATTTAATATATAAGAGGTGTAATTGCGAATCAGCTCGTCAAGGTTCAGCGACTTGTCAGCCACACAGGCCTTTATCATTGAAGAGCAAACAGCACCAGCATCATCAAGTGCCTGCGGATCCACAACCTTACGCATCAGGGGATCAATTTTCTTTCCCTGCTTATACAGTTTGGTGAAAACAGGCGCAGCACTCGCCAGCAAGCGGTAACGCTCATATACATAGTCGCGATAAGCCTTGTCGCCAGTCACATTATAGGCAGCCAACATGGCCGAATAGGTAACACCCCACTCATAGCTGGTGAGTCGGAAGTCACCACGACGCAACTGTGTCTGCGCATTAATGGCCTTCATATCGCTCACCGTCTGGTGCGTCTTACTGTCTTCCAGTTCGGCAGGAGTCACCTGCTGCAGGTAGTGCAGCACGCAGTCCATGGTCTGCTTCACCTCCTGAGCGGCAGGAACACCATAGCCATGCTTATAAGCAGGCTTCATCAGGTGAAGCGGCGTGTTAGAGTCGTTGACCTGTTGGGCCATCGCCAGGCTGCAACACGAGAGGGTCAACATGAGAGAAATTGTTTTGATTTTGTTCATAGTCGTTGTTTCATAGTTTGTATTTTCTGTCTTAAGTAGTCTTTAAAGTCGTCGTTCTCCAGCACATCGATGTCTTCCATCAGTCCCAACACGAAACGTCCGATGCCCTTAAACGAACTGACGGGCAGCTCCACCAGCCAGTGATCATCGCCATCGGGCTCAATATAGCGCTCACTCTGTGGATATTCCTCGCGTAGAAGGTTTGACGAAAGGCGTCCTAAGCGCAACTTCACGAGTTGCTGCTCCTCGCTACTGAACATGAAGATATCTGTCAACATCTCGCGATGGTGCTTCTCGTTTTCCCAGAACAGATCGAGAATCTTCACGTCCTGTACACGCGACAGCTTGAAGGTTTTGTTCATCTTCGAGGAAATCTCGAAGCAGCGCACCTCCTGATTGCCGTTCATAAAGAGGAAAGGTTCCACCAATCGGTCGCTCAACGTATTACTATTAGCCGACGAATAGCCCTCAAGTACCACGGTGCGCTTCTGCTTGATAGCATCATAGATGGCAGAGACATTGCGTCCCACCTGTTCGCGCAGCTCCACATTCTCCAGAATATCCAAGTCGTAGAGTTTGTCGAGTTTCTGCTTCAGGCGCTGCGTCTGCTGACTATCATCACCCGTCTTATCCAGGATATGGCGCATCAAGATAGCCTCATCCTCGGTGAAATGAACGGCAGCATCTAGTTTCTTGAACCATGGCGAGTCTTTACGAATGCGGTAATAAGGCTTCGTATTTTCCACATTGAAGCCCATGAACTTGAACGAGTCCAGGTAATAGTACAGGTTTCGTCGCGAGATACCAATCTTATCGCATATCTCGGGCACCGTGTAATGGTGGTTCTCTATGAGCAGAAGCAGCAGTCGCAGCTCTCTTTCCAGCTTATCGTGACGCATGGTTCTTTAGTTCTGGGTTATTAGTTAATCCTCGAAGGGGAGGCTGAGCTGACCGTCGCCCAAGAGGTTGTAGCTCATACGGTGATAGGGAGTGGTGCCAAACTGGCGAATAGCCTCGCGATGTTTCTTCGTGGGATAACCCTTGTTCGACTTCCAGTCGTACTGCGGATACTCCTCAGCCAACTGGTTCATATAGTCATCACGATAGGTCTTGGCAAGGATTGACGCGGCAGCAATGGCCAGATACTTACCGTCGCCCTTCACAATGGTAGTATGGGGCAAAGCTTTATCACTGGCAGGATCCTTATAAGGCTTGAAACGGTTGCCGTCCACGATAACAGCCTCCGGGCGCACCTTCAACTGGTCCAAGGCACGATGCATGGCCAGAATCGAGGCATTCAATATATTAATACGGTCTATCTCCTCGGGCGTCACGATGCCCACAGCCCACGCCACCGCATCGCGCTCTATCTGTTCGCGCAGCTCGTAGCGCCGTTTCTCCGTGAGTTGCTTTGAGTCGTTCAACAGGTCATTCTGGTAATCGGGCGGCAGGATGACTGCAGCTGCATAGACACTGCCTGCCAGACAACCACGACCGGCTTCATCACAACCAGCCTCTACCAATCCTTCGTAATAATGGTTAAGTAACATTGTACGTATCGTTTTAGGCTACAAAAGTACTAAAAATATTTAAAATCCGTCGTTTTTAACACAAAAAGTTTCGTTCGTGAACTTTTCTTGCACTCTTAACTTCTTATTTTGCACCCAGAAACGAATTTAAAAGTATAAAGATATGAATAACCAAATGACAATCCGCCAAGAGAAAATGAACCTCGTGATGAACCTTAACGCAGTCGTTCGCCTGCCGTTAGAAAAGCTGTCGCAGTACTACGGCAATGTATTGGGACGCAAGATCAACGTGAATCAGACGCTGCATCTGCTCAATGCACAGGCAGCCTTCCTGCTAACCGTATTCCCCGACTGTACAGCACCAGTCAAGGCTGTCTGCCTGACTTGGTTTGTAGCTGCCGTCCTGAAATGTCGCGAGAAACTGTAGTTTCTGCGATTATGATACTATATTCTATGAATTTGGTACTGCTTTTCTTCGTGAAAAGCAGTACCTTTGTTTTTATATAAACCAATCATTGTTATTATGAAACATCGTCTTTACGCAAATCTCATGACGGCAGTCATCATGCTGGCCGCATTTACTACAACCGCACGTGCTGAATGGAAAACGGTAGAAACAAAGAAACAGGGAGGATTCCTCTATACACTGAACGCCAATACGGAAACAAGCGAGCGCAAGGCATCCCTCTTTGAAGTGGACCAAGACAACATTCCCAGCGGAGAGGTCATATTGCCAGCCAGCGTCAGCGACTCGAATGGCAATAGCTACCCTGTGGTGAAGATGGGCAACGAGTGGGGTGGCATCTTCCTTAGCAGCGTAGGCACGCCTTGTCCCGGCATCACCAAACTGACTATTCCAGGCTCTTACAAACAGGTGTACGCACAGACACTTACCGGACTGACGGAAGTGGTGCTTGCGGAAGGTACCGAACTGATTGACTTTGCCGGTTGCGAGAAGTTGGCCACCATCAACTATCCGCAGTCTGTTACAAAGTTATACATGTCTGGTACGGCTATTACCTCCATCGAACTCACCGACCGCCTTGCAGAATTCAAGATTAACGGATGCAAGGAGCTGACGCAGGTCACACTGCCTCCCAGCATAACAGCACTGCCCGACTACTGCTTCTCAAGCTGTGAGAAACTGGAGCATGTCGACTTCCCCGAATCCATCACCGCCATCGGCAGTAATGCTTTTGCAGGCAGCGGCTTCAAGAAAGTTGTGCTTCCTCCACACATCAAAGAGCTGAAGGGTGCCTTTTGCGAGGCAATGAACCTCACGGAAGTAGTGCTGAACGATGAGTTGGAGAAGCTCAATGGCACCTTCGACTATTGCGAGGGTCTGCAGAAGGTGACCTTCGGAAGTGGTCTGAAGTTTATTGGCGACGCCACCTTCCGTAATACCGGACTCATCGAAGTGGACATACCCGACAACGTGGAGCATCTGGGCTTTGTGGCCTTCGCCTTCTGCGAAAAGCTAAAGAAAGTACATCTCGGCAGGGGCATCACCAGTCTGAGAGGCTATTCCGAGACTTGGACACCCGAGAAATCAGTAGAAGGCTCTATCTTCTACGGCGACATCAACATTGAGGAAGTGATTGTCGATGGCGACATCGAGGATTTCGGCGAGGTCACTTTCGAGAGCGTCTATAAACTGCGCGCCATGCCCGTCTGCAACACGGTCAAGAAGATTGGTCGTCAGTGCTTCCGCAACACATTCCTTAAAGAACTGATTATCCCTGCCACAGTAGAGGAAATCGGTAATATGGCATTCGACCTCAGCCCGTTTATCGAAGGACAAGAGGACGACTACTCACTGATACGCTGCGATGCCACCGTACCTCCCACATTAGGAGAAGCTGCTTTCCAGCAGCGCATTCTTGACAGTCGCACGCTCTACGTGCCTAAAGGTTGCTTAGCTGCCTATCAGCAAGCCGAAGGTTGGAAGGAGTTCAAGAGCATTGAGGAATGGGATCCCGCAGGCATCGAGAATCTCTCCCCCGCCCTCTCAGAAAGCAATGACCCCGTTTACGACTTGCAAGGTCGCAAAGTAGAAACACTTAAGAAAGGCCTCTACATCATCAACCACAAAAAGGTACTGAAATAAAACAAAAAGCCTCCCCCAGTTGGGGGAGGTTAGAGGGGGCTAAAACATTTTTGCCACACGGTGGATACCTTCTACGAGGGTGTCCACCTCTTTTTTTGTATTATACATAGCAAACGAGGCGCGCACTGTACCGCTGATGCCTAATCGGTCCATCAGAGGCTGGGCACAATGATGCCCCGTACGAACGGCAATGCCTAAACGGTCGAGCAATGTTCCCATGTCCAGATGGTGGATGTTGCCCACATTGAACGATACAACCGCATCCTTTTGTGGAGCCTCACCATAGAAATGGATATCCGGAATAGCACGCATCTGCTCCATGCAGTAACGGGTGAGCTCCTGCTCATGTGCCTGAATGGCATCGATGCCCACCGCCTGCATATACTCGATAGCTTTGGCCAGTCCGTGGGTGGCCACGTAGTCGGGGGTACCCGCTTCAAACTTAAACGGCAGGCGTTCGAAGGTTGTGCGTTCCCACGTCACCTTATCGATCATCTCACCACCACCCTGATAGGGAGGCAGTTTCTCCAGCCACTCTTCTTTTCCATAGAGCACGCCGATGCCGGTGGGACCATACATCTTATGTCCGCTAAAGGCAAAGAAGTCGCAGTCCATCGCCTGTACGTCAATCTTCATGTGGGGCGTGCTCTGTGCACCGTCCACCAATACAGGGATGCCGTGAGCATGG
>Ga0310690_10006619_pt1 | contig 15159 bp, 31 predicted proteins | sample AusTroGonzalo_MG_2_FD_207661 | JGI IMG/M metagenome (GOLD analysis project Ga0310690, IMG submission 207661) | Bovine rumen microbial communities from tropical cattle in Woodstock, Queensland, Australia - Gonzalo_04 (v2) (version 2) | ecosystem: Host-associated > Mammals > Digestive system >...
TAATCGTCACGTCACACTAACAACCGCATCCTTGTCGTTGGCAATATTGCCAGAACAATAAAACAATAGTATTATGTTAAAAGTTATTGAAGAGTTTCCTGCTAAGGAAATGTTTAGTGGAGAAGAGTTAGACCTATTCGAGACTCCTAATGGTAATCTATGTCTTAAAACTTCCGATGACATGCAGTTCTATATAAGAGCTGAAGACATGGATAAGTTCAGTGACCTCGATTTCGACTTTAATGCCGACATCGATAACTGGTGCTGCAAACATGTACTTCCTGATGATGTCGAAGATGCTCAATCTTTCTGGCTTCTCTGTAATCAGAAACCTTGGAAGAAACTCAAAACATTCTCTTTCAAATCCTAATCCCTACTGGACCATGACTACTCGTTGTGGTCCTTTCTTTTTTTTCTCATACCTATCCCTTCCTGCTATCCCTTCCTATTTATTTTCCTACCAATTTATCTATCTAAACTCCTAATCAACTACTTGTTAATCACTCTGTTACATCTACTTCAGTAACATTTCTTCTAATCTTATCTCTAACTCTATCTATATCTTATCTGTAACTGTAACTGTTCTTTATGCTATATATTGACTAGGAAATAGCTACTTAGCTAACACCTACTACTTTTGATACGATACTTATTAATAAGAAGGAAGTAGAACAGAAGAGATAAATATCTAATATTATTGATTAGATATAGGAGTCTGTTCTTTTGAACTTCGTTAAGTTCGGTGTCACACGTCTGTTCTTTTGAACTTCGTGACAGTGAAATTAACGGTTTTTTTTGAGAAAATCAAATGTTAAAAAATAGATATGAATTAGTAGTTAATTGATAATCAATTACTTATCTATTATTATTTAGAATAAAGATTATATGTTAAATTTCACTTTGTTGATAATCGGTAGGTACATAGAGAACTTGTTTAGGGTAGACTGGGTTTTTAATAGCTTTCAGTCCCTTCTTTTTTAATTCTTTTTCACGCAGAAATACGTAGAATGCGTCTGTTGCAGCTTTACACAAAAGTTTAGTGTTTTTAGACTTTTTAGCTCTAGTGGGGCGGTTAGATTCGAATATAACAACGCCTTTTAGTGAGAATTTGAGGTAGTTTATATCGAAAGTGTCTGCATTGATAGGTGAGTTAGCTACTTTACGGATTTCGGCCTGATAGTATCGTATTAATAGATGTTCGATACGTCTAACCTCTTTAACAGGGATATTGAGTTCATTGGATAATTGTTCGACAATAGAGTCTGGTAATGTAGTTGCATTCATATTGTATATATTTGATGACCATAAAATTAGTTAGATATGGAAGAAGAAGAAATAGAGAAACAGGTAAAGGAAGACTTGAAGAAGTTAGACAGTAGATATATGATAAAGCAGACTAGAGATGAAAGCTATTCAATAAGTGAAGATGCTGAGCCATGGATAGATATGAGCGCAGCAATAGACTTTTCATCGCTAGTACAAAAATCAAAACCTAAAGAACCGGACTTTGTTAACATATACAGTACCTCAAACTTGTATGGTTCAGAGTTAATGAAATATATAGGCAATGAGAATATTCATGGTAGTAAAGAGATTGCAAATAAAGCTATTAACAGGACTATAGATTGGTTTAAGACAGACACTGGTACGAATGAATTTGACATAGACAATAAAACAGATGTTGAGAAGTTTCAAGTATGGGTTAACAAGATATTAGGTGGCAACTATATAAAAGTAGATGGATATTGGGGAACGAATACAGCGTTAGGTGCAGCTAGTATATATAGAGTTGAGACTTCAGATGTTAATGAGCAATGGCAGAAGGAGATGCGTTCAAAGTTTTTGAGTGCAAAGAATGCTGCTAATATGTATGTAGGTGAAGGGGATGATAGACGAGGTAGATACGAACTGAAGAAAAATGGTCAATTTTATGTAGGTGATATGACATTTGACTTTGATGACGATACGTATATATTAGGAAGATACAAAGGTGATGATGGTAAGGATAGGACGATAACACATGGCTTTGTTTTAGATAAAAATAATCCCGGTAATTTTCTCGTTCCAATTAAAGAAAGAACTACGAATAAAGGAGTATGGGTAAGATATAATCCTGACCCTACATCAAACAAAATATATGATAGTGTTTCTCAGACAGAAGTTAATGAGAGTCTCAACTATACAGAAAAAGAAGCTGCAAAAAAGAGGAAAGAAGGAAATCCGATATATAGATATATCTACCGTAACGTAGACTTCGATAGCATCTTCAATCGTGAACTATTAGAAAATGTAGAAAAGGAAAAGAATGGAGAAGCATCTAAGGGTGCAAAAGGTGAAGTAGAAGAAAAGATAGAGAAACAAAAACCGCTGAAACTACCTAAGAAGATGAGCTTCGGTGGTTATAACTGGAGAGATGACGTATCAAAGTATACTCCAGACGAGGTTGCAAGTATAATCCTATATGGTAGGCCGAAGAAGACTCGTACTAAGAATAACATTAGTACAATAACCTATCCTTCAGAGGTTATATATCCTGAAACAGAAAAGGTAGAAGATGAGAGAGCTAAAGAGAGAGAAGAGGTAAAAGAAGAAGCAAAGAGCAAAAGAGAGTTAAGGAAAGAGATAAGCTCACTTAAGAATCAAAAGGCCGAGGTAGATGCCTTAATAAAAGCAGGCAATGAAGAGAATCTACAACATGGAGTAGACTTGTTTAGACAATATTTCGGTGACATAAAACACAAAATGAGTAACGATGAAATAGGTGATACCGTTCTCGCATTGTTAGATATAGAACATAATGGGCCTGAGTATTTACAAGCACTTAGAAATGCAGCTCCTGAATATGGATATGCACCTATCAGTGCTATGGTCAAAGGCACATTAAGACATGATTACCTACAATTCAAGGCTAACGAGCTAAAACATGGCGGATTTCTTAAACTACCAGATATTAGACCAACTACTGATGCTAAAAAGATTATAAGATTCTATGACTTGCTCAAAATCTAATTACCGCATCCTAGTTTTTGGTGATAGTGTTGCTAAACAAAATAATGGCGATACTAACATCCGCATCCTTAATTTTGCAATGTATTATTAATATTTAATTTACTATGTTATGAAATCTCTAAATTCAATGAGTAAATCATCTATCATTAGAGATAGACTACTCAAAGGTGGCACAATTACTTCTTTGGAAGCTATTAACTTGTGTTCTGCTACTCGATTGTCAGCTATTATCTATAATATGAGAAAGGCTGGCTACAACGTAATATCAGATAAAATCAAGCATATAGATATGTTTGGTCACGAATGCACCTTCTGTAAATACTATATACCGGAATTTCAAAAACGATAATAAATCTAAACAACAAAATCTAATTATTTCAAAATCAATTGTTTAACTTAAATTTTTATTAAAATGGACGTAAAAGAATTTAATCAGGAGACAGGTAATCAGAATTATCGCAAGATTGGCTACGGCTTTGCTGAGTATCGCGTATTGTGTGTAAACCCGGAAGAAGGCGTAGTAAGAGATGAAACCGGAATGTTTAAGGCTAAACCATTTGGTGACACGGACCGAGTAATCGATTTCCTATTGCAAGATGTGAATACCAAGCGTGAGACTTACATGGCATTCAACATCAAGATGGAGCGTATACCTGATATGGCATGGGTTAATGGTAAGGTTGAGAAGCGTGCTCCTAATGATAAGACTGAGGTGCTTATCAAGAATGAGCTTAACTTGCAATTCTTCCTTAGAACTATATGCCGTATTAAGAATAACTCTTCGGCTCGTTTCGATATGAAGCTCATCTTCAAGCAGGACTACTCAGAGATAGCTTCAGCGTTGGAAGTATGCAAGACAAATACGATTTGGGTTCTTACATATCAAGTAGCAAACAAGAAGGTTGGTGAAGATGGTTCTGAAAAGACATATTTCACAGAAAGAAACCTTGAAACAGTATATTCATCACCATATATCGAAGGTTGGGAAAAACGCATGTCTGGTCTTGCTAACTTCTCAAAGAAACCTATTGAGTATAAAATTGTACCTTATGTAGAAGGTAACTTGTTCAAACCTACTCAGGCTAATACGGCTGCACCTGCAAAGGCTGCAACACCTAATATACCTGCACAGACTGGTGATGACGATATGCCATTCTAACATAATTAGTAATTGTTTTCATTGTTTTTTGTTTATGCTCGGTGTCATCAACGTGATACCGGGCATTTTATTTTTTTACCAAATGAAAAAGTATCAGATTGTAGAGCGTGTTATAGTAGATAGAAACACGTTCGTTGAAGTTCCTGACGATATGCCAATGGATAAAGTCTATGAGCAGTTTCGCGAAGGAAATGATAAAATCGAAATTACTGAGACCTTATACGATGATTACTACGAGAATGTCATCGAACATGAAGTGAATGAATTACCATGTAAAAAGTAGCAATCATGTCAAACACAGGAATAATAATCATGATAGTTACCATACTAGGTGTGGTTGCTATGGCAGCTTGTTCATGGTATGAAAACAATAAAAAGTAATTAGAATGGAAAGAGAAGTAATATTCAAAAAGAGCTTTAAGTTTACTGATGAAGACAACTGTGTAACAAACATAGATGTCAAGGTTGAGAAAGTAACAAACTCAACTAAAAGAAGCTTTCTCGATTTGTCACCTATACCTGAGTATTTAGCACTCTCAATAACAGGAGAGAATGGTATTAGTAGTGGTCAGATTTATGACCAGATAAAGCCTAGAATCGGCAGCTATCAATCTCTGTTTAAGAGTTTCTGGAAACGGTATCATCTCAATGATATGCAGCCGGGTTCAAATAGACAGATGAACTACATAGAAAGCTGTTATGAAGATGACTGGCGAGCCATGTATAACACTACCAAAGAGTTTGTTCGCAAAAACAACATAAAGCTAGACAGTCTTAGTTACTTTGATGAATCTGACAAAATCCTCGAACTTCAACAAAAGCTAGGAAGTGAACTTGATAGCATCGGAATAGACCATAACAAATTCTTTAACAGGATTTGTGGTGCTCGTTCAAAATATTGGGCTGTTGAGTTTTACTTTAAGAATCAATTGGAGTACATGCTTAATCAGTACAACATCTCCGACTTCTATATGAAAAAAGCTCTCATGGATTCAAGAGGTTTATTGTTCGACACGAAGTGCAATAACTACAAATATGGCTCTGACTATCTCGTAAAGGAATTCGATTTTGAAGAGCTTAAACGACTCATCAATGAAGTCATCAAAGAGGAGAATGAGTTTAAGAAAGAGAATCGTCAGGAACTCATCGAACGCTATAATAATATAGATGATGATGAAGACGAAGAAAAAGAACTTCCTGATGTCAATGAGGATACACAAGAGCTTCTAGACTTAGTTGAGAGTGAGTGTAACTGTAACAAATGGGATGCCATACGTGTAATTGCTCTCCTACGCTCTGAGAATATAGACCTCGATGAGCTTTGGAATATAAATATTTGCAGAAGCGTGATAAGCTATGGAAGCATAGAATATTACGTTGATTCATACTCGATTCTCAGACAGATTGCCATAGATTATCTTATGGATGATAGAGACGTATGGGTTGAAGCTGTTAAGTCTAATTCTACTAACGATGGTCTAAAAGATTGGGTTGAAGATGTCGTTGATACTGATGGCTTAGGTGCTACTCTCAATCACTGGGATGGTACTGAAGATTATGAATATGTATTTGATGAAGAAGTTTATATCATAAGAAGATGAAACCAGAAATCAAAAACGATGTTATGCACCTTTTGGAAATGCATAAAGACCTATCAATCAAAGATTTTGTTATTTCGGAGGAAACAAACTACAACATAGATGGTACTCCTAATCCTGATGATGTATCTATTGTACTAACATCAAACTTCAGATACCACAGGCCAGATGGTACTCTCTATCCTTACATGTTGGATAGTCAGATTGTATCAGAAACCACCTGTAGGACGTTGGTAAGTTTAGTAGACATATTCAGAGGTAAGTTTAGCTTCTTTGTAGAGACTAGAAATAATGAGTTAAGAGTAAAAATCAGGTAAGATGGAAATAAAGAATTATGTTATTAGTGGCTGTGCAGGTAAAAGTATAATAAATCCTGAAAGAGCAGACTGGTTTATTAACTACGATGTACAAACCAATGAAACTGCACTTGTAATATGTGGCTCAGATGGTATTGGTGTGCTATTCTTGATTCTAAAGAATGACCATATTGAAGACTTCGAGACTGTAATAAAGCAACACGAAGGATTCAATAAGAATATTCATGGCTGTCTTGGTGAGTGTATAAGATGGGCGGTACAACAATCGGATATTATCCCAGAAAGATGCACCATCGGCGGTATCGGACCAAACCTTATTCGTTTTACTCAAACAAAGAATTATGAACGATTGCCACAAGAAGATTAGAGAAATCATTGAAGCCAAACTTCAAGATGGTATTAGAGACTTCAAAGATTATGTCTATGATGAACTCAATCAAGGCAAAGAAGTAGGGTTTAGAGTCGAAGATTACACTATCGGTTGGTACGAATGTGCATTCTATGTCACAACCTTTGATAACGAAGGAAATGACGTTATGGATATTACACTTAAGTTCCCAACGCCAGAGTGTGTAGCCCATGATGACTACGAGCCAGACTACGAAATGGATTTAGATGAATAAATAACATTAAAAAAAACAAGCGAAAATGGAAAAGATTGAAACCAAACCAGTAGAACAGGAGACCAAGACTATTTACAAATCAGTAGATGGATTGGAATTTGATGATGAAAAGAAATGCAGAGAGTATGAAGATGCTCTTGCAAGAGTTATCTACGAACGCTACGAACGTGAATATGTGAAACGTATTGCTACTGAGTATGACATTTTCTGTGAGATTGCAGGCTCTGATGAATACGAGATGCATGTCGTTGAAGTAAAGACTCCAAAGGCGGTTGAAGACATAATGATGCTTCGTAAGATATTCGTATCTCATCGTGGCGGAAACCTTAATGTCGATGGTGATTTAGCATGTCTTAAATGTGCTATGCAAGAAGGCACTACTGTACTCATTGGTTTGGGTTATGAATGTAGTGGTAACAGTTTCAGTATCAATGGATTGGATAACTTCTATATCTATGGAACTTGTTACTCGATACTAAGTACACTTCGTAAAAACCTTTGCTTAGATGCATAAAATGACTGATAAGGAAAAGGAAGAACATCTTCACTTCCTATACGGACAACTGGATACTTGCGCTCAGATACTAACTGAGTGTGAGTATTCCTCTGAGAGGAAGTATTATTCACGTGAATACAGAAGGATATTGAAGGCTATCGATTCTCTTGAAGGCACGAAGATATTTACAGAGATGAGAAAGCATAAGAATGCAGCAACCAATGCTAAGGTTGAGAGATTCATTAGCAATCACAAATGTCCTAACTGTGGTGGAATATTGAAACAAACAAGAAGTGGCTCACGTAGAGTCGTATGTAAAAAATGTGGAAATAAATACGTATTAAAATGACGTGGGAAGATGCAACAGCGGTCTGTGATGAAATTACAGGCCTATTAATATCTAAACATATTCAAACTTTCTACTATGCAACAATAGAATGCATAGATAAGGTTGAAGATGATTGGTCAGTAGAACTCTCTCCTAATGGAGGACTAAGCATAGGACATCATGCTCTGAATATAATGAACCAAGTGAATGATGAAGACAAGTTCTTGGCTCATATAGAGACACGATTAGATAAACCAGTATATGTATTAATATGAAAGTTAATGAGATTAGACAATTCATTCTCAAAGAATGTAATGGCGTTGAAGATGTAATCATACTAGACCTGATGGATTCTGAGACGTTAGAGATTACCGGAGTCTGTGTGAATGCCTGGTTAAAGAAAGGAACTATCACAACAAGTAGTTCTATCTCAGCATTGGGTAAAGCCATTGGTGCTGAAGAAGACTTTAGTGTAACAGCCAAGAATGGTTTTCCTATCATAAAGTTTAAGATTCACTACAAAAAGTAGAGTTATGACAAACGAAAGATTAGCATTGAGCATAGTCCCTGCAAGCTCCGTCACAGCATACAATTGCGCAGTTGCGATGGGGAAAGCAAAAGACGAACAACCAATCTTAGAACAAGGCGGATGGCATAATGAAGAACCAACAGAAGATGGTTGGTATCTGATTAAGTCAAACGACTTCCCAAAGAATTGTGAATGTATGGTTGCTGAATGGGATAATAATGCCAAGAGCTTCTATTCAGAAGCAAGTGATGAACCAGTCAGTTATCGTGAATGGAAATTAATTGAAAAAAGGTAAGCGATGGCAAGCAATGAAAAATTAGCAGAAGTATTTGCTACTCGTATTTGCAAAGAAACTAAGACCTTTTATCTTAAATACGCTGATGTTGAAAAAGCAGCTTTTCAAATGGCTGAATGGAAAGATGGGCATCCCCGAATCAGTACTGGCAAGGTCTTACAATTGCGTAGAAGAGCATACAAGAAAGGCTACAACGATGCAGTTAAGAAGGCTTGCGAATGGATAAATTTACAGGCAGTTCTAGGATGGATTGAAGATGTCAAAGTCGATGAATTCTTGAACGATTTCAAAAAAGAAATGAAAGAATAATCATGTATCAAGAGGAAGAACAATCTGCTTTGGAATGGGAAGCTCAAATGGAAGCAGAAGAACAAGAAAAAGCTTACTGGAAAGCAATAGAAGCTGCACAGAAAGCAGAGGAGGAAGCCTTTTGGAAAACAATGGAGTAATTTCAACACTATAAAAGATAACAAGCTATGTATGAAGTAATATGTCCATACTGTGGCCGTGAACAAAATCTTGACCCAGAAGAAATAGAGTACGAAGATGGGGCTGTATTTCAAACCGAATGCGAAGAATGCGAAAAGGTTATGAATGTTACAGTCAATATTAGCATTTACTTAGAAGCGGATAAATGTCCATGTCAGCTTGAGCATCATAAGTACAGACTCCAACACGTCAGTCCTATTGCTTTTGCCAAGTGGGAATGTGAAGATTGCGGTGTAACTAAGGAATTGACATTAGAGCAACGCCGAAGATTGGGCATTCAAACCAAAGAGGAGTATTTCGAAGAACTAAGAAAAGAATATCAAAAATGAAAATGGCAAGGTACTGTAGCCTACAATACCTTGACTATGGATAAGAATGGTAAATTATTAACAATCGAATTAATTCAAAAGAAATGAATATTGCAGCATTATTGAAACAGCACGCAAAAAAGGGTGATGAATTTTACACTCTCCTTTATGGTGAAGTAAAACTAGAGGAAGTTAAAGATGGTGACTATGGATGTATAGTCTTCAGCAAAGATGGAGAACAGAACGTTCTAAACTTCGATGGTACATGGAATAGCGAGGGAGAGTGTGTTATCTTCCCTTCTTATGACCAACGTGATTGGTCTGAATGGGCAGAGGAACAATGTAAGAAACTTCAAGACACTAAAGAGTTCAATGTAGGAGACTATGTAACTTTTGAAAATGGTTGGGGACGTATTAGTAATGTATGCGAAGACGATAAGAATGTTGTCTACGTTAGTGTGTATGGAAACAAGAACAACATAATGTGGTTTACAACTGACACCATTACCAAGCTAATACACTTTAGTCCGGAGTTACTCAAACCATTTGACAAAGTGTTGGTAAGAGACGATGTCGATTACGAAGATTTTGGCAATTGGAGAATAGCGTTCTTTGATAGTATCAACCCAAATGGTGGATTCTATAGTGATTGTGGCATGAAGTGTGATTTTTGTGTACCATACAATACGGATACAGAAAAGCTTCATAACACTCGAAACTCAGAACCAGAATTTTATAGAAACTAAATAAACTATAACCTTAAAACGCAAAATCATGATAAAAGAATTTAAGACTCGCACAGGAGCTATATACTGTGACACAACAAAATCTCTCGAATGGTTATATGTTGGAGATTATGGTAAGGAGAATAATATTAAGGCAAATTTCCTTGGCTTTACCGAAGAGATTAACCAAGTGAAGCACCACGAGGTCGATTTGGCTGACAAGATGGTGGTGACGATTTCAACACAGAAGGGTTGTCCGATGAATTGCATGTTCTGCGATTGCCCGAAGGTGAGGTACAGAGGCAATGCAAGCCGCGAGGAACTGGCCGAGGAGGTGCGCAATGCGATTGACTTTAGCGGATGCACCTACACCAACCGCTTCAACTTGCACTTGGCACGAATGGGCGAGCCTTCTCTGAATGCGAAGAACGTGCTGAAGTTCCTACGCTACGACTTGCGAGACTTGGTAAACGGCAAGATGATGGCTGATACCATTCATCCAGTATTTACAACGATGTGTCCTAAGGGAGTAGGCAAGGAAAAATTACAATCAATCCTTACTGAGTTCTGTGACATCAAGAATAATGATTACGATGGAGAAGCTGGTCTGCAATTGTCAATCAATTCAACTGATGAAGAACAGAGGAATGAACTATTCCGAGGATGCTCTTTGTCATTGAAGGACATTTCAGACATTGCAAAGACACTACCGATGCCGAAGGGTCGTAAGTATACTCTCAACTTTCCTGTTACTGACAAGACTATACTCGACCCAAAAGAGTTGAGCCGATTGTTTGACAAGAATAAGTTCATCGTGAAAATTACGCCTATCCATGAGACAAACGAAGCAAATGAGAATGGCATCAACACGCCAGAAGGCTACTACAAATATGATGTCTATCGTCAGTTTGAACAGCCGTTGCTTGCCGAAGGATGGGAAGTAATAGTCTTTATCCCTTCTAAAGAAGAAGATGAAGACCGTATCACTTGTGGTAATGCATTGCTTAGTGTAGAATAAAACAGTAAAGAAAATGTATAGTATAACTTCTAAACTGCCTGACCGTGACCCTTACTTCATGTGTAAATCAATATACGCAGACGATGAGGATGAAGGTCACGATACTGATGATGAAGAAGAGGAAGAAGACCTCGATGACTTCGAGAACTATCGAGAACATTTGCAAGAGCAAAAAGGAAATAAAGGATTGATTCTATGAAGATTGAAGAAATTGAGATAGAAGACTGGATAGACTTGGACGGTCCTACACGAGTAGACTATGACTTATTTAGAAACTGTAAGTTGCGCATTGAGAGATATGCAAAACCTTTGATAATGTCATCTGTATGGGCCGAGAGTTTGTTAGGTCTTAAAGTAAAGACAGGACTTGATTCGTGTTACACAGAATTAACTCCTTACTTAGACTTAGTGTATGAGAGTCTAGAATATCCACCCAATACTCTGGTGGTTACTATTGGTGGTAACTATGCGCCTATCGGACGTATCAGATATGTCAATGATTTACAGCACTTCCTTAAGTCTGTACTCATGGATAAAGGTGAAGGATTTTCAGTGTTATATAATTAAACATTAAAGCAAATGACAAGAGAAGAAAAAGAAAATATAATGACAGCTGTCCTAACTAAATGTAAAGATGAAGGTTACGATGAGCAACTGTCTATAGAAGCACTCTCCCAACTCAATGAGGAATACTTAGAGTACAGAGATAATGTCGTTATCAAAAAGTATCTAGGTGAATATGAGTTGACAGGAAGCATGGACTATTGTGATGATGATAAGCACAAAACCATAGATGAGGTAATAGAACTTTTTCAAAAACTAAAAGAAGATGGATTCACAAGAGTACGTCCTACATATTATTATTCTGACTTTGATGGTTTGTGTGTCGAAAAAGACGGTAGAGAAACAGACGATATGGTAATAGAACGAGTCTTTGAATTTGTATGCGAACTGTACAAGAAACTCAGCTATGCCAGAGAAGAAAGAGAACTAAAGCAGAGAGAGATAGACAGGCTCACGAAGAAAATAGATGATATAAAAGAGTCAATGTTATAAAGTATTAACCGATATGTACCCAGAACACCGCTTTTGGGTACATATCCTAAAAACATGGGTAATGAAACCAAAAACTATTAGAAAACTAAGAAAGAAAATAGCATCATTCGATGAATATGTTATTTCAGAAAGCTACTCGCTCTTCGGAGAATTTTTGAAGCTCGAAGATGCAATCAAATGGCATAGAAGGATACGTGCCAATAGTCCAGAAATGGCTATGAGAAGGTACGTTAAAAGAAAAGAACGATGGATAAAAGAAGAATCAGAGCTACGTGGTCATTGGGGATGGAGTTATGAGACTACTGCAAACTGGGCTAAGGTTAGAGTCTTCAACCTACGTACTGGATGGAAAACATATTATCGATAAACAAATAAAAATATGGGTGGTAGTGAAATAAATGCATCAGAACTCACGATAGGAAACTGGGTTCGCAATAAGAGAACCAAAGAGTTAATCTGCATATTTGAGATTGATGGTTATAGGAATGTCATCAATAACGAAGCAGATGGATATTGCAGTGAGAAAAACATCAGCATCGATGAGATTGAACCTATCCCATTGACTGCCGAAATACTTAAGCAGAATGGCTTTGAAGTTAAAGTTGTAAACGGTGTTAACATGTACGTGTTAAGCACTGACTATTACGACCTCGAAGTACACGAATACTCAGATACTATATTTTATAGTACATACTACGACTGTGAGTGCGGTGGCCCAGAGGAAGCGAGGTATACCTCATACGTCCATCAGCTTCAACAGTTCATGAAAATGACATGTGGAATCGATAAAGATATATATATATGGTAGCAGAAGATTTAAGAGTAGGTGACTACGTTACTTGTTGTGGTATACCACTTGTAGTAGTGAATGTTATGGGAGACTTAAATGTCATCAACTATTCTCCTGACATTCCTCACGTACAAGAGGAAAATTACATTGATATTAATGAGTTAGAACCAATTCCACTCACGCCAGAAATCCTTAAAAAGAGTGGTTTCGGACATTGTATCTCGAAAGAGATTAGTGATTGGTTCGATGGTACAGAAGGAAACATGACTTATGTATTTAATAAGACAGAATATGGCTACATGTCTTGCATAGATGTTACTGGCCGTTTACAATAACAGGTCTAATAAAGTATGTTCATGAGCTACAACATTTATTGAGTGATTGTAAAATCAAAAATGAGATTGTCCTATGATAAAAGAAGATTATGTTAGTTTTGAAACAGCAAAACTACTTAAAGAAAAAGGATTTGATGAAAAGACCATGACATATTATGAAGATAAAATACTTTGTAATGGTGATTGGTGTAAATGGAACAGAAGTCCTTTAGGACATACAGCAGCCCCAACTCACCAAATGGCAATGAAATGGCTGAGGGAAGTATATGATTTACATATCATCTCTTACCCATATAAGGTGGATAATGAAGAAAAGGCGAATCATTGGTGCTGTGAAGTTTATAAGTCATTTAATCTTTTGGGGTACGAAAAATACATTAATGAAACACCAAAGTCTTACGAAGAAGCAGTTGAAGCAGCATTGAAGTATTCACTTGAAAATTTAATTTAATTATGGCAACAATAAAAAGTTATACAGACATAGAGCAGAGCAAGAAACTTGCAGAGATACTGCCGAGTGAAAGTGCGGATATGTCTTGGTGTAATTCTTCTGCAAAAGGAGTTAACTATACTGATGAATATTCTGCGAAACTTTACACAGTAAAGGAAATGCAGGAGGCTTTTGATGAAGTATTCGTTGGATGGGATAAGCATTGGAAATTGATACCTTGTTGGAGTCTAGCTGCATTGCTTAATGTTTTGCCCAAAATACATGGATTAAAACCAATATTGGATTTAGAAGAAAATTCTATTCAGTATAGTGGTATTGACCTTTATATTACCGCAAGTAATATTATTGATGCTTGTGTTGAAACGATTTTGAAATTATATGAATTAAAAAAGATTTGATATGGACTACGAAGAAAAAATAAGGTTGGCAAAAGAAGCCTTAAATTCAGGTTCTTATGACCAAGAGACTATCGAATATATCTTTCCTGAACTCAAAGATAGTAGGGACGAAAAAATAAGGAAAGCTCTTATCAATCACATAGACTCAAATAGTGATACTAATTTTCTTTTATTTCATGAATTTTCACCTGACGAGGTTATTGCGTGGCTTGAGAAGCAGGGTGAGCCCAATCCTTACAGTGGAACATCATTTAAGTATAATGGGCACACTTGGGGTATGTGTGCAAGAGATAACGGTGTTGAAATTCTTATTGATGGACAACTGAAATGTAGCGTGTTTACAGAGGACACTAATACTAAAGAAATGTTCATTAAAGCATTAGAGCGTGTTGAAGAAGAGAATAGCAGGGGAAATAAACTTACAGATTGTGACAAAAACTCTTGGTGGGAAGATTTTAAGCAGTATATAAAATTATAAAAATTAATAATAGATGATTATGAACTATGAAAACCTTTTAGACAAAGCTAAAGAAGCATATAATAATTGTGCTACAGATGCAGAAAAGAGAAGGCTTAAAAAGCAAGGTGAGCAAAAGGACAATGAAGATTGTTAAGATAACACATCGTTAATTGTTGGATTAAATATTAGAAAACCATGTAATTAAAAACCAAATTGAAGGTTGGCGATTAGACTTGTGGTGAAGATTTAATTAATAGTCTGTTATGAAAAAGTATTTGGTTACATACCGCTATGCGGTACGCAGGTTGATAGAAGCTAAAGATAAGAGTGATGCGAAAGAAAAGATGAACGCCATAATTGACAGCAACAACCCTGAAGACATAGCTACGTTAGAGAGCTCAGAATGTAGGTCTATAACTGATGAGGAACTTGCAGAATTGTTTGAAAACGAATAACTAATAACATTTAGAATTATGTGTGATTACAAGAATGGTGATGTCTGTGGAGACAATCGCTTTGAGATTATAGCGAAAGCTAAACAAGCCATATTAGATGCAACAAACATCGACACTGACGCAAAAGAGATGGAAGTACTTGACAGATTCCTTTTCCGTTGTTGGCAGATGGGATGGCTTGTTAAGTATGAGGATAAAAAGGGTGACCTATCTCCCAAACTAAAAGAGGTGATAGAGAGTGCTTCACATAAATATGTACTCAGTGTTGATTGTTGTTATGCTAATCCATCTAACCAAACACCAGATTTTGAAGATGTTGC
>Ga0310690_10006620_pt1 | contig 15159 bp, 8 predicted proteins | sample AusTroGonzalo_MG_2_FD_207661 | JGI IMG/M metagenome (GOLD analysis project Ga0310690, IMG submission 207661) | Bovine rumen microbial communities from tropical cattle in Woodstock, Queensland, Australia - Gonzalo_04 (v2) (version 2) | ecosystem: Host-associated > Mammals > Digestive system >...
GAACAGCCCAAAACCTTTGAGATGTTTGCCGAGAAGACGCGCTGGGACATCATCATGCGCCTCAGCAATGCAGGCGATGTGAACAAAGCCATCATGCGTGGTCATGCTTCAGAACTAATTCAGGTATCAGAAGCCCTTCAGGAAAAGAAGATTGTGCAAATAGCCGAAGAGATTGAACGCAGGTTCCATCGCGAGAAAGACCCCGTCAAACTGGTTCTGATTACCGGTCCTTCGTCATCAGGAAAGACCACCTTCTGTAAGCGACTCTCCATCCAACTGCTGGCTTGCGGCCTACGTCCTGTATCGTTCTCTACCGATGATTATTTCGTGAATCGCGTAGATACGCCGAAGTTGCCCAATGGCGATTACGATTTCGACAATATCGAAACTGTGGAATACTCCCTGCTGGAAGATCACCTGCTGCGTCTGATGCAGGGTGAACGCGTGGAGATTCCTGAATACAACTTCGTGACTGGCAAGCGCGAATGGAATGGCAAGAAACTGAAGTTGGGAAGCGACACGGTGCTTATTATCGAAGGCATCCACGCTTTGAACCCACTTCTCACCAAGAATATTCCAGATTCCTTGAAATACAAGATTTATATCTCGGCATTGACCAGTATCTCTCTGGATGACCACAACTGGATTCCTGTTCGCGACAACCGCTTGCTGCGCCGCATCATCCGCGACTACAACAAAGGCGCCTACACCGCACAGGAAACCATTGCCCAATGGAAGAACGTGTGCGAAGCCGAGGATAAATGGATATTCCCCTTCCAGGAGACTGCCGATGTGATGTTCAACTCAGCCCTCAACATTGAGTTTGCCGTGCTGCGCATCCATGCAGAGATTATCCTGGCTTCTGTTCCCAAGAACTGTCCTGAGTATGCCGAAGCTCACCGCCTGATGAAGTTCATCCACTTCTTCCTGCCTGTGAGCGACAAAGAGATACCACCCACCAGTATTATGCGTGAATTCGTGGGTGGCTCTTCATTCAAATACTAAGCGACTGGAAATAAGATTTATAGACGCGTTCATCCTCTGACGCATCCGTCATCACCTCCAAGACCATCGGGCGAGAGAACTCCTCCGACAATAAGAGGTCTATTCCCTGCTGCATCTCCGCCATCGTCGTGGCCTGCTGATAGTAGATATCGTTCTGTCGGCAGATGCCTTCCGCTGATGTTGTGTGCTCGGCAGCGACGTATTTATCGCGAGCCGGACTCTGGTTCAAGCCAGGCAGCATGTTGAAGATGCCGCCCCTGCCATTGTTCATCAGCAGAATGCGGAGGTTGCCACGCAGGTTCTGGTTCCACAGAGCGTTCTGATCATAGAAGAAACTCAGGTCGCCAATGACGCAAAACACCTTTTCGCTTGTCAAAACAGAAAAGCCTGCCGCCGTAGACAGCGAACCCTCGATGCCATTCACGCCGCGATTGCAATAGACCGGCGTCAGAGAATAGATATTAGCCAAGCGAATGGCTGTGCTATTGGCGTAATGAACAAAACTCTGAGAAGGGCGCTTCTGCTCAAAGTATTTCACGACGGCCATCTGAGAATAGTCAGGCTCATAGGCTTTCACCTGCTCACGAATCCTGGCCAGCAATGCGTCCCACTTCTGAACAAAGGGATGCTGCATCTCCTCCATATTGAAACGAATCATGTCGGCCACCACGTCCCCATCGCCCTGAATGACGTGAGTCAGGTTCATAAACGTATCTGTCACCTCCCCTTCGCGGTTCACCACCCATGTCTCTTTGGCCTTTCGCAGGAACCGTTTTACGCGCTTGCTGACAATGGAACCGCCAGTATAAAGCACGAAATCGGGCACATAACTCTCATCATCCTGCACCATCAGCACAGCCTCATCCATCAAAGGATTCATCGGCTGCCCAGCAATGAGCAGTGGACGCTTGGCCTGCATGAACATTCTGCAGACATGTGTCAGCGTGATGTTCGAGGCATCGGCAGGCGTGAAGTCAATCTTTCGCTCTGCAGGCAGCGCCGGCACAGAGAAGTCAAAGAGCGGCTCTGTGATGGGCACATTGATATGCACAGGGGCATGTTTCTCCATCAAGGCCTCGTTCACCAGGCGATTGCAGTACCAGCGCGTGTCCTCATCCTGAGGCTCAGGCAGCGAGACCGCCTTGCGGACAAAACGTCCGAGCGCATCGGGCTGCGGCAGCGTCTGACCATCCAGCTGGTCTATCCACGACTGAGGTCTATCAGCCGAGATGACCACCAGCGGGCGATGCTGATAGTAAGCCTCTGCAACGGCAGGCACCAGATTGAGAAGAGCCGTGCCAGAGGTGACACACACCACCACAGGTTGATTCAGCGCCTGCGCCATACCCAAGGCATAGAAGCCCGCCGAGCGTTCGTCGGTCACAGGATAACACGCGATTTCAGGACACTCGTTCAGGTTGTGCACGATAGGCGCATTCCTACTACCAGGACACACCACTGCATGACGAATGCCATGAGCCACCAGAAGGGCAGTCAATATGTTTACATTTTCTTTGTTGCTATACATTGTCTCATTGTTTCGAGTTTCGCCTCCGTCTCCTGCCATTCCTGCTCCTCGACGCTGTCTTTCAGCAAGCCACCACCAGCATACAAGCGATATCGCTGGTCGGTGATCTGCATGCAGCGCAGAGATACAAAGAGATGGGTACAGGAAGTCATGTTCAGCGGTCCCATAAACCCACTATAATAAAGGCGAGGCGTATGTTCTGTTTCAAGGATAAATCGATAAGTCTCCTGCTTCGGCAAGCCGCAAACGGCAGGCGTGGGATGCAACATCTGAAGGACATCACCCACATGTGCATCATCGGCCAAGGAGAAGGTGAAGTCGCTACGCAGATGCACCAGATTGGCAGCTCGCACCGTTCGAGGACCTTCTTCACGAACATCCTTGGCCAAACGCTCCAAGCATCCCATCAGATAGGTTGACACATAGCGCTGTTCCTGGATATTCTTCGTACTCCACGTCATGTGTTCTCCCTCGCCCAGCAGTTCGTCGCCTTCCAGTTTCATGGTGCCAGCCAGCGCAATGGTGCGCCACTGACCACCAATACCCTCAAGAAGAATCTCGGGTGTTGCCGTCAGCCACAGGCCACTCTTTGGAGTATAGACCAGCGAGATGAACAAACGCGGGTACAACTGGCAGGCACGCTGAAACAACTCCAGCGGAGACACCTGCTCGTCGGCGGGCTCTTCCGCACAACGACTCAGCACTAACTTCTGAAAGTCGCCGTTCTTCAAGCGCTCGAAGAAGCGACTGAAGTCTGACGAATACGTGGACCGCGATAAGTCCGTAGGCGTCGGACAAAGAGTCCGTAGGCGTCGGACAAAGAATCCGCAGGCGTCGGACTTTTCAATATCCAATGAAGCCGCCTCAGCCGAAAGGTAAGTTTTGACCACATCGGGGCGGATAAGGACAATGGGAGTATGCGAACAAATAGAGAAAGGCGCCACCACGAAACCCGTCTGCCCATTGAGAGCCTCACACGACAACAGTTCCTGCGGTTCACCCTCTGTCTGCGCCACCAGCGTCACCTGCTTTTCGTGGGGCAATCTATAGAGTGCAAATCCCGTCATTTCTGCTTGATGATATAATTGGTGACACGTACATTCGATATCAAGTCGCCTGCGGTGTCCTTGATATCCACGTTCCAGACATGAAGCGTCGTGCCTTGATGTAGCATACGGGCATAGGCCGTTACCGTATCGCCTTCAACGACTGCCTTCACATGACTTCCACTCACCTCGATGCCCACACAGGCACAACCCGGACAAAGAGCCGAAGAACCGACACCCGCCACATTCTCGGCTAGCGCCAACGAGGCGCCGCCACTCAGGAAGCCAAAAGGCTGACGATTACGCTCATCTACTTTCATACGGGCCATACAAGTATCGTCCTCGGGTGTGGAGATAAACTCCATCCCGAGGGCGGTACTCAAATTGGGCTTTGATTCTATAATTGTTCTTATCTTGTCTACGTTCATTCTTTTAGTTAGATAAACAGCGAATACTCTTTCACATTCCAAGCCAACGCACTGGCACCCAGCACATCGCGCTCAGCCTCATTCAGATTTGACGTCAGGAACTTCACCTTTCCCTTGACATTATGGAACACATGCTCCTCGAATGATTCATAGGTCGGCTCAATCAGCCACTTACCGGCATGCGCAATACCTCCGGCAATGATGATGGCTTCTGGGTTCAGGACGGATGCATAGTTGGCCAGTCCTATACCCAGCATTTCGCCAGTACGACGGAAGGTCTCAATGGCCAACTCATCGCCTTTCTCGCAACACTCAAACACATCCTTAGGTGTCTCGATGGTCATCTCGCGCATCAGCGAAGGACGAGGATCAGACTCCAGTATCTCTTTGGCTGTTCTGACAACGCCACGAGAACCCGTATAGGTCTCCAAACAACCGTCCATGCCACAACCACATCGACGTCCGTTAGGCACGATACAGGTATGACCTATCTCGCCAGCGAAACCATCCGCACCAAGATAAGCCTTTCCGTTGGTGAAGATACAACTGCCTACGCCATGTCCCAGATTGATAAACAAGAAGTCCTGCAAGCCGTGGGCGCTGCCGAAGACATATTCGCCCAAGGCACGCACATGTGCATCATTACCCAAGGCCACAGCCAAACCCAGTCTGTCGCGCAGCATTGCTGCCATTGGAATCTGTCCTTTCCATGGCATATTGGGAGAATGCTCAATGCAACCAGAACGGAAATTGCCGCTGGGAGAACTGATACCAACAGATCTGATTGACTCATAACCACCATTGGCCTCAACCAATTTGATGATACAATCGCTCAAATACGTAATAAAATCATTAATGTTTGGAAAGTCGGAAGTAGCAAAACTATCCTTCGCAATGATATTACCACGCACATCCACAATAGCATAGTCCGTCTCGTCGATACTCACACCAACGCCAACGACCCTTGTTTTAATCATGTTCTGTATCATAGAGTAGTAAAAATCTAAAGTTTGGGCAAAAATAGCAAATATTTTGTTAAAAGCAAAGGATTCTTCAGTTTTTTTTGTCCATTTCAACAATTATTTCTTAATTTTGCGTCCGAAAAAGTAAAATTACAACCATTTTAACAAAGTACACACCTATGAGAAAGCTTTTCATAAGCATCATCGCCTGCATAGCAGGCACCCTTTCCATGAGTGCCATAGAGGACAACACTGTGAATATTGTCTTCAACGGAACGACAGCTTCTGTGTCTATCGCCAACAACATCAGCAGTTATGTGACTGTGCAGAGTAATGGCAGTTCGCATGTCAAACTGGTGCAGAGCGAGTCGTTTGCAGGTGTCGATGCCAACGCAGACAACGAGGATGGCGAGATCATCTACATCCTCTCGGGCAACACCTCCGACGGCGAGTTCTATCTGGAAGGTGCATATAAATGTACTGTAGAGCTGAGCGGTGTGTCGATTACCAACCCCACAGGTCCTGCCATCAATATTCAGAACGGCAAGCGTGTATCTGTAAGCGTCAAGAAAGGCACCACCAGTTCTATCGCAGATGGTGCCAACGAGGACTATAACGGCGCTTTCCATTGCAAGGGTCACACCAAGTTCAAGGGCAAGGGCACGCTCAACGTTGTCGGCAACAGCAAGCACGGCATTTATAGCAAGGAGTATCTGGAAATCAAGAACTGCAACATCAATATCACGAAGGCCGCCAAAGACGGCATCCACTGCAAGGAGTACTTCCTCATGGAGAGCGGCAATGTCAGCATCAGCAATACTGGCGACGACGGCATTCAGACGGAGTTGAGCGGAACGGTCTCTACGGGTGTCACTCAGGCACACGAGGACGAAGACACGGGCAACTTCTACATGACTGACGGCACACTGACCATCAGCAACTACGAGAGTAAGGCGATTGTGGCTGACGGCACCATCAACTATACTGGCGGCACGCAGAACTTCGATAAAGAAGATACCAAGACTGGCATCGAGGATATGACAGCATCGCAGGCATCGAAGATTCAGAACGGCATCTACGACCTGCAGGGTCGCAAGCTCAAGGCCACTCCTCAGCACAGATGTATCTATATCATCGTTGAGAACGGCATTGCCAAAAAGGTTATCCGCAGATAAAGTTTTTCACCCTATTATACACAATTTGACTAAACGATTTTAATGAAACGATTATTCATTCTCCTGACCATCGGTGTACTGGCACTTACAGCACAGGCGCAGATGGCTGACCCTGTACATTTCAGTTCAGAACTCAAGATGCTGGAAGGCAATGAAGCCGAGATAATCTTCAAGGCTGTCATCGACCCAGGCTGGCACGTCTATTCCACCGAGCTAGGCAACGATGGTCCCGTCGAGGCTACATTTAACACAGAGAAGATGACTGGTGCCGAGCGCGTGGGCAAGTTGAAACCTGTTGGCAAAGAGATAAAGAAATACGACCCACTGTTTGGCATGGAGTTGCGCTTCTTTGAGAAGACTGCTGTGTTCAAGCAGAAGATTCGTTTCACACAGTCACACTACGACATCGACTGCTATCTGGAATATGGTGCCTGCAACGAAGAGAGTTGCATGCCTCCCACACAGGTCACCTTCCGCAAGAGTGGAAATATAGAGTTATCGAAAGCCGCCGCTATCGAGGATACCAAGGAACAAGAAGAAGTACCCATAGAAACAGCTCCTGACACCACAGCAGTCGATACAGCTGCTGTAGCCGTATCAGCCAACGAACCTGGCGACACAGACCTTTGGCGCCCCGTCATCAATGAACTGCGAGGCATGGGCGACAGCAACAACATTGCCGACAAGTCCTTGCTTTACATCCTTCTGATGGGTTTCGTGGGCGGTCTGTTGGCAGTCTGCATGCCATGCATCTGGCCCATCATCCCCATGACAGTAAGCTTCTTCCTGAAGCGAGCCAAGACAGACAAAGGTAAGGGTATCCGCGATGCTTTCACCTATGGCATCAGCATCATCATCATTTATCTGGCACTAGGACTCTGTGTAACAGCCATCTTTGGCAGCGACACGCTGAATGCGATGTCGACCAATGCAGTGTTCAACATCTTCTTGTTCCTGCTGCTTGTTGTCTTCGCGCTGTCGTTCTTTGGATGGTTCGAAATCAAACTTCCCGAGAGTTGGGCTAACAGCGTTGATACAAAGGCATCGGCCACCAGCGGACTTATCAGTATCTTCCTGATGGCCTTCACACTGGTACTGGTATCGTTCTCATGCACAGCACCCATCATCGGCCTGCTCCTTGTTGAGACAACTACCAGCGGCAATTGGCTGGCACCGGCTCTCGGCATGCTGGGATTTGCCGTCGCATTAGCCCTACCCTTCACCCTCTTTGCCCTCTTCCCCTCATGGCTAAAGCAGGCACCGAAATCTGGTTCCTGGATGAACACCATCAAGGTGGTGCTGGGTTTCGTAGAACTGGCCTTTGCGCTGAAGTTCTTCTCCGTAGCCGACCTGGCTTATGGCTGGCATCTCCTCGATCGTGAGGTATTCCTTTCACTCTGGATAGTCATCTTCGCCCTGTTGGGAGCCTACCTCTGCGGTTGGCTGAAGTTCCCCTCCGACGAGATGAATGGCGAGAGCAAGCCCATGCCTGTGGTATGCATCATGGGTGGACTCATCTCATTTGCCTTCGCCGTCTACATGATTCCTGGTCTTTGGGGTGCACCCTGCAAGGCTGTCAGTGCCTTTGCGCCTCCAATGAATACGCAAGACTTCAACCTCAACACGAAGACTGTCGAGGCCCGTTTCACTGATTACGAACAAGGAATGGCTGTGGCAAAGGCTGAAGGCAAGCCCGTTCTCGTTGATTTCACAGGTTTTGGCTGTGTGAACTGCCGAAAGATGGAGGCTGCAGTATGGACAGACCCACAGGTGGCCGACGTCATCACCAAGGATTATGTACTCATCTCACTCTATGTCGATGATAAAACTGCACTCCCAGAACCTATCACCGTCACCGACGAAAACGGAGAGACCAAGACTCTCCGCACCGTTGGAGCGAAATGGAGTTACCTTCAGAGTCATAAGTTTGGCGCCAACGCCCAACCCTTCTACGTGATTCTCGACAATGAAGGCAACCCACTCTGCGGCAGTCGCGCCTACAACGAGGACATCCCAGAGTACGTGCGTTTCCTGAAGGAAGGACTGAGTCGCTACGAGTAAGTCTTTCTTCTCGCTATGAGTAAGTCTTATTTCAGTTTAGGCTTCAACTCATCGGGCGAGTCGTTAGTAAACATGCTGACCTGCGGTCCCTGCTTGGTATAGAAATCGCGAATGGTTTGAATGTCAAGCACCAGCGATGGATTGAAGTCGCTGCTCTGCATATAATCAAGAATAGCTTTGCGCATCTGGCGAGCCACCATGCGATGCTCCAAGTCACTGCTGATGTCCATTGTGGTCATCAGCAGTTTTCCTTTCTGCACGCGAGCCTCAACCATCATGCCCAACTTTCTACTGACATGCCAGGTATCGATTGGCTGAATGGGCGACTGATAGTCCTTGGGCAGTTCCATCAGATTCATCACCTGCGCCTTGTTCAGCAGTTCCCACCAGTTCAGGTTCGACCAGTCATCCGTGGGGAAGCCATACTTAAACAGCGGATGGTCTTTTTGGATATAGGCACCCGTGGTGTGCGGCGGACGCATCTTAAACCACGATGTATTCCAGAACACAGGCAGATAATGCTGCACCACATCGCTACCCAGTGTCACCTTGCCAGCAGCAGTCAGCAAGACAGTGCCTCCTTCATTCAAGACCTTCTGAGCCTCGGCATCAAGCGATGTTGCTATGTAGACGGAAGAATGCTGTGGTTCCTGACAGGCTGGATATACCCAGAAGTCCCAGTGATTCATGACATCCTTGCCGAAATAGGTATAGAGAGTCAGTTTCGTTGGCACCTTGATGGAGTCGAGCTTCCATTCCACCACCCCAACCTGCGTATTCTTGCCAAGATGTATACCATTGTTCTTAAACGAACCCTGACGCCACACATGCTTTGACTCATCCATGATAGAGAAGCGAACCGAAGACGGAACGATGTCGGCCCATAAGGCATTATACGCCTCTAAAGGAACATGAAGCGTCTCTTGATTGGTATAGACAAAGCGAGGGAAGCGAGCCAGCAGTACGAAGGGTGAGCAGAACTGCCGCCATTCCTCTGCGCTACAATATCCCTTTTCCTTCCAATGCACATTCAGCGGACCTACGAGTGCTGTTCCCTGTCCGCTGTAGTCATTGATTCCCAGCAACTGAAAACCAGCATAATCCTTTGTTCTCAGATTGCGTTCTATCTCATACTTATAGCAAAGCGTCTGCAGTTTTCCGCTGGCCATGAGGAACTTCTCACTCATACTCTCCATGCCATTGTCGCGCAACAGGTCGCGGAATATCTCAAAGTTGCGAGGCCGATAGACACCCGTATACTGAGAAATCTCCTTGAAGTCGGGGAAGGCACACCATTGTCCCTGCTCATGCGCAATGATTGGCGACTGATTATCGCTCTCACCCTTATAGTTTCGAGGATGCAGAATACCATCGTAGTAGTCATCCACCGACTGAGGCGCCTTATTATCCCAGTCCAATCCGCGAGCACCGCCTTTCACATGATACTCCGACTCATTGTCCCAGGCCCAGCCGCCGCCAACGCTGGCACCACAATACACCTTCGTGGGGTCATACTCGTGCATCTGTTTCACCCAGTCATTGCAATAGCTCACCCAGTCGCCTGCCGGCTCATTGCCTGCTGCCATCATGACAAACGAAGGATGATGACCGTATTCATCAACGATACGTTTCGACTCCTCCAGCAGATACTTGTCAATTTCCTGTCCTCTGCGCAACTTCACCCCATGATTAGGCCACGAAGGACCCTCAGGTTGCAGATAGATACCCACACGATCAGCGGCAAAGAAAGCAGCCTCTGGTGGACAGTAGCTATGGAAGCGCACGTGGTTCAGCCCATACTCCTTGCATTTCTGGAACACACGCATCCACGCGTCCTCATCTGTTGGAGGATAGCCCGTCTCTGGGAAACAGCAGTTCTCCACTGTTCCTCGTAAGAATAGCGGGCACTCATTGATATACATCTGTCGCCCCTTGATGCTAATAGTCCTGAACCCCACCAGCGTTTCGAACACATCCTCACCAGCCGAGATGGTCAAGTGATAAAGATTAGGGTGATGTTCATCCCACATTTTGATGTAGCGCCCCAAGGGAAATTCTGTTGTCATCTTGTTTCCGATAGCCTCCATGGCACGAGTTACCAACACCTTGCCAGGCTTTCCTCCAGAGTATTCACGCAATGTGCAATGCAAGTCGTAATCATAAAGCGGAAACAGTTTGATGCCATCGACATGGTTTTCCAGCATCACGGTGATGCGTCCCATACGCTCTAGTTTCTTCGATCCCTTTATCAATCTACCTCCAACCTGCCTGTCGGGCAGAGGCACCAACACGCTGTCCACAGAGACATTAAAGCCCTTGATATTCAGCTTCTTCCATTGAGCCTGCAATTCTATGCGCCCCGTGATACCATTCCAGTTGCCCTGCGTCTGGTCGGTCACGCTATGCGAATCTTGCCCCACGCATACGTTCTCGATACCATTATATACACACACGACAATCTCGTTGCGCGCGCCTTTCTTGATATAACGCGTGACATCGAAGCGATGAGGTGTAGAGAGCGACATCTGATGTCCCACATTATGTCCGTTCACATAGACAGTAGTCTCGATATGTGGACGCTCCAGGAAAAGCGTGATGCGCTGGTCATCCCAATCATTGGGGATATAGACAGAACGCTTATACCACGCATGTCCCACATAGTGCTTCGATGGTGTAAGAAAGAACGGGAACTTCATCTGTCCCTTCAGGCGATAGCGCTCCATATAAGGATTAAAGTAGTAACTCGAATCATAAAGCGACCCCGTCCACTTGGTATGCACATCCACATCATCTCCCTTTTCGTTGGTCAGCATCGAGCCAGGCAGTTCCACAAAACCGTCATAATGAGCAGTTTCGCCCATGCCAAACTCCCACATGCCAGAGAGGTCCAATACCTTCTGCGACATAGCAGCCATCAAGCCTGCCATGAGAAACATCAAAGAAATCGATAGTCGCTTCATAGTCCTTCGTTTGTCAGTTCCACATTGATTAACCGTTCCCCAGGAGTTTTGTCAGCCTCGCGAGGCAGATAGATGGGGGCACCCTTCTGCAAAGGCAGGATACGCAACTCCAGTTCCTGGCATTCCTCAGGCAGACGCCACAAGCCATAGAGCATGGGACGACCATACTGGAATTGATCTGCCACCAACTTACCATTGGCATACAGACGTGCACAATCACCTTGATAGGATATCCTTATGAGCTGAGAGTTGAGAGTTGAGAATTGAGAGTGTGCTTCCGCATGAGGCAATTTGATGCGATAGACGGCGGCCTGTTCGAAGTCCTCGTCGGTAGGCTCCTCAGCCACCTTCTGCTTGCCCATCGTTATCTGGCGTAATGAACTTGCCTCCTTCACCTTCTCGGCAGCCAACTTTTCAGTTTTCACATTCTGCTCATCACGCAAGAACAGACGCTCTGCCTCCTGCTGCGTCAGCAGATAGATGTTCTGACATACAGGCTTAGTGAGACCCTTTGCCTTGACGTTCTTCAGCGTCTTCCCACTTTGCAAGCAAATTGTTGTGGGAATACCCTCTATCTGCATCATATAAATCTTTCCATCGCGCTGAGCCACTAACTGGGCTGTGGCATAACGAATCCCATCGATATTCACAGGGAAGATGGCGATGCAACCAGCAGGAACAGTTATCTTGGGCAGTTTCACGCCACAGGCCTCGAGCGCCACACTTTTCTCTGAGAGATTCTGCAGACGCTCGTAGTTATTCACGAAGATAAAACCAGAGCCATCCTTTGAGCGGATAGCCCAGCGCAACTGTTCATCATCGCCCTTTTTGATGTCCTGTGGTGCTGGGAACGAAGCCTCCATCTCAGCCAGCTTTTCGCCCCAGTCGTGCATAAACAAATGGAGCGGTCGCAAGAGATAGTAGTGCGCATTCTTCTGTCCAAACTCGCCTAAAGGCGCCTGGAAGTCGTAGTTCTTCACAGGCATATCATTATAGTTCGTGCCCAGCGTGCGCTGGTTCTCGTTCAGATACGTCTTGCCTTCAGGGTTCGTGCCACCATGATACATGTAATAGCCCAGGAGGTTACTGCCAGAGCCCAACTTAACAACAGCCATTGAGTAGGCGTCCTTCGGATAGAGATAAGGTCGGCGATGATAGGCCTGCATCATGCCGCCACCCAGTTCGCAAGTAAAGTAAGGATAATCCTCATCCCCCTTGCTCACCTTAGCCATCTGATCGCCAAGTTGCTCCGTAGCAATGGCAGTACTAGAACGAAACGCTTTGAAGTTGAACGCCTTGTAATAGTTGCCGTCTGTCTCGCCCAGCGTACGGTCCCAGAAGCCGTCAGCATAGTCGCCATAAAGAGGCAGCATCTCACCAAAAGGCACAGGTGTGGCCAACTCAGGCCAACCCGTACGGGTATAGAACGGCAGGTCGAAGCCAATCTTCTGGGCGATACGTTTCAAGTCCATCAGATACTCACCGCGTCCTCTGTATTCATTGTCAAACTGAGCCGCGATGACAGGACCGCCGTCCTTCCACTGCAGGCCTTGCACCTGCGAAAAGATTTGGCGATAGAGTTTCTCCACATAACTCAGGAACACAGGATTCCTGTCTCTCATGCGACAGCCCTTGGAGAACATCCAATCAGGGATCCCGCCATTGCGCACCTCCCCATGACAGAACGGCCCCAGTCGCAGCACCACAGGCACATCCTCGTCCCTGCATATTTCCAAGAAGCGACGCAGGTCTCGCTGACCGTCCCAACGGAAGATACCCTCTTCCTCCTCCACATGGTTCCAGAATACATAGGTGGCAATCATCGTCACCCCACCCTCTTTCATCTTGCGCACCTCCTGCTGCCATTCGTTGGCAGGGATACGCGAATAGTGCACCTCGCCCATCACAGGCACGATGCGACGTCCATCCATCATCAGACTATGCTTGTCCCATGTCACGAGAGGATGCATGGCCTCGTCCACCTGGTCGGCGATTTGCTTCATACCTTTTATGGAAGGATGTCCAGCCATCTTGTCGATGCCTTTCAACTCAATACATTTCACGCCATAGTGTTGGCAGATGAGTTTTGAAGATTCTGTCACCTCCTGACTCAACCCATCGTTCAGCAAGAAGTAGATGTCCGACTGCGCATAGTGTTCTTTCATCCATGCCAGCATATACGCCATAGCAGGGCGGAAGCTCCACAGGTCGTCCTTCGTGATGTTCTCGTACTTGAACTCGCCAATAGGCGCATGAGCCCAACTGTCATTCGTAGCACCAAAGATAAAGATGATATCAGGATTGCCGCCCAGATTGTCCATGCGCTTCGTAAACGAGCGGTCGCTGTAATCCTCCTTATTATAACCCGTATTACAGATGGTCGACCCGCTATACGAGTTATTCATCAGCAACTCCCAGCCCTTGCGCTCGATGAGTTGCGCCCACCACGTCTGCTCCACGCGGTTCACATCCGTCTGGTTAGGATTATTCCGTTTGAAATACCAGATGGCATTACCCTTAGGTATAGCACCTTCAAACGTGGAATACGAGTCGCCCAGCACGGCGACTTTCTTATTTTGTGCGCCTACCACAAGGCACATCAACAACAATATCGGTAATAAAAACAGCTTTCTCATGCTCTCTTATGATTGATGTCCATTGATTTCACTTCTGCAAAATAACGTTCTGCCTTCTCATGATCGCCCATGCCTTCATAGCCTAAAGCCAGCATATATAAACAATGTATGCGGTTCTTCACATCGAGCGAATCCTCCCATATCAACAAATCGGGCAGCGATACTGCAAAATAATCCATTGTCTGTTTCTCAAAGATGTGCTGCTTGCCATAGTTAATGAGCTTATAACAGAGGCCGTTGGCTTTCGCATCATCACCCAACTTGCGATACGCTAAGGCCGCATAGAATATTTTCTCGGGCTTAGCATCATTATAGTACATCGCTGGAGCAGGTTCCTGAGGACCCTTGGTGGCTTCAGTCCAACACTCACGGGCCTTTTCCTTCTGCCCCATCGCATCGTAGGCGACGCCAAGATAATAATAGAAGTCGTTCTCCTGGGCACCATAGAGTTTGCCCTCGCCCAGATGAGGAGGATACTCCAAGCATTCCTGGAGCAACGAAATGGCCTCTTCATAGTTCTTCTTATCAAGCGCTTTCTTCGCTAACTCCACCCTGCAGAACTGATATTGCGCAGGCACCTTGCCTTCGCCACCTTCCCAAGGATGGAACTGATGGGCATCGAGTTTTTCCTGGGCTTCCTCATAGCGTCCCAACTGATTGAGCAACGTAATCTCTTCGAGCACAAGGTCATCGCGCTTCGCAATGAGTTGTGGATATTGCTGCAGGAAGTCCAGACGCTGCTGATGCGGCTTCTGCAGACGCTTATAGAGTTGGTCGAGTTCCATCAACACGCGACTGTCTGTCTCGTCCAGATGGAAGGCCTTCTCCATATACTCAAGAGCCTCCTCATGACGATTCTGCTTATTAAAGCGTGCCAAAGCGAGGTTACGCCAAACAGTGGGGAACGACGGGTCGATCTTGGCCGAGAGTTCCCAGTTCTCAATGGCAAGGTCATACTGACGCTTGTCATAATAGAGACAACCCAAATAGTAAGGAGCCTTGGCACCCTGCGGATTCTTTGCCTTTGCAGCCTCCAGCGCCAGCACATCCTCTAAGCGGTTGGGGAAGCAACAGTAGGAATCAGCCTGCTCGGCTTCCTCATAACGACCTAAGTAATAATAGGTCATCGGACTCACAGCATCCTCGCTGATAGCAATATCCCAGATGGCACGAGCCTCGTCATAAAGACCTGCAGCGACATAGTCAAGTGCCAGTTCGTCATAATTCTGACTGCTCTTTCGCATCAAATCCTTCAACGTATCGATGCCTGTCAGCAGATACTTCTCATAGCGACAGCCATAATTAAAGTGGTCTAACAGCAGACTCTCCTCAATCCACGCCGATGCCTCGTCCTTTCT
>Ga0310690_10006622_pt1 | contig 15156 bp, 20 predicted proteins | sample AusTroGonzalo_MG_2_FD_207661 | JGI IMG/M metagenome (GOLD analysis project Ga0310690, IMG submission 207661) | Bovine rumen microbial communities from tropical cattle in Woodstock, Queensland, Australia - Gonzalo_04 (v2) (version 2) | ecosystem: Host-associated > Mammals > Digestive system >...
AGGAACTCGCTATCTGCGTCGAGCATTGAGAGCGGGATCTTGTCAAGGGAGCATCCATAGTATGCTACGGTCTGCTTGCCTACGCTTGACGAGGGATCGTCGTTCTCAACCTGGATATCGAAGTAGAGGACCTTGCCGTTACGCTCATACTCTGCAGCCATCTTGATGAAGAGAGGCGTGCCGTAGTAGATCGTCATGGATCCGGTCTTCTTAACTCCGGTTGTCTTCTGCTGCACGGTCGTGGTACCTACGACCTTGAAGTCGGTCTTCTGGTACTCGTAGTCCGTCTGGAACTTCTTGATCGAGAAGAGCTCTTTATTCTCGCCGTCGATCGTGATAAACGCTTTGCCCTGCTTGCCGTTGAGGGCATCTCTCTCAAGTAAAAAACTCATCTTGGTTATCTCCTTTCATCGCATGAAAAAAGCACTCAGTCGAGTGCTCTCTTGTTCCTTTTCTTTGAAGCATAAACCCAGCCTTGCGACAGCTTCTCCTGAAGCTCCTCGCCCTTGCAAAACCGTTTTACACCGTCTTTAATAACCGCTACGCAGCCCGTTTTCGCCGCAGATAAGCTTCTCCCGAGGTTTCTTTTATGTTCTTCTGTGAACTTCCTCCCCTTTTGGGCTTCGCTCATCTTCTTTTTAGTCTCATCAGAGTGCGTGAGGCCCTTATGGACTGCCCCTATTTTTCTTTTTGCGCTATCAGACTGGTGCTTACCGAACATAGGATTGCGGGCCCCATGACGATCATATTGTTTGCGTAGTCCCGTCTTTAGTGCATGAGTATTGTTTTCCGCTCGCGTGCACCATTCAAGGTTGTCTACGTTGTTGTTCCTTTTATTCCCGTCTTTGTGATTTACCTCGGCCCTGTTTTCAGGGTTAGGAATAAAAGCGGCTGCTACTAACCTGTGGATAGCGTAGCGCTGGCCCCTGTTATCCTTCCAAAGCCCGCAATATTGATACTCGTGCACTGTAATCGGTGCGAGTATTCGCTCGGTACTATACCGGACTGTGCCGTTCGCGTAGGTTGTGCTTCGTGCACAAGATTTCACTCGGCCCTCAGTGCTAATCTGATAAATGCCTTCGTAGCCTTCAATGTCCTTCCAAATCTCCATGTTCGCCTCCGTTATAGAATTAACTTATATGACCATTATATCCTATAACGGAGCGATTTTCAAGCCACTATGCCGCTATAATCGACACAGTAATTGAACAATAGATTTTTTCCACGGAATCTACGGGCATTATCGCGATGTTCACGATAACACTGTCGATAGCGTTGCCCTGTACTACTGTAACGTCGTCGGGCTCAAAATTCTGTATGCCGTTGTTGGCCTCCATCTCTTTGAGGTATCCGACGATCCAGCCCTTCATCAGCGCACGGCCCGAGTCGTTGTTGTCGACCTTGCCGATAAAGAAACGTGAGAAGTGCTCATATACGTCGTTGCAGATCTGATTAAGCACTCTCATGACTCTGTTCTTCGAGAACTCCTGCCCCTTTGTGGGTGTGTAGGTCGTGAGGGTGTTGATGTCTGTGCAGATCTTTACGATATCGAAGTCGTCGATGAAGACGATATCGCCTGCCTCGACTGCTGCCACTACCTGATCGTTGGTCTTCTTGGGATTAGCCGCTACAGCGCCGGGATACTGTGCGTATGTGAGACTCTGGTTGTACCTTGCGCCTGCTTCTGCGCCTGCTACCCACCAGGTAGCGTTTGCGTTCGTGAGCGCCGTTCCATCAGCCAGCTTAACGCCGTTGTTTACATTGATAACCCACTCGCTGTTAAGCGCGGTAGCGCCCGCTACGACTGCCTGACACTTCTTGCCGATGTTCTCGCTCACGCGCTCCACGAAGGACGCGAGTGCGGTCGTGATCGACGCGTCTACGATGTCGTTGCAGACGATGTCAAAGGTGTAAGGCTCGAGGGCTGTCAAGAAGTCACTGTAATCACTCAGGGCGAAGGTGCCGTCTACGCCGCCGGTGAGTGCTGTGCCTGCCGTTGTGGTGATCGTAGTGCCTGTTCCTGAGAAGTCTACCCAAGCGTTGCTTACGAGGTTGTCGAGGTCGTCGAGTGTCTGGGTATGTACCACTGCACCGTCTACCACGGTCTCGATGTCGTACTTGGTAGGATCGTCTGCATTAGCTGCGATCACGATAGTGATGTCGTTGCCGCGGGTGCCTGCATACTTCGCCGTTGCGGTAAGAGCTCCGACTGTAGCTGATGCCTTAACGAAGCCCGTGCCCGTGAAGCGGTAGAGCAGGATCTTGATCGGTCCGTTTGTCACGTCCGAGCCCTTGCACATCTCGCGGAGGAAAAGTGCCGCGTTAGACGTGATATCGTAGCCGATCAGCGGTGTAGTGTCCTGTCCGGGGATGTACTCCTGGATGACACCGGGTGCGCCCCAGTTGAGGGACTTGGCGATTGCTACAACGCCCTTGTCGCCGACGCTGGGTGCGGATGTCCCCTTCGATACTGTGTTGATGTATACGCCGGGGATCTTCTTGTTCTGTGATGTCCATGTTCCGCCTGCCATGTCAAACTCCTTTCACTTTTTTAGTGAGTGCTTTGTCGAGGGCGGTTGTCGCCTCTTCGATACTGTACTCAGGCTCTGTCAAGAGAGCCTTTGCAAAGTCTTTCTGATACTTTGACAGCGCCTTGCTCTGCAGGAGCTTCGCTGTCGGGATCCTGCGGATCTCTTCATCCTTTTGTTTTGATTTCATAGGTTAACTCCTCCAGAGTCTTCATCGGGTTGATCGTCTTCACGATATGCCCTCTGAGCTTGACGCCGAGCTGGTAGTGTAGGTCCATGCCCTCGACGTGATACTGTCTGTCGTAGGTGTGGATCAGCACGCCGTCGGTGTCGTCGCCGTCTGTAAGTGTGATAAACTCGAAGTTTTCGTTTAAGTAGTCAATTACGGGGAAAAAGGTGTCTGCCGCGTCCGGGATGTCGGGCCGCTGCAAGAAGACGATATCGAAGTTGAGCTGAGTCAGGTTCCGCTCGTCTACTTGCGAGGCGCTGTATGACGGCATGAGCGATATGAAGAAGCACGGCGTCTCGACGTCCTGCTGCACGGCCGACGCATAGACGGGGTACTTAAGAGGCTCGAGCGCGCACGCTATGGCCTCTACTACAGACTGTGTTGTATAGGTCATTTGAACGCCTCCCTTACCTTCTTGTCGACCTCGAAGCGCGCCACCGCGCGATACTTGCCGATCGCCTTCTCTTTCATGTAAAGCCCCGGCACGTAGGTCGTTTTCGTGCCGACTGTGATACCTCCGTCAGCTCCCGCCGGAAGCTTCTGCAAGGTACCGCCTGCCGTTGTGAGCCCGGGCACGAAGTGCTTATCCATTCTATGCCCGTCGTTGACATACGACGCATACTGCAGATTATTGGCGAGCACGGTCTTGCCGTTCGTCGGCCTGATCACGCTGTCCGTCGTCCAGTGTTGCGCCATCTGCCCGGAGCGGGTGCCTACGCCCGATATACTCGCGCCGTTTGGCGGAGTGTTCTCGGTTGCCGTTGCGACTGCCGCGACCGTAGCGTTCTCTGCCACTTCCGCGACTATCTTCGGCACGTCCTGCCCTGCTCTGCGGAGCTGGTCGAAGCGTTTTCTCATCGTAGCCCCGAAGCTGCTCATATGATCTCCTCGCTCATGAGTCCGACCTCGATATGCGACAAGCCGTTAAAGGCACCGCCTACGGGCTCGTAGTACGGCATGACGTCGCCCGCGAAGTACCGCGAGGTTGTCGTGCCTCCTACCGCACCGCCGCGTGTGATCTCAAGCAGATCGCCCGCTATGACGTCCGTCCCGATCGGGAAGGCCACCATATCGTCTGAAGCCAGCTTAGGTTCACGCTCGGTATATGTAGGCCCGTGCTTTGCCGATTTGTAAATGCGGCAAGGCACGGACTCATATTTGATCTTGCGCTCTTTTTTAGTCAAGCCTCGGACGACAGTGTCCTCTATGCGGTAGATATCGCATAAGTCGGTATACCATCCGTTAAATACATTCATACGACATACATCCCCGTAATGCCAAGTGAGCGCGCCATAGTGGCGAGCTGTGATCCGTACTGCGTAGCGTTCCAGGTGCCCCACTTCTCCGTACCCGCTACGATTGCGCTGTTATCGTACGATACCGAGGTATCGCCCATCTGCGCGTTCTTAACGAGTCCGGTGTTCTCGGCGCCTCCTGCTGCCTGCGCAGCACTTGCCGACGACGGGCTGTAAGTCTTGAGGTACATAGCGCAATAGTGCGCCACATACAGACCTACTGCGAGCCTCCACGCCGTGCCCCACTTAGAGGGCGCGATCGCTTCGTTCGCCATCGCGAGAAAAGTATCGAACATGGCCGAGGGCACGAAGCCCGCAGAGTCCTCGTCGTAAAACTGAGGGTAGTCCGCCTTGAACAGGGCCTCGGTATACGCGCCTGCCTCTGCCTTCATCGCGCCAGCCGCTATTATCTTTTTCTCCTCGAAAACCGGTATCGCCGGATTGCCGTAAAGGATCATGTCACGCCTCTTTCTTCTTCTGCGCTGCCTTGACTGTCTTCTTTGTCTCTTCGACGGTCTCATCTACGTCCTTGTCCTTCTTGGACGCGGGTGTCGATATGGATCCGTCCTGGATAGCAAGCTGTACGAGCTTCGACTTTGCTACGTCGTCAGGGATCTCCCCAACGAAGTCCTTGCGGATGATAAAAGCCGAGCCGTCTTTACGCTTTACTAAGAACTTTTTAGCTGAGTGAATAAACATACCGGAGCCCTCCCCTCTATCAGATGCCATCCGAGTAGATCGCGGTCTCAGGGTAGAAGAACTCAAGCTCTGATACGTTTGCAGCGTATGCGGTGTCGTAGCAGAAGTGCTCTGTGTTAGGCGAGGTCATAGCTCTTGTGAGAGGAGCGAGCTCGTCGAGTGCTACGTACTTCTCGCGGTTGCAGTACACTACCATTCTATCCGTACCGCCTGTTCCCGCACCCTTGCAGTATGCTGTAGCGCCGATGAACAGATCTACGCCGTTCCTCTTTGTGATGTTGTTGTCGAGGAGATACTCAAGCACTGACTTGTCAGCTGCCGAGCTTACCTTTGTCGTTGCGAGGATGTTGTACTGCTCATAAGGGATGAGGATGTGGTTCGGGATCGCGTCCCTGTCATACTCAGCAGCAGCCCAAGCAGCGATGATAGCCTCGTTAGCGTCGCCGAGGATCTGGTCAGCTGTAGCGGTGCTCCAGTTACCTGTCGAAGCGGTTGTAGCCGTTACGTCAGCGTTGTTGATGAGACCGGTTGTATTGAAGTCTGCAAAGCCTACATAGGTGTTAGCGTCGAGGTGCTTGTCGTATGCAAGACGGATACCATCGCGGAGCAGTGTATCAAGGTTGCGTCCGGTCATATTGCCGCGCTGCATATCTACCCACATAACGCGGGAGCCCATGCTTACTACGTGGCTCTTAAATACCTTCTTGTCGAAGTTAGCCTGTACCATAGGGATACCATCAGCTCCGGGGGCGTTGATCACGCCTGAGCCCGAGCCACCGGTCACGCCGTAGCCAACCTGGATAGCAGAAACGAACTCATTCCAGCCACCGCCTACGCGTACGTTTACGTCGCGGGCATAGGTGAAGCTTGTGAGGGGTGTGCGGATGATAGGATCTCTCTTCTCGAGCTCGGATACAAGAAAAGCCTGGCCCGAAGCGATACCGTTTGCGTCCATAGTTACGAAGCCGCCGTTGCCGCTGCCGAGTACTGCGCGGTCAAGTGTAGCGGTTCCTGCCTGTTCAAATTTACTCATTATTTTGTCCTCCTTCGTCCGGATTAAGCGTTAACAGGGTACAGGATCGAGAGCTCAGCGATACCGTTAGCGTCTGCTGCGCCTCTCCACTTCAAGTTAGAAACCTTAACGCTGTATGTAGTATCTGAAGCTGCCTCGAAGCCGCCTACTACTGCGTCAGGGTAAGAAGCGTTGAGAGTGGTCCTGATGTATACGTCGCCGTTGAGAGCGGGTGTGCCGTTCTGACACTTAACAAGGATCCTGCCTCTCTTCATGATAGCTGCGGGCTCGCCTTCAAAGTAAGCGCCTACGCCGTTCATGTCTGAGGTCTTTACTTCGCGGGCAGCTACGCCTACGAAGTCTGCTGCTACGTTAGAGCCGCCGAAAGCTACTGCTGCGCCTGACGAGTAAACTACTGCCTGGCCGAAAGCAAGACCGCCGGAGCCTGCTACGTGCGAGTCAATGATCTGATCGGGCTGTCTGCTGTACGATCCAGCGAAGCCGTTGTCAAAAGTTTTTCCGATTACGTTAGCCATAGTGGTTTAAACCTCCTTTTTGTTGTGAGGATTCATTGACGCATAAGCGTTCTGAATCGCCTCAAAGCTTGTTGCGGGCACTGTCTCAGCGTGAGACGTGCTTGCGTCCATGACGCGCTTGATGTCGTCAGCCTTCACCGATACCGCGCCGATGATCGCGTCTGATACCTCCTTGCGGAGCTCCTCGTCTGTGATCTTCGCCACAGGGCCACGTACCGACTTAAGAATGTGAAGGCGGGTTGCGTCGTCGATCGCCTTAGCGGGCTCCTCGTCTTTCATTTCCTCAGCGGGTACGACCTCAGCCTCTCCGGCGTCAGTCTGCTCTTCCTCGACGTCAAGCTTCTCGATCTCTGCGTCGAGCTCTGACTTAGGCTCCTCGGGAGCGGGCTCTGCTTCTGCCTCAGCGGGTGCCTCGGGCCCCGCGTCCACTTCGGGCTCGTGAGGAGTCATCAGCTCGATGAGCTTGTCAATCTTTGCTGCCAGCTCCGTGATAGGATCTGCGTCTTTTGCACCACAAGCGTCAGCGACTTCTTCCTCGACCTTTTCCTCGGTCTGCTCGCCGATCTCTTCCAGTGCGTCAGCCGTGTCCATCACAAGGCTGTTGAGCTCTTCGCCGCTCTTGCCGTTGGCAGCTGCGCCGAAGAGTCGAAGGATTGAGTGTTTCATACCGTGTGTCCTTTCTGCCTTTTTGGCTTTTGTTTTATTTGAGTCCATGATCGCCGCCTTAACTCCGGCACGGCCTTCGTCAACGACGGCCACATGGTTGCCTCTGATCTTTGTCTGCGAGTATGTACCGTCTTCGTTGTCGACGTACTCGCACTCGTATCCGCACGATACCTGACGCTTGCCGTCACGTATTGCGTCTATAAGCTCCGCGTCGTGGATATGCAGGTCCGCGACCACGAAGTCTGACCACTCGCCCGTGCCGCGCCTTACGTTCTGCACGTGGCCGCGCTCATACTGTCCGACCGTATCCGGATCTAACAGCACAGGAGGGTGATCGTTTGTCACCGGCTTGCCCTCGAAGCTTGCCAGGGCAGCAGCCGAGAAGACCTCATCCTCGGAGCGCGTGACCTTGATCACGCTCTGATCGTTCAAGCCGATCTCCGTACCGAGATAGTCCTGCTCGCCGATACGCGCGATAGGCACATTACGACAAATCAAAAAGCCCTCGCCGGTCTCTAACTGGTTAGGGCTTATCGTGTATCCATAATAACTGATCAAGGATTCTTACCTCCTTATCCGCTCGCCCTGAGCGATCTGTACTCGCTCTCGAGCTTTTGATATTTCTTTGATCCCGCGAGCTTGTTACGCCTGAACGCCTCGAAGCCCGGAACGTCGTCGCCCAGTGCCGCCTTGTACCTCTTCCACTGGTCACGATCCCGCAGAAGCTTGGCCCGCGCCTTCTCTTTTTCCCGGTACGCTTCACGTGATCTCTTTGACCGGTAGTCTACGTCGGCCGGGCGCTTCTCGAAGCTCGAGAAGTCCTTTTCACGCTGTATCTGCGCGTCCGTCTTGCCCGCTGTCGTGTAGCGGACCAGTGAGCACATACAGTTTGGGTGGATATTCAAGTACGTATTAGCGAGGTCGTTGGATCCGTTTATGTCGATCTTGCCGAACGCCTGCCACAGCGGCGGGTAGTCCGGATCGGTGCCTGACTTGCTGTATACTCTGCCTTGATACGCCGCACAGAGCTCACACGTGTCAGGCCGTGCGGTGATCTGCCACAAATCCCAGTCATCTGAGGTGAGTGCGGCGGCGACCTCGGCCTGACGCGCTGTCGTCCGTACGCACATATCGCAGTAGTCGGTCAGCTTCCACTGCCTCCCCGCTTTATCAACGTAGGCAGTTAGACCTCTCTGCTGCAGATCGACCGCGAGGTTTGTCGCTGTCTTTTGAAAGCTCCCTGTCGCCTCGCCCTGGAGCACGGCGGTCAGCATAGCCTCACGAAAGAGTCCTTCTTCAGCTCGCCCGACAAGCAATGCCTGCTGGGCGCTCTCGAACGCCGTAGACGACGCCTCGGCGATCTCGCCCATCAGATTGTTCACGAGCTGCTGCTCGATATCGATCTGCGTGCTCGTGAGTACTCCGGCGTTACCGTAGCCCGCGAGGTCCTTGTCGGCTTTGTAGAAGACCTTCTCGACGTACTTCGGGAAGTACTCCTCTACTTCGTCGCTCATATCGGCGAGTATCTTCTGCACGCGCTCCAGCGCCGCGACCTCACCGTAGTCAACGTAGCCAGCTAAACGCTTGCGATTGATCTCGTCTATTATGTCCTGCTCGGCCTTCGCAAACACGCGCCTCATCTTGGCACGGGCAGCAGCCGCGTCAGGGTTCATCAATACCGGCATATCACATCATGCCCGTAAAGGGATCATTCATAACCCGCGACTGTGTGAAGGTCACGCCCCGGCCTTCCTCCGCAGCCTCGTCGGTGATCTTGTCAAATACGCCCTCTATGTCCTTGAGCTCCTTCGCGGCCGTCTCTTTGTCGATCAGGTCGTTCATGTACGCGGTCACGATAGCCTGCGTCTTCTTCGCCGCGATCTCTGCGCGCTCTGCCTCGTCTGCGTCCTGCATAGGCGGGAAGACAAGGTCCATATCGTCGGGTATCTGCCCCCATGCGCTCATCGCCATGATCGGCAGCAGTTTATCGAGCACGGGCCTCAGCTGTGTCTCGCGCACACCGTCGATATAGTCGTAGTAGTTACGCATATCGCTCTCGCCTGTGCTGTTCATGCCCGCAGGAGAGCGGCCGAAGAGCTTTGTCACAGGTATACGCGAAGCGCCGGCTACGTCCATCATGACGCGGTCGTATACGTCGGAGAGCCCGGTGAAGGTGTACTGGTGCTGGTGCACTGCGTCGCCCTTGTTGATCAGCGATATGCCCTGATTGCTCCGCATGATCGACTGGGCCTGCATGATGTTCCAAAAGCGTCGCTGCATTTCCTTGTTACCCAAGCCCATGAGCTGGTCAAGGCCCTCGACCTCGCGATACTCGATATTTGCGTGGTACGTCAGCTCCGTGATGTTATGCGCTACGTTATCGCGCCTTACGATCTCGCTGTATATCGCCTCGATCTCTGACTCGCCCCAGTACTGCGCCGTTACCTGTTCAAGCCAGGGAAGCTTACGCCCGACGAAGCGTACGAGCCTCGAGTGGTGTACGTTGACCTCGTAGGTGTCGTTCGCGTCTCTGATCGTGTACGTCTCCGGGAGTCCGAAGTCCGGATCCTCAGGATCTGTCACGAGCCGGCTATCCGGGAAGACGCCCGACCATCTGTCGAGGATCCTAAGACCTAAGAACGCGCCCGGCATAACGGCGTTAACGTCAAGCGGGAGTGAGAGGTCGTCCTGTCCTTTGATCAGGATCAAGCCGACTGCGCCGCCGTAGAGACGGCCCCAGCTCATACCCTCGATTATCTTGTCACGCAGCTGTGTTCTACGCTCGAGGCGTGTCAGCTGTTTTAAGTACTCCGCGTCAATCGCTGTCTCGACCTCGTACCACTTCCGGACGACATCGATCGGAACGAGCTGCACGATGTTCTGCACGATCCAGTTATCGCGGTACAGACTCGTCAGCAGCTGATAGTCGTCGCTGAGCCTCGTCATAGGGTAGTCGGTGCTCTGCGAGAGTGCCAGCGTACCGAAGCCGAGACGGGCAGCAGGATTTGAAAAGGCGTCCTGCGTCATCTGTTTAGTTTTTACTGTTTTTCTTCTGCTCATCGCATTCTCCTACTACATCGTGAAGCGCCAGCTCGGGAGCTGCAGGCAGGCGTAGCGTAGAGCGTCACATCCGTGATCTGACTCTTTGACCGGTTTGTCCTCTCCGATCAGCGCCGCCCTTTCATCCCAAACATAAGAATAGAGCTCGTCAACGAGCCCTACGCAGTTATCTGTATTTATCTTTAATTTGCCCCTGGCAAAGAGTGTTGATACTTTCCGGATACCATCGAGCACAGTATTGTCTGCTGCCTTGACGGCGTATCCTCTGCCGCGCAGCTCCTGGATGAACGAAGCCGCCGACGGATCCACAATTATCTCGCAGATGTACTGCGGATCTGATCCCATGAACTCGGCCATAGCGTCGCCGTACTGCGCGTCTGTCTTCTGAGGCTGTCCTGTCAGCTGTGCCTCTTTGCTCCGGCTATCCCAGCGATACTCGCGATCTACGTAGATCACGTCGCCGGTGTCGTAGATATCCAGGAAGACGCACGGGTTAGTCGTACCATAGTCGACCGCTATCTTGCGCGACGCTATGCGGTTAAGGCCCTGCGGCCGCGTCGCGTTTGTATATTTACACTCATCAGTGAATGTCTGATATATCAGCCCCTCCGCTCTCTTCCATCGGCCCATCACGAGCCTGTCGTAGTACACCGTGCCAGCATACTCGCGGCAGAGGTTATCTACGAAGTCCTTAGGCAGATAAGGGTTATCAAAAATCGTGTAGCTCTGCAGATAGATATCTGCGTCGCTGTCTAAAAAGCGCTTTACATAGTGCCCCGGATTCTCAGGGTTAAGCGATCCGTCAAAACACGAGTACGGCTTATCGAGACGGGATTTGACCATCTCAAAGACGTCCTCGTTCCAGCGCGCCACCTCATCGCCGTAGCAGTACTTAAAGCTCGCGCCCTGTACCTTTGCGACCTGGCTTATCTTCTCGGCCCCGAGACAGTAAACACGCTCGCCGAATAACACCGCGATATTCTCGCTGTTGATCAAGCCGACGCGCCTGGGGCCGTAGATCTCCCTCATCGGCAGCAGTACGTTACGCTCGATCGTGCTCTTACTTACACCCAGGATCACAGAGAGCCCGGGCTTGTCTATGCGCTCGATGATCCTCTGCGGGATCACGTACGCGGTGTCCACGAAGGACTTACCTGAACGGACGGCGCCCTAACCACACTTGAAATTCCAGCGTGCATTAGCGTCGCGAGCATACTCGCGCTGCTTCGCTGTGAGCTCAAGCATAGCACCACCTCCCCTACTCGCTTTGTCCGCCACCTTTCAATGCGTCTAAAAATGCGCGTACCTGATCATTGTCTTCCGTGTTCGCGACCTGGTCCTCGCCGGATATCTTGAGCAGACGGTCCAGGGCGTTAAGGTTTCCGCGCCTCGCCATATCGCGCACACGCTCGATAATCGCTTTCAGATCCTCGTCTGTCATAGTGCGCTTATACGCGTCTTTGAACGTGCCGAGCGTCCTACGTGCTTCGCCCGACGCCTTACCCATTTTCGACGCCTTTTTCTTTCGCTCGCTCGGAGTTAAATCGGAGTTTTTTATTAAGTTTGCGCGGCTGTTTGGGTTATCTCCTCTCGGCACACGCTCACCTCCTCGCCACTACTTCGCCCAGTCTAACCCGAATTTTCGCATAATAACATCGAACTCCTCGTAGTCATGTGGCACTATGTACGGCGCGGGCTCGTTCCCGCTCACATCATAGCCTATGTGGTGGAGCTCGTGCCGGATCAGTATGCCGAGCTGCGTATCATCGAAGTGATCGATGTTAGGCTCATACACGATGATCAGGAAGTCCACCGGACAGCACCACGAGTAGTTTTTGGCAACCCGCACACACTCCCCCAGGATAAGCTTGTCTTTCGTATGCTTCTCCTCGTCTGATGACAGCACATAGAACGACACGAACGGCCGGATCGCGTCGAACTCTTTGAGCCTTAACAGCTTAACAGCTATGCGCTCGTATTTTTCGCACCTTTCAAGCATGATAACCTCCTGGGCCCTTCGCAAGGAGCCGGCACGTCTGACGGCCCCGGGCCCAGCGTTAGTGGTGCGAAGGAAAAAAGAAAAGTCAACGACAAAGAGCCCGGCACGGGGTAGTCGTGCGGGCTCCAGGGGAGAGGTAGATATGTCGCCGTTATTTATTCTTTTCGACGATACCATTTTACTACCTTCATTAGTGCCATTCAATGGCAAAAGTGACTTTTATTTTTGACTAAAAAATCAGCGATGAGCCTTACTCCCATGCGGTTTTGACGGAATACTGTCCGTCTTGACGTTTGGCACTCATCCTCGATAAGCGACCACGACTTACCGCTGAGATATCGTTTCACAAGTACGATTTGCGCTCTCCTGTCCGGTACATGACAGATCATCTCACAGACCTCTCCGATAGCTCTGTGATATCGCTCCATCAAGGAGGAGAGCTCACGCTCAGCTTCGTCAAGCTTCGCTACATACTCCGGCATAGGATCCGTCGGAGAAGTCTGCACCGGATCTTTGTCGTATCGGATCGCGCTCGGCAGCATACCAAGCCGCAACGCATTTATCTTCTCCCGCTGTACAACGATCTGCGAGTATATCCTCCTCGGCGTATATAAAAAATCTTTCACGCTCATAACCTCGTCCACTACTCTGCCCTCCTTGCTTTTTCTATCTCGTACAGCACTCTTGCCATACTGGCGATCGTGCCGGCTGTGTACTTCGTCGTGTCCTGGAACTCCTCGACGGGCTCCTGGAAGATCAGCTCCGTATATCCTGCTATCTCTAACCTCGTCGACAGGTCCAGTAGCACGCACTCGGCCTCGTGTAAGGTCCGTCTGTCCTTGTCCGTCAGAAAATCAATCTCGCTCATATAATACCTCCCCCCATGCTTTAACTCCTTCCATTCTTGCCCCGCAGTGCGGACAATACTCCCAGTCCGTATAAGACCAGAGCCCGCACGCCGAACACTTATAGGGCTTGTTGCTGAGAGATTTTATCCAAACACCCGTTTTCTGCACGGGCTCGACAGATCCGTCAGCATTACACACATATTTAGGCTCCTCCTTGATAGCGCATATAAGCGTTACGGCGCCCTCGATCAGCTCATCCTTAAAGCCTTTGAAGTAAGCCTCTAAAACCGCTTTTACCTTCTCTTCCCTCGTCATCGCTCTCACCTCCCGAAGTAGTGGCCGGCGATCTGTATGAAGTCGCGGCCGTTAGCCTTGTAAGTCGCAAAATATACATAGTCCTCAGGCAGGGCCGTCCTGCCCCTGCGGAGAACGAAGTCTATGTTGTCGTACTCCCTGTGTCCGGGTGTCATGTACGGATGATCGAGATAGTGCACTGCCTCGAACTGCCCGCTATCGTAGATCACGCCCGCGACGGAGTCAGGCCACTCGCCCATCTGCACGCGGTTAAAGATCACCTCAACGACTGCACGCTCTCCAAGATCCGGCTGATCGCCCGCTTCGAGTGCCAGGATCCGCGCGAGAAGCTCCCGCTCGTCCTCAGTCATCTCAATGCCGCTGTACTCGTTCGGAGGCGCTACCTCCACAAGCTTCTCTACTTCGACGATCTTCTCGACCTCTACCTCAACGACCTCCGGCTCTTTGGCTTCCCACTCCGACAGATCCGCCCTCAAAGTACTCACCTCTTCCCTCAATTCTTCGCTTGACGCGGCCAGCACACTGCACCGCGCTTTTAACTCTTTATTTCCTACCGCTAACAGCACGCACGCGACTCCCAGTGCACACGCTGCGACGGTAACCCAGTAACTGTATTTCATTTCTTCCTCCTGTCCTTTAATGCTTCAAGCAGTGCCTCCTGGCTCATATCCTTACGCGCCAGTGCGCCCGCTACCTGCTCGTCTACAGTGCCCTCCGCGATTATGTGATACACCACGACCGGGTGCTTCTGTCCTTGTCTCTGCAGACGCGCGACCGCCTGCTGATACAGCTCAAGGCTCCAGGGCAAGCCGTACCATACCATAACGTGGCCGCCGTCCTGTAGGTTTAGGCCGTAGCCCGCCGAGGCGGGATGTACGACAAGCACGGGTATCTCGCCTTTATTCCATGCTTCGATATCGCGGTCCGTCGCAAGCTCCCTCGCTCCGTCGATCTCGTTCATGATCAGCTCGCGGTCTGCCTGGAACTGGTAGTAAACTAATACCGGGCCGTCTGCTGCCTCGATGATCTCTTTAAGCGCTTCAAGCTTTGCTTTATGGATCCGCTTCGCCTCATGCGTCTCGGAGTACACAAAGCCGTTAGCCAGCTGCAGTAGTTTGTTCATAACAGCAGCTGCGCTGAAGGCTGTGACCTCTTCGCCCTCGAACTCGATCAGGGCCTTCCGCTCCATGTCGCTGTATGCCCTCTTTGCCATCTCATCCAGGTGCACGGCGATAGTCGTGTCTATCCGATCCGGCAGCTGGAGGTAGTCCTCCGCTCTCATGGATACCGTTATGTCCGAGATCCTGCTCGTGATCTCCTCCATAGCTCCCTTTAAGGGCTCCCACTTATAAACGACGTTGCCGTTTGACCATCCGGGCTTGAACCATCGCGCCCGGTATGACGTTATCGTGGATCCTAAACGCTCGCCCCGGTCGAGTAAGTACATCTCAGCCCACAGATCCATCAAGCCGTTTGACGCGGGCGTACCTGTGAGTCCTACTATCCTGTCTACTGCAGGCCGTACATACCTCAGAGCCTTGAAGCGTTTCGCCTGGTTGCTCTTGAAGCTTGACAGCTCGTCGACTACTATCATGTCAAAGGGCCATCTCATGCGGTGCTCCTTTAAGTACTTCACAAGCCACACGACATTCTCGCGGTTGATCACGTAGATATCCGCTTCCGCGTTCAGCCCTTTGACGCGCTCGGCAGCAGATCCTAAGACCTTTGATATGCGGAGGTGCTGAAGATGATCCCACTTAGCCGCCTCTCTGCTCCAGGTATCCTCCGCGACTCGAAGCGGTGCGATAACGAGTACCTTACCGACCTCGAAGCGGTCGTATATCAGCTCGTCGATCGCGGTCAGCGTGACTACTGTCTTCCCAAGTCCACACTCAAGAAATAGGCCCGCAGACAAGTGTCCAAGTATAAAGTCCTTTGCGCGGACCTGGTACTCATGCGCTTCGTACTT
>Ga0310690_10006623_pt1 | contig 15155 bp, 15 predicted proteins | sample AusTroGonzalo_MG_2_FD_207661 | JGI IMG/M metagenome (GOLD analysis project Ga0310690, IMG submission 207661) | Bovine rumen microbial communities from tropical cattle in Woodstock, Queensland, Australia - Gonzalo_04 (v2) (version 2) | ecosystem: Host-associated > Mammals > Digestive system >...
GTGCGACCTCGGATTTGCCGATGCGTCTGGATTTGATGGTATCGTTAGAGGGGGGGTATGATTGGACAATCAAGGAGTACACGCATCTGCGCATCGGTGCCTATGCACGGTGCGGTGTAATGAATACAGCTGTTCGTGGCGGTGAAAAATCAGTGTATATCCCGTATGCCAGCAAATGGGATTTTGAGACATTCCTAGCTACACCAGTGTGGATTTCCGACCTTTCGGAAGGACAACAATTACACAACTTCTCTGCCGGATTGAAAATCACATTGCTTTATACTATTCCGCCACCTGACAAGTGCGTTCTGTGCTCGCAGACTCACGGAAAGAAGCGGCGGCGTTAATATATATATAATGTACGTATGTGCATATATATGTATATTATGTTTATGTGCACGCGCGCGAGGCGAGAAAGGGAAAACATTTTATATAAAAACGATATAGTGTTATGAAACATTTGCTTTTAGGGGACGAGGCGATAGCCCAGGGCGCGATTGATGCCGGTTTGAGCGGGGTGTATGCCTATCCGGGTACACCTTCTACCGAAATCACGGAATTCATCCAGTTGCATGAGTCGAAGCGCAAGGAAGGGGAACCGATTTTCTGCCGTTGGGCGACTAATGAGAAAACGGCGATGGAAGCGGCTCTCGGCATGGCGTATATGGGGAAGCGCGCGCTGGTGTGCATGAAACATGTGGGTATGAATGTCTGCGCGGACGCTTTCATGAATGCGGCTATCACAGGGGTGAACGGCGGTCTGGTAGTGCTGGCGGCGGACGACCCGTCGATGCACTCGTCGCAGAATGAACAGGACAGCCGTTTCTATGGCAAATTTGCCATGATACCCACTTTTGAGCCGTCGAACCAGCAGGAGGCTTACGACATGACAGATGCTGCCTTCGCCATGTCGGAGCGGCTGCATACGCCGGTGCTAATGCGTGTCACGACACGCATGGCTCACTCCCGTGCGGTGGTGGTGACGAAAGACGGAACCCCGCGCCAGAACAAGATGTCGCTTCCGGAGAATGTCCAGCATTTCATTCTGCTGCCGGCTTTTGCGAAGCGCAACTATGCGGAATTGGTGGCAGCACAAGACGAGTTCGTTCGCGCCTCGGAGACCGCCGGACACAATGTCTATACGCGGGGTACGGACCCCCGCCATGCCATCCTGACCTGCGGCATCGGTTACAACTACGTGACGGAGCATCTGGCGGGCGATACGACCCGTTCGATTCTGAAAATAACCCAATATCCGCTTCCGACGGCGCTTATCGACCGCATGGTGAAGGACGGTGCGGAAGACATTCTGGTAGTGGAAGAAGGCCAGCCTGTGGTGGAAGAACTGCTGCGCGGCATGGTTCCGTCATCGGTTAAAGTACTCGGCCGCCTGACGGGGGTGCTACCACGCATGGGCGAACTATCGCCCGATTGTGTGCGTCCGGCACTGGGCATGCAGCCGTTGCCGTCCCGTGAGGCGGACAGTCTGGTGGTTTCCCGTCCGCCGGCTCTCTGCCAGGGTTGCGGACATCGTGACATGTATGCTGCCTTGAACGAGGTGGCGCGTGAGTACGCATCACCGCGCATCTTCGGGGACATCGGCTGCTATACGCTTGGTGCGCTGTCACCCTTCCATGCACTGCATGCGACGGTGGAGATGGGAGCGTCGGTAACGATGGCCAAAGGTGCGGCCGATGCGGGTCAGCACCCTTCGATAGCCGTCATCGGCGACTCGACGTTCACTCATTCAGGCATGACCGGTTTGTTGGATTGTGTGAACTCAAACTCCAATGTGGTGATTCTCATTTCAGACAACCTAACTACAGGTATGACCGGCGGTCAGGATTCGGCAGGCACCGGCAGACTGGAACAGATATGCTACGGCCTTGGCGTGGAGAAAGAGCATGTGCGCGTGGTGGTACCCCTTCCCAAGAACATGGAGGAAATCAAGCAGGTGCTTCGCGAGGAGATTGACTATGCAGGAACGAGCGTAGTGATTGCACGCCGCGAGTGTATCCAAACTCTGAAACGCCATCTGAAGGCGGCAAAGAAATAAACAACCCATTCATTGTGTAGATATTATGAACAAGAATATCATACTGGCAGGTGTGGGGGGACAAGGTATCCTCTCCATTGCCACGGTTATCGGTGAAGCCGCCCTGGCCGAAGGTCTGTATCTGAAGCAGGCGGAAGTACACGGCATGAGCCAACGCGGCGGTGACGTGCAGAGTAATCTGCGCCTGTCGTCAGACCCCATCATGAGCGACCTTATCGAGAAAGGCAATGCAGACCTCATCATCTCGCTGGAACCGATGGAGGCATTGCGTTATATTTCATATCTGAAACCGGACGGATGGATTGTCACGTCATCGGTTCCGTTTGTGAATATCCCCGATTATCCGGCTATTGAGGAGGTGCTGTCGCATGTGCGCGCCCACAAAAACCACGTGCTGCTGGATGTAGAGCAACTGGCCAAAGAGGCGGGAGCACCGTCGCAGGCAGCCAACATGGTGCTGCTCGGTGCAGCGATTCCGATGCTGGGTATCGACCACGACAAGATGATTGCCGGCGTACAGCGTGTCTTCGCACGCAAAGGTGAGGCTGTAGTGGCTTCCAATACGGCGGCGGTGGAAGCGGGCTATGCCGCTTCAAGACATTAAGGCGCTTTGAAGTATATTTGCAACAAACAGGACAAAATCCCCAAAGAAGACAAGACTATGGCTTTTCCTTTGGACAAACAGACAGTGGACCACATCTGTATTGATTTCGGTCTGCGCAACGCCCACGAACTGGGTGCCGCGTCCATCCGTCAACTGGTGGGCGTGGTGAAGGATATCGAACGCGCGACAGGCGAGGAATTCATCCACATGGAACTCGGTGAACCGGGGCTTTCTGCGGAGAAGGTGGGCATTGAGGCGGAGCATGAAGCCTTGCTGAAAGGCTACGGCTCAAAGTATCCCGTCATTACAGGAATCCCCGAACTGAAACACTGGGGATCGGAGTTTGTCAAGGCATTTGTCGGGCTTGATATTCCTGACGAGTGCATTGTTCCGACAGTAGGGTCGATGCAAGCCGCTTTTGCGTTGAACATGACCATGTCGCAACTGGATTCACAGCGTGACACCGTGCTTTTCGCAGACCCCTGTTTCCCCGTGCAGAAACAGCAGTGCAAGGTAATCGGAGTGCGGGTGGACTGTTTTGACATTGCCGATTTCCGCGGTGAGGCGCTGGAAGAGGAACTAGAACGCCATTTCAAGACGGGTCGCATAGCGGCCATGCTGTTCTCCAACCCCAACAATCCGTCGTGGATGTGCCTGACGGAGCGCGAACTGGAAATTATCGGAAGGCTAGCTACCAAATACAATGTGCTGGTAATTGAAGACCTGGCGTATCTGAATATGGATTTCCGCGACCCGAAACGGGGTACTCCCTACGAGCCGCCTTACCAGCCGACGGTGGGACGCTATACGAACAACTGCGTGCACATGATTTCCGCCTCGAAGATGTTCTCGTATGCCGGCCAGCGCGGTGCCATCGTAGCCATGAATCCGGCACTTGCCCACCGTTGCTTCCCGTCGCTGGGCACACGCTACGGAAACGACGGGCAGTTCCTGCGCAACTTTGTCTATATAATCCTGTACAGCCTGTCATCAGGTGTGACTCATTCTGTGCAGTTCGCTATGGCGGCGATGTTTCGTGCGGCCTGCCAGGGCAAGTTGCGTTTTGTGGACAACACACGCGAGTATGCGCGCCGTGCCGCACGCATCAAAGAGATTATGGTACGCAACGGCTTCCATGTCGTATATGACAAGGATGCCGACGGGAAGCCCGTCGGTGACGGTTTCTTCTTCACGTTCGGATACAAGGACTGGACAGGCGAGAAGATGCTGAACAAACTGATATACTATGGCGTATCAGCCATTGCCCTGGCACCGACCGGTGCGGCGCGTGAAGGCATGCGCGGCTGTGCAAGCGCCATCCGCGAGGACCAGTATGAGGAACTGGACAAACGTCTGGCCAAGTTCAACGAAGACTACGGCAAACAATAAAGAAACATGGAAAACACGTGCAATTATATGACTCCTGAAGAGGCGGTCCGTCTGGTTTGTTCGGGGGATACGGTCGTGGTGCAAGGTTCAACCTCTGTACCGATGGTGCTGCTCAAGGCTCTGACTGCCCGCGCTCCGGAACTGCGGGACGTGAAACTGATTTCAGGATTCGCCATTCATGCGGAAGGTGCGCCGTATGCGCGCAAGGAGTATATGGATTCGTTCCGTGCGCTGAGCATTTTTGTTCCGAACTATCTGCGCCAGGCAATGCGCGACGGGACAGCGGACACGATACCCGTATTTCTGGGTGAGGTGCCCGGTATGTTCCGCAACGGACAATTGGGTTGCGATGTGATGATGCTGCAGGTGTCCACTCCTGATGAGGACGGCTACTGCTCGTTCGGTATTTCGGCAGACCTGGCGTACTCGGGCTGCGAATGCGCCCGCGCGGTAATTGCACAGATGAACAGCCATGTGCCGCATACGCAGGGACCGGCCAAGATACACGTTTCCAAACTGGCTGCGGTGTGCCGCCTTGACGAACCTCTGGTGGAGGTACCGACTCCGGCTCCGACGGAGGTGGAGACACGCATCGGCAACTTTATCGCGGCGGAAATACCGGACGGCGCCACCTTGCAAATCGGCGTAGGCGGCATTCCGAATGCAGTCATCAACGCGCTGAGTGACCACCGTCATCTGGGGCTTCATACGGAAGCCATCACTGACGGCGTGCTGCCGCTGATAGAGTCGGGTGTTATTGACAACTCGCAGAAGAAGATACGTCCCGGAAAGTCGGTAGGTTCGCTTGTGCTCGGCTCGAAGCGGCTGTATGACTATACGGACTACAATCAGGATGTCGAGATTCACGATGTGGCCTATACGAACGACCCGCAGATAATCCGCCAGAATCCGAAGGCCATGTCCATCAACTCGGCCATCGAAGTGGATTTGACCGGCCAGATTTGTGCGGATTCCATCGGCGAGACCGTGATTTCGGGTGTCGGCGGGCAGCATGACTTCTTCTACGGCGCCTCGCAGAGCGAAGGTGGCAAATGCTTCCTCGCGCTGACCAGCATGACGGCGAAAGGACAGTCGAAAATCGTACCGCGTCTGGCACCGGGTGCCGGCGTGGTAACGACCCGCTTCCAGGCGCAGTATATCGTGACAGAACACGGCATCGCGTATCTGCGCAACCTGCCGCTGGCCGACCGCGCGAAAGCCCTCATACGGATTGCCGACCCGTCGGTACGTGAAGAACTGGAGAGAGAGGCCGTCCGCCGTTTCGGCATCGGATTCCTCCGTCTCCGCTAACAATCCGCCATGCCTCACCTCGTAGCCAACCATATCCTGATTCCGGAGATAGCCGCCCTTCTGCAAGAAGGCCGTCAGGTGGTGTTTACACCGACAGGATTCAGCATGCGCCCGTTTATTGAAGGCGGCCATGATACGGTGATATTGGTGCGGAAGCCCGAGGTAAAGGTCGGTGACATCTGTCTGGCGCGCATCCGCCGGATTACGGACGGAGAAGTGACCTATGTGCTGCACCGTGTGGTGCGTGTGGACAGCGATGAGGTCACGCTGGCGGGAGACGGCAATCTCCGCGGTGAAGAGCATTGCAAGACAACGGACATCCTGGGAACCGTGGTCCGCATCACCTCCCCACGCGGACTGCGCAAGCCCCGCACACGAGGCTGGATATGGCGGCATATATGCCGTCCGCGCCGCCTGTGGCTGAAACTATACAGACATACAATCGTAAAACACTTATATCACGAACAACGATGAGAGCAAAAAAAGGCTTCAAACTGCGCCCGTTAGGCGATGAATTTATTCTGGTGGGCGAAAGCCTCGAACAAATCAACTTCAACAAGATGCTTACCTTGAACGAGACCGCCGCCTACTTGTGGCAACATGTTTCCGATGGGCGTTCCTTTGATGCGGAGACACTGGCTGATCTGCTGACCGAAGAATACGAAGTAACCCGTGAGCAGGCCCTAGCCGACTCACAGAAAACGATCGATACATGGCGGAACGAAGGTATTATCGAGTAGCAGGGCATGTGTTCTGCATGGAAATCAGTGAGGAATGGTCAGAGCAACTCAGTAACTATTCCCCATTCCGTATCCCTGAAGACGAGGCTGCGGCCACAGAACCGCTGTTCAGACTTGCCATGTCCGACGAGGATTTGCAGGAAGAAGGCTGCACGCACGTGTTTACCGATGTCTCGGAAGACGACATGCCCCGCATTGAGGTTTACCGTGCAGGAAGCGACTGGCTCTTTGCCGTGGCTCCGCAGAAAGAGGCTTCCGTCTGCTGCCGCATGCGTGCTACAGAAGATTTCCGGCAGGTTCGTTTCAGCGTAGAAAACGGAGACTTCCGTTTTGCCGTTAATAATGCGGCGATGCTGACCTATGCGTTCGCATCGGCAGCGTCGGGGACCTTGGAGATGCACGCGGCGGTGGTGGTGCGCAACGGACTAGGCTATCTGTTCCTCGGCAAATCGGGCACAGGCAAATCCACGCATGCACGCCTCTGGCAGGAGGCATTCCCAGAATCGTGGCTGCTGAACGACGACAATCCGATTCTCCGTATCGCCGATGAACAGCAGGCGGACGGAACGAGCCGCCGTGTGGTTCGCGTGTATGGCTCGCCGTGGAGCGGGAAGACCCCGTGCTACAAGAACCAGTCGGCTCCCGTCGGGGGCATTGTGAAACTGACACAGGCTCCCCGGAACGAAGCGCGCCGTCTGCGTCTGCCCGAGGCTTACGCCTACATGCTGTCTTCCGCCAGCGGCCTGAAGATAGACCCCACAATGATGGATACATTGTACAAAACTATTGTGGAGATGATTGAAACGGTACCTTTGTACGGGTTGGAATGCCTGCCGGACACAGATGCCGCGCGGGTATGCGCCTCCGCTGTGACACCCCAGTCCTGATTCCACCTGTTTCCTATTTCTTATTCAGACAATCCATCCGAACCATGTTCTACAAGAGTCAGTCAGCCGGCCAACAACCATCCGTTTCGCCGCAGCGTCCATCCACTCGCAAGAAACCTTTTGACGCGCCCACGCGACGGCCGAAGGAGCGCGAGATGATATTCGGGCTGCATGCCGTTATCGAGGCACTGGATGCGGGCAAGACGCTGGACAAAGTGCTGGTACGGCGCGACATGTCGTCAGCTCTTGCCAAACAACTGACCGACCGGTTAGCCGCCTTGGGAGCGGAATCGGCAACCCAGGTGCAGAAAGTGCCGGTGGAACGCCTCAACCAGTTCACAGACAAAAACCACCAGGGCGTGATAGCCTTTCTGTCGCCGGTTGATTTCTGCCGAGTCGAAGACATCGTGCAGTCGGTTTTCGAGCGGGGAGAGACTCCTTTAGTGATGGTGCTGGACGGCGTGACGGACGTGAGGAACTTCGGAGCTATCGCCCGCACATGCGCCTGCGTGGGTGCGCACGCTCTCGTCATTCCTTCGCGCGGAAGCGCCTCCGTGAACGGCGATGCGGTGAAGACCAGTGCGGGCGCGCTGCACCGTCTGCCAGTTTGCAAGACGGACAATCTGCAGGACACCCTTCGTACCCTGCGTGACTCCGGTCTGGCAGTCGTTGCGGCTACAGAACATGCCTCACAAATCTATACAGCGGCGGACATGACCGGTCCGCTGGCTATTGTGATGGGCAGCGAGGAGAAAGGCATTTACGAGCCAAACCTCCGGCGCTGTACAGCACAGGTGCGCATCCCCATGTCGGGGGCGATAGAGAGCCTGAATGTGTCGGTGGCCGCCGGTGTGATGCTGTATGAGGCTCTACGCCAGCGTACCATCGCGAAATAAAGTTTACCAAACACAGAGACCATACCTTCCGCAGTGAGTCTGTAGGGAGGTCTTTGTTTTGTTTGTCTTGCTCTGCGGAAGGGCTATGTCAGTGCTGACGGTGCGCCGAATCACCCGTTAATCACCCGTTAATCACCCGTTAATCACCCGTTTTTTACAGCGTAAAGACAGCGGGACGGAAACAGAGGATGGAGGCGCTTCTGCCGTAAAATGAGACTTCCTCGCGGAATAATGACGGATTTGTATTGCAGTGTCCGATAATTATTGTAACTTTGCAAACCCAATCCAAAGACACCCAAGGAACAGAAACTACCGAAAATCCAGTGTCATGAAAAGAATCATATTTTGCCTTTCGGTCGCTATTGCCGCTGTTTCAGGCTTGCTGACATCGTGCCGCGATACCGGAAAAGAACTGAAGGAACGGGCATACGAACTATGCCGGTATATCCCCAACTACGGACTGAAACCGGAAATGAGAGACTATATGACCGAGGACTTTTATGCTGTCCTCGAAGAGGCATTCGCTACTCCGGCATTCTCGCCTGCAGACTACGAAATGCTCTTCCTCTTCACAACGGAGCGATGGAGACCCGAGCCTGACTACGAGATACTTGATGTGCAGAAAACCGACAAGACCCATGCCCGCGTCATCATCAACGTGAAAGAGAAAATATGGAACAATGACGAAGAGAAAGACTTTTTCATTGATGACGACGGCAGCAGACACCAGATCGTGATGGAAAAAATAGACGGCCAATGGCTGCTGGCAGACGTGGACGGCAAGAAACAAGAGTTCGAGGCCTACAATGCCGCATGCCGGAAGGAGCAGTCGTGGATACGCTGTATGGAAGAATATCTGACCGACAGTATTGCTCCGTATTATGCGCCTGCGGACATTTCCATTCCCAGTGTTATCCTTGTCTGCTACAATTGTGACGACAGCATGAATCTGCGTTTCTGGTGCGACTATTGGGTGTTCAACTATGATGTACACGGAGATACGCTTGTGACTGTTTCGGGCGGCAACCATCCCGGATGCATGACTCTCGCCCAAAATGGCGACAGTATCCGGGTCTTGCATTTCGAGCAGGCGGAAGAAGGAGCCGGCCATACGGCAAGTCTGAAGCGTATGTTCGGCGATGAGTACGTCTATTATGAGAGGCTGAAAGAGGATGATAGCGTACTTGAAAAACACAGGAAGGAGTCCATTCGGAACTATGCCGGACGACATCACCTGACGATAACCCGGTATAAGGACTATGGGATGGATGCCGTGGCAACAGAATAAAACCTTGTGTCTTTCGTTTTTCGCACCCGGATTTGTGTATGTCGGAATAAAACACTAACTTTGCGGCGGAATATCTGACAGCAGCACAATCCCGGCATGAAGAAGATTCTCTTTGTCTGTCACGGCAATATCTGCCGCTCGCCAATGGCGGAGTTCGTGATGAAGCACCTCGCGGAGCAGGCGGGCAGGGCGGACGTCTTCGAAATCGCCTCTGCGGCCGTTTCGTCGGAGGAGACGGGCAACGACATCTATCCGCCTGCCAAACGCAAACTGCGCGAGAAGGGCATCCCGTTCACCTCCCGCGTGGCACGGCAGATGACCCGCGAAGACTATCGCCGCTATGACTGTATCGTCTGCATGGACCGCAGCAACCTGCGTCTGCTGCGCTGTATCATCGGCGAGGACACCGCCGGCAAGGTCTCGCTGCTGATGGACTGGGTGGGGGCTGGGCGCGATGCGGCCGGCCCGCAAACAAAGGGGGATATGCCGCGGATGGATGTCGCTGACCCGTGGTACACCGGCGATTTTGAGGCGACTTTCCGTGACCTGATGCTGGGGTGCACGGCGATGTTGGAAAAACTCTGAAAGACAGAAAACAAGAAAAACCGGTAATAGTATGTTCACACTTATTCAACTTCCTTATGCGCAGGATGCCTTGCAGCCTGTCATCAGCCGTGAGACGCTCTCGTTCCACCACGGCAAACATCTGCAGACCTATGTGGATAACCTCAATCGCCTCGTTGCCGGCACGGAGTTCGAGCGGATGCCGCTGGAAGAGATTGTCTGCAAGTCGCAGGGGGCGGTCTTCAATAACGCCGGACAGATTCTCAATCACAACCTGTATTTCACGCAGTTTGCCGGAGTGCACGATTCCGGTATGCAACAGGGACCGCAGGGGGCTCTTCTTGCGGCCGTCAATGCCGCTTTCGGTTCCTTTGAGGCTTTCAGACAGGAGTTTGAGCAGAAGGGCACGGCGCTTTTCGGTTCCGGTTGGGTGTGGCTTGCGGCGGATAGTGACGGCAGGCTGGTCATCACGCAGGAACCAAATGCGCAGAATCCTGTCACCAAAGGGCTGAGGCCGTTGCTGACAATGGACGTGTGGGAGCATGCCTATTATCTGGATTACCAGAACCGCCGTGCCGCCCATCTGCAGGCTCTCTGGCAGATAGTCAACTGGCAGGAGATAGCCCGCCGATATGAATGAGAAGGTCGGGAGATGACGAATCGGATTGCCTGTTGCGGGTTGGATTGCCAGCGGTGTGACGCATATCGGGCGACGAAGAACAACGACCGTGCGTTGCGCGAGAAGACCGCTGAACTGTGGAGCCGGCTGAACCATGTGACGGTGCTGCCTGAGCAGATTGATTGTGAGGGCTGCCGTGCCGACGGGGTGAAGACGGCGTATTGTGAGAGCCTTTGTGCCATACGCCGGTGTGTCGTGCAGAAGGGCTTTGCTACATGCGGCGGCTGTGCGGACAGGAGGAGTTGCCGGACGCTGGGGGCAGTCGCTGCCAACAATCCCGAGGTTCTGGCAAATCTGGAACAAATGTAAAAACAACTGTAAACTTTGATATATCTATGCTTCAGATTGGCGACCGTATGCCTGCGTTCTCGGTGATTGACGAGACCGGCAGAACCGTGACCGAGCGGGACATGCTCGGCAGAAAGACAGTCATTTACTTCTACCCGAAGGACTCCACTCCTGGCTGTACGGCTGAGGCGTGCAACATCCGCGACAACTATCATTCTTTCCTTGCACGCGGTTATCAGGTGTTCGGCGTCAGCCGTGACTCGCAGGCGTCGCACATCCGTTTCAAGGAGAAAAACGACCTGCCTTTCCCGTTGTTGAGCGACCCGACGACGGAGATGCTTCAGGCTTTCGGCGCATGGGGCGAGAAGAAACTGTACGGCAAGACCTCTTTCGGCACGCTCCGCAAGACCTTCGTTTTCAGCGAGCAGGGCGTCCTTGAGCGCATCATCGACAAGGTGGACACCAAGAACCACTCCGCCCAGCTCCTTTGACGGGCCGGAGGTCATAGGATTGTGTTTGTCTGCCCCTTCCGATTTTTCGTTCATAGTTTTTGCACAATCCGAAAAAAGCAGTACCTTTGCAGCCGCAAAGGTTTTCTGACCGCCCTGTCAATCTTTGACGTAAAACAGCAAGGACATTTAACGTGACATCTAACAGACAGAATATATGGCAAAGATACAGCCAATCATAGTCAGAGACACCACCATCCGTACTTTGTCACAGAACGGAATGGATTATATCTGCATTACCGATATTGCCCGGCAGAAGAATCCGATTGAACCTAAAGATGTGGTAAAGAATTGGATGCGTCTGAAAAACACCATCGAATATCTCGGTTTGTGGGAAATGCTCAACAATCCTGCTTTCAAAGGGGTCGAATTCGACCCCCTTTTACAGGGAGCAGGCAGTAATGCGTTTACATTAAGCCCGTCCCGATGGATTGAACTGACCGATGCTATCGGCATCATTACCAAGAATGGAGCTAACGGCGGCACATACGCCCAACGGGATATCGCCTTCAAGTTCGCAAGTTGGGTGTCGGTGGAGTTTGAACTGTATCTCATTAAGGAGTTCCAACGCCTCAAAGAGGAGGAACAGAAGGCTCTCGGTTGGTCGGCAAAACGCGAACTGTCGAAAATCAACTACCATATTCACACCGATGCCATCAAAGCCAATCTTGTCCCGCAGGAGATTGACGACTACCACAAGTCGCTGATATACGCCGAAGAAGCAGATGTGCTAAATGTGGCGTTGTTCGGCATTACCGCCAAAGAGTGGCGCGACCAAAACCCGGACTTGAAAGGCAACATGCGTGACTATGCCACTATCAACCAGCTCATCTGCCTAAGCAACATGGAAAACCTCAATGCGGTATTCATCAACGAAGGTATGCCGCAACAGGAACGTCTGCATAAACTCAACCAGATTGCCATCCAGCAGATGACAGTTCTGGAGAATGTGGAAAACAAGAAGATACTGAAAGCATAACACCTGCCGCCGCCTGCCGGCGTAAGACAGAAGGACATATTGACACAGCATTACAGCGATGAAAACTCTATCATCAACAAACAAGGAACAGCAAATGGCCGATATGCGGCAGTACGACGAGCCGATGCCTGCCATCGGCATATTCTGGTACGATACAGAAGAGCAGGACTTCTTTGGCGTGTACAAGAAAGAACTGACACCCAAGATGGTAGAGGAAGCAGCGGAAAAGGGACTGCCGTTTATCAATTATCCCAAGCTGCACCGCCAGATATGGAAAGAGCAGTATTTCCGTGCGGTGGCAAAGCATGAACCCACCAAGTTCAAAGGCGATTACACACAAATACCCCGCGGCCGTGTGGCATGGAACATAGACAAGTTTATCGTGCTGGTAGGCAAATGGGCAGAGCCGATACAAGACAAACTGACCGAACTGATAGACAAATACTTCGCTCTGCCTTATTTTGAGTTCGTTTATGACGAACATTGGGACTTGGGACACGGATGGTCGGGTGACTTGTAGAAACGATATACCGTCGCCTGCAGACGTAAAATAGCAGGCATCCCTCATGATGTAAAAAGGAGGACATAAAAAGGCGTTTGTTGACGTTGTTTGCGACCAATCAAAATCTTCGCAACATTTTGTACCAAATCGTGACAGCAACAATGAATGTCCTCGTGGGTATGTTACATACCGCTCCACGCCCCCACAGGGCGGGAGGGTTTAGCATATCGGGCGTGGACTTCGGTTGTTTTTCTACTTGGTACAGGGATTGCGAAGCCCTTGATTGGCGTGAAGAACAAACGGACTTCACGCTTTTATTATGTCCGTAAGCAGACAGCCTATGGGTAGCGTAAGGGTAGCGTAAGGGTAGCGCAAGGGTAGCTGATTCACAGCTATAGGATAATATAAGAACAAACTTATTATAAAACGGAGAATGCCGAAAATCCGACAAAGAGTAGGCACAAACTAAAACAAATTACACTATGAAACACAAGTTTCTTTTGACAGGACTGATGCTTTTGTTCGGTCTTTCCCTATCCGCCCAGCAGAGCGGCACGTGCGGTGACAACCTCACGTGGACTCTTGAGGACGGCACACTCACCATCTCCGGTACGGGAGAGATGGATAATTACTTAACCAGGCACTGGGGGGCTAATAGTATATTCGCACCATGGAATTCCCATCGTTCTTCTATCACGCTAGTTATTATAGAAGAAGGCGTTACGTTCATTGGAGAATTCGCATTCGAGGATTGCAGTAATTTGATTTCTGTCACCTTCCCCAACAGCGTTACAAGCATCGGAGGGGATGCTTTCTCTGGTTGCAGCGGTCTGACTTCCATTGAAATCCCCAACAGTGTGACAAGCATCGGAAGCAGTGCTTTCTATTATTGCAGAAGTCTGACCTCCGTCACCATCTCCAACAGCGTTACAAGCATCGGAGGCTCTGCTTTCTCTGGTTGCAGCGGTCTGACTTCCATTGAAATCCCCAATAGCGTAACAAGCATTGGAAATAATGCTTTCAGCTGTTGCAGCGGTCTGTCTTCCATAGAGATTCCCAACAGCGTGACAAGTATCGGAAGTGGTGCTTTCTCTAAATGCACAGGTCTGACATCCGTCACCATCCCCAATAGCGTAACAAGCATTGGCGATTGGGCCTTCCAGGAATGCGGGAGTTTGACATCCATACAGATTCCAAACAGCGTGACAGACATAGGATGGTATGTTTTTCAGGGTTGCAGTGGTCTGATAAAGCCGATATACAGTGACTCTATTTTTGTATGTATGCCTACATCGTATTCAGGGAGTTATATCATCCCAAATGGTATCAAAAAGATAGCTGGATATGCTTTCGATGGTTGTAGTAGTCTGACTTCCGTCACCATCCCCAATAGTGTGACAAGCATTGGACACGGGGCTTTCTTTGGTTGCAGTGGTCTGACTTCCGTCAGCATCCCCAATAGCGTGACAAGCATCGAAGGCTCTGTTTTCCCTGGTTCCAGCAGTTTGCCAATCAAGGATAATTTAAGATACGCCGATACATATTTGGTAGGTGCTACCGATAAAACATTATCTGATTATAAAATTAAAGATGGTACAAAATGGATTGGATCGTCTGCTTTCTCTGGTTGCAGTAATTTGATCTCCGTCACCATTCCCAACAGCGTGATGAGCATCGAAGACAGGGCTTTCTATAATTGCAGCAGTCTGACATCCGTCACCATCCCCGATGGAGTGACAAACATCGGAGATGGGGCTTTCTATAATTGCAGTGGTCTGACTTCCGTCACTATCCCCAACAGTGTGACAAGCATCGGAGATGGGGCTTTCTCGGGTTGCAGTGGTCTGACTTCCGTCACTATCCCCAACAGCGTGACAAGCATTGGAGGGGATGCTTTCTCTGGTTGCAGCAGTTTGCCAATCAAGGATAATTTAAGATACGCCGATACATATTTGATAGGTGCTACCGATAAAACATTATCTGATTATAAAATTAAAGATGGTACAAAATGGATTGGATCGTCTGCTTTCTCTGGTTGCAGTAATTTTATCTCCGTCACCATTCCCAACAGCGTGATGAGCATCGAAGACAGGGCTTTCTATAATTGCAGCAGTCTGACCTCCGTCATCATTCCCAACAACGTTAGAAGCATCGGATATGGGGCTTTCTCTGATTGCAGCAGTCTGACCTCCGTCATCATTCCCAACAGCGTCACAAGCATCGGAGATGGGGCTTTCTATAATTGCAGTGGTCTGACTTCCGTCACTATCCCCAACAGTGTGACAAGCATCGGAGATGATGTTTTCTCAGGTTGCAGTAGTTTGCCAATCAAGGATAATTTAAGATACGCCGATACATATTTGATAGGTGCTACCGATAAAACATTATCTGATTATAAAATTAAAGATGGTACAAAATGGATTGGATCGTCTGCTTTCTCTGGCTGCAACAGGCTGACCTCCG
>Ga0310690_10006624_pt1 | contig 15155 bp, 6 predicted proteins | sample AusTroGonzalo_MG_2_FD_207661 | JGI IMG/M metagenome (GOLD analysis project Ga0310690, IMG submission 207661) | Bovine rumen microbial communities from tropical cattle in Woodstock, Queensland, Australia - Gonzalo_04 (v2) (version 2) | ecosystem: Host-associated > Mammals > Digestive system >...
CAGCGGGTTTGACGGGGTCAGTGCATGCCGGCATGATGCCGTAGTCCCACTTGCGGCTGTCAAGCACACTTCCGTCCTCGTCCATGAACGTAACGGTATATTGTCGGACGATGCTGGTGTAGGTAGCGGTATAGGTCTCATCGCCCGTCACGGCGGTTATCTCCGGCGTCCAGCCCGCGAAGGTGTAAGTATATTGCGTATCAGAGGGCTTGGTCGGAGTAGCGCCGTTGTATTCGGGGGTTAAGCCATACGGAACATCCGTGTCCGTTTCCAACATTGAGCCGTCATGGTTTTGCCAGACTATGGTATATTTCTTCATCGGCATATCCATCACGGGCCGGACGCAGCGGCGTATGTAGCGGTCAGAGCCGTGACAAGGATATACGCTGTTGTTGTCGAACCATGCGCGGCATGCGTATTTGGCACCGGCATTCGTGGATGTCCAGTACAGACCATAAACAGGATTGTTTGTCATGTTTTCACCAAACCGCCCGCCGGCAGGCAGAAAAACCGCTCCGGCTGCTTCCATCTTTTGCCATTGTGCAAAGGTGTATGGGTTGTGGGAATAATTGTCCTTGTTAGAATTCTGGTATCCGTCTTCAGTTAATACCAGCCCTTTTTCAGTACTTGGTATGAAGGTAACATCCGGCGGTGTTGTCCAGTCGTCAGGAAGAAGAATCAGTCCGTTGATTCCTTCCACGTTCCCAAGTCCGAACAGTTTCTTTGCATTGGTTCTGTAACATAACAGATAAAACCACTCATTCCGCGTGAGCGAGCGCCAGATGCCTGCGGGGGCGTTTTCTATTTGGTTGTATATGCCCCAGTCGGCAAATGCGTATTCACCTGTAATATCTTTATTGGCTTTTCCTCCGGGATTGTAGTCATTGTTATCAATACTTGTGTCGTATGGCCGGTATGCCTCTGCTCCGCTGTTCCAGCCGCTTGTCCCCCATCCGAAGAGGTCTATCCAGCCGTCGTAGTCGGCACTGACAAGGGCGTTGTTGCTTTTCACCCCGTCTTCATACACATTGCCGTTCTCGGCATCTCCCACGTAGTCCCACTGATGTTCGGCGAACCGCCACGTGCCTTGTTGCGTCGTCCCGTCCGCACACTGATGACTGTCCTTAGCCGCATTGTATTGCAGATTGCCCGGCGAGAAAGTCACTTGTTTGTTTGTGCTCACGGAGAACGGCTTCGGCACGTAGGTTGGGAGTACAACTGTGTTCTTCACCAACCGGACAGGAAAGCCGAAGAAGCGGCCGATGTTGTACGCTGCGTCAATATAGGAGGAACCGAAATGCAGGCGGTAGGCACCGTAGTCACTTTTTGCAGTGGAGGACCAATAATATCCGCGTGTACCGGCGTAGGTAACATTATTGCCATGATGGTAGCCCGCACAAGGCAGAAAGACTGCGCCGGCCGCCTCCATCAGACCCCATTGAGCCATGGTATAGATGTTCGATGTCGCAACCAAACTCCAGTCGTCCAAGTTGCTCGCACTCGTCATTCCCGCAGTAAAACCGCATCCTGTCGGCAACGTCCATTCATCCGGCAGCAGTACTATACCCGTCACACCGTTCACCTTCGCAACGCCATACTTGCTGCGTGCGTCTTCACGCGTTTTAATAAGGTAGTACCACTCATCTTTCGTCAGCGTACACCAGCTGCCCGGAGCATCATTTCCTATCTGATTATACACACCCCAGTCCGCATTCGCATAATCGCCCGTCAAGTTGTTGGCATCACTGCCGCCCGGATAGTAATCTTCTAATTGCTGGCTCGTGGACCACGGCGTGTAACAGTTCGCACCGCTGTTCCAGCCGCTTGTTCCCCAGCCGAACAAGTCTATCCAACCGTTGTACGTACTGCTGATATTTCTATTGTTGCCGTCCGTCACCGTACCGCCGATAGTATTGTAAGGAGAGGTGTTTACGTCTCCCTCTGTCTGCCCGCAACCCATACCAATCATATCCCACTGGTGTTCCGCAAACCGCCACGTGCCTTGTTGCGTCGTCCCGTCCGCACACAGATGGCTGCCCTGTGCGGCATTGTACTGCAGATTCCCGCAGGAGAACGTCACTTGTTTGTTTGCGCTCACCGAGAACGGCTTCGGCACGTAGGTCGGGAGTATAATCGAGTCCTTTACCAGACGAACGGTGAAACCATTGAAGCGGTCGTAGTAATCGCCAAACGGACGGAGGTTGTGTTCAAAGAAGCTTACGTCGTATGCAATGTTCGTGGAGCAGTGAGTGGACGAATAGTAGTAGCCGCGTTCCGACGCAAAATTAACTTTGGTTGAGTTGCGACGACCACTGGCAGGAAGAAATACCGCACCAGAAGCCTCCATCAGTGCCCATTGTGCAACCGTGTAGGTGTTATCTAAATAGTGAAATGCTTCGTCATCCGTATAAAATGTTTCTTCCCAAGAGAGTCCGTTATTGGTACTTGGAGTGAATGACACATCAAATGGTGTTTCCCAATTATCTGGAAGGATAATAATACCTTGCACACCATTTACGGTACCCATAGCAAATAACTTCTCCGCGTTCTCTCTTTCTAGGAAAAGATACACCCATTCATCCTTGCTCAATGTGCGCCATGTGCCGGACGGGTCGTTGCCGATAGCGTTGTACACACCCCAGTCCGCATTGGCGTAACTGCCGGTAAGGTCGTTATTCGGATTGCCTCCCGGGGTGTAATCACTACTCGTCTCACTTGTCGCCCACGGTTGATAAGCGTTTGCACCGCTGTTCCAGCCGCTTGTTCCCCAGCCGAACAAATCTATCCAGCCGTCATAGTCGGCACTGACCAGCGAGTTGTCACATTTGACGCCATTCGCATACACATTGCCGGAAGTGGCATCGCCCACATAGTCCCATTGGTGTTCCGCAAAACGCCATGTACCTTGCTGTGTTGTCCCGTCCGCACATCGATGTGTTCCTTTGGCGGCATTGTACTGCAAGTTGCCCGGCGAGAACGTCACTTGTTTGTTGGCGCTCACGGAGAACGGCTTCGGCACGTAGGTCGGGGTTACCACAGAGTCCTTCACCGGGCGGACGCAAAAACCACGTTTACGATTATAGTAGAAATGCGTATATAGGTAGTCAGGCGCAAAACGCAAGTAATACGAACCATTCTTTGAGGCGTGGGTGGACGTCCAATAGTTGCCGTGCACTGTGACATAATTCGATGAGCTGTCTTGGTGACGGTAACCGGCGGCTGGTAAGAAAACCGCACCGGCAGACTCCATGTGTTCCCATTGCGCGAGGGTGTAAATATTGTCGGTGTAGCGTTTGTTGCTGCTTGAGTAATGTGTATCATCCTGCCATATAAACCCTTTCTCGGTACTGGGAGTGAATGTAAGATCTGTCGGTGTAACCCATTCATCAGGAAGAATAATTGTACCTGGCACACCGTTGACGGTGCCCAAACCAAACAGCTTCTCTGCGTTCTCTCGCTCGCGGAAAAGATACACCCACTCATCTTTCGTCATCGTTCGCCACGTATCCGGTGCATCATCACCTATTTGGTTATACACGCTCCAGTCGGCAAAGGCAAAACTGTCGGTAAGGTCGTTGTTCTCATCGCCTCCGGGCGTGTAGTCTGCGTTTTCATCACTCGTTGCCCAAGGTTGGTATTCATTCGCCCCGCTGTTCCACCCGCTTGTGCCCCAGCCGAACAGGTCTATCCATCCATCGTAGGTGGAGCTGACAAGTGCGTTGCTGCATTTACTGCCTCTCTCATACACATTGCCTAATTCGGCATCGCCTACGTAGTCCCATTGGTGTTCCGCAAAACGCCATGTGCCTTGTTGTGTCGTGCCGTCCGCGCACAGATGACTGCCCTTCGCGGCATTGTATTGCAGGTTGCCCGGCGAGAAGGTTATCCGTCTGTTTGCACCCACAGAGAACAGACGCGGCACATACGTCCGCACGACTGTCTCCTTTATCGGTCGCACGGAAAAACACTGATACCGATAGTTCCTTCGTTGCGGCCAAAGGCTGTTGGGCGGGAAATCGATGTAATTGGCACCCGGTGTTTCTCCTATCATCCAGGCTGTTGATAACCAATAGTTTCCGTCTGTTCCCATATATTGATTGGGTACATACCGTCCATGACGGTAGCCCGCTGCTGGCAGAAATACTGCTCCGGCTGTTTCCATTTGTTTCCATTGGGTTTCCGTATAGATATTATCGTCGAAACAGTTGTCATCATCGCTGGCGTATATGTTGCTGCTGTTCCGCCATGTCATTCCTTTGGTAACACTTGCTACAAATGTCAGTCCGTCGGGAGTTGCCCAGTCGTCAGGAAGCAGGATGACACCGAACACGCCATTCACGGTCCCGAATCCGAAAAGGTTTTCCGCATTCGGACGGCTGCACAGAAGGTATTGCGACTCATCGGCGGTCATGCAACGCCATGTATTCGGAGCGTCCCCGTCAATCTCGTTGAAAACGCTCCAGTCCGCATTACGGTAGTCTCCTGTCAGACTGATAGTTCCGTCCATGCCGACTGTATAATCCAATGAATTTGAGCTGGTTGCCCACGGCTGATATTCATTCGCACCGCTGTTCCATCCACTGGTGCCCCATGCAAATAAATCCACCCATCCGTCGTAGTCGGTACCTATCTTCGAGTTGTCGCATTTGATGCCATTCTCATATACCGTACCTATTGTCGCATTGCCGACAATATCCCATTGGTGTTCCGCAAACCGCCATGTGCCTTGCCGCATCGTCCCGTCCGCACATTGGTGTGTTCCTTTGGCGGCATTGTATTGCAAGTTTCCTTTTGAGAAACGTATAGTTTTGTTATTTCCGACAGAGAATACCCCAGAAAGAACTCTTTGCGGGATAGATGCTGGTTCTCCGTTACAATTCTTCTCAATGGACAGAATGTTTGTAAAATCTTTCCTTTGATCCGCAGATTTGTCGAGTTCCAGAGATGCGTATGGTACAAAAAGATATTGGGGATATTCTTGTGGACCTTCAAATCTTAAGACGTCCATTCCCCAAACTGGCGGAGTAAGTGCTGTGCATGTTATCAAACCAAACAGGAGCATCAGCTCTGCCAAGAAGAATTTATGTTTTGTCATCATGTTCCTGTTTTGTTCCTTGCAAACAATATAAATTGTTTCAGGCTACAAAGATACTACTTTTCTTTTGATTGTGCAAGCGTTTTTTCTATTGATGCACGAAAAAATATATTTTGCTTCCAATGAGAAAAAAATGAGTCCCGGACAGGGCTACAGACAACCCCAAAATGTGCCGAATAACATTCGTCGGAACAAACGGGAACTACATCTGAATGCGCTAAAGAATCACTAAAGATTTTTGGCTGCAAGTATGCAGATTCCTTACGGATATTGAATGCCGGTTTATGTGTTGAGACGCAGCGGAGGCATGTCTTTACGCGGGTTCTTTATTGAGAGACGGTACGTGTACCGTCTCTACGGGCGTGTGTGTTCTTATGAGGCGTATGGAAGAATATGGAAGAATCCTGTGAGGCCTGTTTTAGTGTGTTTTGTGGCGTTTTTTTTCGATTGGAGGACGGTTTCTCTTGCATATTCCGTCTTTTTGTCGTATCTTTGCGCGGTAAATTTCGTATTATGGACAATTATATCGTTTCTGCCCGCAAGTACCGCCCGTCCACGTTCCGTTCCGTGGTCGGACAGGCGGCCCTGACCGACACGCTGCGCAACGCCATCCGCAGCAACCGTCTGGCGCATGCCTATCTGTTCTGCGGGCCGCGCGGCGTGGGCAAGACCACTTGCGCGCGTATCTTCGCCAAAACCATCAACTGCCTGCATCCGACCGAGGAGCACGAAGCCTGCAACAGTTGTGAGAGCTGCACGGCCTTCAACGAACAGCGCAGTTTCAATATCCACGAACTGGATGCCGCGAGCAACAACTCGGTCGAGGACATCCGCACCCTCATCCAGGAAGTGCGCATCCCGCCGCAGATAGGGCGTTACAGCGTCTATATCATTGACGAGGTGCACATGCTCTCGCAGGGCGCCTTCAACGCGCTGCTCAAGACACTGGAGGAACCGCCCTCGTATGCCGTCTTCATCCTGGCCACAACGGAGAAGCACAAAGTGCTTCCCACCATCCTCAGCCGCTGCCAGGTATATGACTTCCAGCGCATTACAGTGAAGGATACGGTGGATTATCTCCGCTATGTGGCCTCGCAGGAGGGGATTGCCGCCGAGGAGCAGGCGCTCAGCGTTGTGGCACAGTAAGCCGACGGCGGAATGCGTGACGCCCTCTCCATCTTCGACCAACTGGTGGCCTTCTGCGGCGATACGGTCACATACCGCCAGGCTGTCGAGGTGCTCAACGTGCTCGATACGGACTACTATTTCCGTCTCGTTGATGCGGCGTTGCACGGCGGAGTGGCGCAGGCACTACTCCTCTTTGATGAGGTGCTACGCAAGGGCTTTGATGCCGGTGTGTTCGTCACGGGGCTGGCTTCCCACCTGAGGGACGTGCTGGTCTCCTCGGATGCGCAGACTCTTCCTTTGCTGGAGACCACCGATGCCGTCCGGCAACAATATGCCGCGCAGGCTGCAGCCTGCACGCCGCAGTGGATTTTTGCCGCGCTTGACCTGCTCAATACTTGCGATATCAATTACCGCACCGCCCGCAACAAGCGGCTCTTGGTGGAACTGTGCCTTGTGCGTCTCTGCCGCCTGACAGAGCCCGCTCCCGCGGCGCCACAGCCTGTCCGTCAGACTGCCGTCCCGCCACAGCCCGAGAGGAAGCAGGCGCCGCAGCCTGCACAGGTGGCAGCCCAGACCGCGGCACCGGACTCCGCTCCGGCTCCCCGTCAGGGCATGCCCAAACGCATCTCACTGAACATGCAGGAGCCTTCCTCTCCGGAGGACCGGACGGCTCCCGCCCCGGAGAAGGAGGCACCGCGTACCGCCCCTTTTACGGCTGACCGGCTCATCGGCGCGTGGACCGGTCTGAAGAGACACTTCCCGAAGGAAGAGCGCCTTCAGATGATGCTTGCGGACTGTGTGCCGGTTCAGGAATCCGCCACGGGACTGCGGCTTACGCTGGCTAATCCGTGGCAGCAGGAAGAGTTCGCCCGTTTCGAGAGGCAGGTGGTCGGCCTGCTGCGCGACGAACTGCAGAACGATTTGATAACCCTGCGCGTTGAGGTAGGGGAATATCGGCAGCAGGACCAGGCTTTCACGGCCGAGGAGAAATATCGCAAGATGGTGCGCCGTTACCCGCAACTGGCGGAGTTCAAGGCGGCGCTCGGACTGCAACTTGAGTGATTGGCTGCCCGGACAGCAATGGAATACGACCTTCTGAAATATATTCCCACCACCCGCAAGGAGCTGGAACTCCGGGGCTGGGACCAGGTGGATGTCATCCTCTTCTCAGGGGATGCCTACGTGGACCATCCCTCTTTCGGAGCCGCTGTGATCGGACGGGTGCTGGAGGTGGCCGGCTTCCGGGTGGCGCTGGTGCCGCAGCCGGACTGGAGAGGCGACCTGCGCGATTTCACCAAACTGGGTAGGCCGCGCCTTTTCTTCGCCATGACGGCGGGCGCGATGGACTCGATGGTGAACCATTACACGGCCGCACGCCGCCTGCGCTCGGACGATGCATATACTCCTGACGGACGGGCGGGCGCGCGTCCCGACTATTGCACCGTCACCTACACCCGTATTCTCAAGCGCCTTTATCCGGACGTGCCGGTGGTCATCGGCGGGGTGGAGGCTTCGATGCGCCGCCTGACCCACTACGACTACTGGTCTGATTCGCTTCGTCCTTCCGTGCTGGTGGAGTCGGGTGCGGACCTGCTCATCTACGGCATGGGCGAGAGAGCCATCGTCGAGACAGCCCGTCGTGGCGTGAGGCGAGACATTCCGCAGACGGTGTGGTGCGCTCCGCAGCAGGAGGCCCGGGTGCCGGAGGATGCCGTCGTGCTCAGCAGTCACGGCACGGTGCTGCACGACAAACGCAAGTATGCCGAGAACTTCCGCCTCATAGAAACCGAATCGAATAGGATGGAACCCCGCACGCTTGTGCAGCCGGTGGAGACGGAGCACGGCACGCTGGCCGTGGTGGTGAACCCGCCTTTCCCGCTGATGACCACGGAGGAACTGGATGCCGTGTTCGACCTGCCATTCCAATATACCCCCCATCCCAAGTACCGCGGCAAGCGCATCCCCGCTTGGGAGATGATACGTTTCTCTGTCTGCACCCACCGCGGCTGTTTCGGCGGCTGTGCGTTCTGCACCATCTCCGCCCATCAGGGAAAGCATATCACATCCCGTTCCAAACAGAGCATCCTGCGGCAGATAGAGCGCCTGAAGGACCTGCCCGATTGGAAGGGCTTTTTGAGCGACCTCGGCGGCCCGTCGGCCAACATGTACGGCATGCACGGCCGTGACCTGTCGCTCTGCGGGCGCTGTACACGTCCGTCCTGCCTGCAGCCCGCAGTCTGCAGGAATCTGAACCGTGACTTCGCCCCGTTGCTGGACCTCTACCGCACGGTGGACAGCCTTCCTTACATCAGGAAGGCCTTTGTCGGCTCCGGCATCCGCTACGACCTGATGGACGAGGAGTATGGGCGCGAACTGATTACGAGGCATGTGAGCGGACGGCTGAAAGTGGCCCCTGAACACATGTCTGACGCAGTGCTGCGCCTCATGCGCAAACCGCCGTGGAAGGAGTATCTCCGCTTTCGCGACTTCTTCCTGCGCGTGAACAGCGAGGCAGGCATGAACCAGCAGCTGATTCCGTATTTCATCTCCTCTCATCCGGGGTGCACCGACCGCGACATGGCCGCTCTGGCCGCCGAGACACGGCGCATGCATTATCGTCCGGAGCAGGTGCAGGACTTCACCCCAACGCCGATGACCCTCTCGACCTGCATCTTTTGGTCGGGACTGGACCCCTACACGATGCAGCCTGTCTATGTAGCGCGAACCGACCGTGACAAGCGCCGGCAGAACAGTTTCTTCTTCTGGTGGAAGGAGCCGGAAGATGTGCGTCCTGTCCGCCGGACGGGAAACAGCAGACCGAACAACCACCCTCAAACCAAATGACTGAATCCATGAAAAAGAAGCACAAATACCGTATCAATCCGGAGACTCTTGCGCTGGAGCGCATCGAACACGACTTACTCTTCTGGCTCCGCCGTTCGGGCGCTTATCTGCTCGGAGGCTTGTGTCTTGGCGTGGTCTTCTTCTTCGTCTTCTTCTTGCTGTTCCCTTCGCCCCGTGAGAAACAGCTCATACAGCAGAAGCAGGCGGTGGAGGCGCAGTTGCAGCTGCTTGACAAGCAGGTGGACCAGATGCAGTTGGTGATGGCCGATATGTCGCAGCGCGACGACAATCTCTATCGTGTGCTCTTCGGCGCAGAGCCGATTCCCGTCACGGTTCGCCAGGGGGCTTCGCACAAGATAGGCTATTACGACGAACTCGGGCGCATGACTGACAGCCAGCTGGCCGCGGACCTGACACGGAAGACCGATGTGCTGGAGAAGGAGGTGTACGTGCAGGCCAGTTCGTTCAACGAGATTCTGGAGATGGCGAAGACGCAGGAGGAGCGTATGGCCAATCTGCCCGCCATACAGCCGGTGCGCAACATGGACCTTACGCGCGTGGCTAGTGGCTGGGGCTTCCGTGTGCACCCTATCTATCATACGCGCAAGTTCCATTACGGCATGGATTTCACGGCTCCCACGGGCACGGAAGTCATGGCTACGGGCAATGCCCGCGTGTCGTTTGTTGGATGGAGGCAGGGCTATGGCAACACCGTGATGCTGGACCACGGCTTCGGTTACGAAACGCTCTACGCCCATCTCTTCAAGCCGCTTGTCAGGGTGGGGCAGCGTGTGAAGCGCGGCGACATCATCGCATTGGTCGGCAATACGGGTATGTCGGTCGGCTCACATTTGCATTACGAAGTGCATTTGCGGGGTAATCCTGTCGATCCGCGGAACTACTACTTTATTGACCTCAGTCCGGAGCAGTACGACCGCATGATTCAGATGTCTAACAACTTCGGTCAAACATTCGATTAGCTTTCTCGCCGACAACTACGAGCTTGTAGATGAGGGTGCTACGTATGTCGTGCGTTGTGCTCTTGTCGGCCTGCGTATGGAGCAGCTGCTGTAACTGATGGGTGCGGATGAGTATCTTGAGGGCGTTCTCTCCGTGGACGGAGAGCATGTCCAGCAGCCGTTCCTGCATGTCGCGGCTGCGGCGTAGTTGGGTGTCGTAGATCTCGCAGAGCAGTATCAGGTGGCTGAGGGCCTGCAACTGGATAATCAGTACGTTGTCGGTCTCGGTGGCGTCGAAGAGCAGGCTCATCACCTCTTCGCGGAATCCCTGTTTCACAAGGTTGAGCGTCAGACCCAGCAGGGCGGCGGAGGCGTCTGTCGGGTCACGGTGGTCCAGCAGCATGACCTCAAAGTCGGCCTTGTCGTCTTTGCTGACACGCTCGATGTCGCGGTACCAGTTGATTATCTGTCGGTTCTTGTCCACGGTAGGTAAATGAAAGGCCTGCCGCACTGCTGCGGCAGGCCTGGGTGGATAAGCGGTTTACTGTACCTTTCTGCCGTCGGCAGTATAGGTCTGCTTGCCGCGTATAATATAAAGGTGTCCGTTGCGTAGGAGTTTGGCAACGCCTTCGCGGTCGGCTTCCGTTTCGTTCAGAGCCGTCTTCGCCAGGATGGTGAGATTCTGCTCCACGGGTTCGGCGGGCAGGTAGTTCTCGTTGCCTTCCTGGGTGGCGGTGATGGTGACGTCGCCGGCCAGCAGAGCGGTCAGCATGTCGTTCTCGATGGTAGCCAGCAGGTTGTCGCTTACGCTGTAGGTCACGGGCAGTCCGCTGCTTGCCTGTGCTTTCAGGCGCAGGGTGTTCTCCACTTCCAGTGAAGTCGTGTCAAGCGTCCATTCGATGGTCTGTTCCGCTTTCAGCACTTCTACGGTGATGAGGATTACGGAGTCGCAGCCGTTCACGGTAAGCAGGGAGTCGGTCAAGTGGTAGATGCCGGCATCGGGTTTCACTTCTTGTCCCTCGATGTTGTATATCTCGCCGTAGGTGACGGTGTATTTCTGTTCCTCTGTGTAGGTCGGCAGCAGTGTCAGTGTGAAGGTGACGGTGCTGTCGCATCCGTTGATGACGGATGTGAGGATGGTGTCGCGGCTTCCTGCCTCGGTGAAGGTCAGTGCGAATGCGCCGTTAGCGTCCTCGCCGGTCCATGTGTAGGGCAGCTCGGAGGGGCATACTGCGGCTTGTGCGGTGGTCTCAAAGGTTTCCTTGACGGTGAGCGTGAAGGTGACAGTGCTGTCGCATCCGTTGATGACGGAGGTGAGGGTGGTGTCGCGGCTTCCCGCCTTGTCGAAGATGACGGCGAATGTTCCGTTGGCGTCCTCGCCGGTCCATGTATAGGGCAGTTCGGAGGGGCAGATAACGGCTTCGTCCGTGGTGTTGTAGGTCGGCAGCAGCGTCAGCGTGAAGGTGACGGTGCTGTCGCATCCGTTGATGACGGAAGTGAGGGTGGTGTCGCGGCTTCCCGCCTCGTTGAAGATGACGGCGAATGTTCCGTTAGCGTCCTCGCCGGTCCATGTATAAGGCAGTTCGGAGGGGCAGATAACGGCTTCGTCGGTGGTGTTGTAGGTCGGCAGCAGGGTCAGCGTGAAGGTGACAATACTGTCGCAGCCGAGTACCGATTCCAGTGTTTTCGTCTTCACCAGTTCGTTCTCGGTGAAGTGTTCGCCTTCCCAGGTGAAGTCGGCCAGTTCGCTCGGGCAGATGCTGCGCGAGTCTTTCACTTCGTAGGAGTCGTTCACTTTCAGGGTGAAGGTCACGGTGCTGTCGCAGCCGTGTATTGTCTTCAGGGTCTTTGTCTTTTGTCCGGCCGTTTCAAATGTCTCGTCTTCCCAGGTGTAGGGCAGTGCGGCGGGGCAGATGGTGATTTCGTCGGTGGTGTTGTAGGTCTGGAACAGTTTCAGGGTGAAAGTCACGGTGCTGTCGCAGCCGTTCTGTTTGCTGGTCAGCGTCTTGGTCTTCACCAGTTCGTTCTCGGTGAAGTGTTCGCCTTCCCAGGTGAAGTCGGCCAGTTCGCTCGGGCAGATGGTGGCTTCGTCGGTGGTGTTGTAGGTCGTCAGCAGTGTCAGGGTGAAGGTCACGGTGCTGTCGCAGTCATATTGTTTGCTGGTCAGTGTCTTGGTCTTCACCGGTTCGTTCTCGGTGAAGTGTTCGCCTTCCCAGGTGAAGTCGGCCAGTTCGCTCGGGCAGATGGCCGCGCCGTCCGTGGTGTTGAACACCGGCTTGGTGGTCACGGTCAGAGTCACGATGCTGTCGCCGCCGGTGTGGTTGCGGCCCTCCAGTGTGACGGTGTGTCCGCCGGCTGCGTATTCTTGTCCTTCGTAGCTGAACTTCGTGCCTTCGCATACGCTGCCGCTTGCTGTGCCGTAAGTCGTGATGGCATTGATGGTTATGGTCGCCGAGCGCTCAAACGGATAGTACTGGTCGTTGCCGTCTGTGCGGGCGATCAGTTTCACGGTGCCTTTGTGCAGGGCCTTCATGGCGGCGTTCACGATGGTCAGGTCGGCCGAGGTGTAGTGTATTGTCTGTCCTTGTGCCGACGATGCCGCGGATGACACGTTCTGCAATGCGTCGAAAGTCGTGGTGTTGAAGGTCACGGGGTCAATCTTCTTCAGTTTGGGGGCGGTCACGGCGGCTTTTATTGCCTCTTTGGTCTCCGCGTTCTTCAGGGTCTCGCGTGCTGCGGCGATGTCGTCGTTTATCTTCTTCAGGTCATCAGCGTTCTCGCCTTTGTCTTTCAGGCCGTCCAGCGCGTTGATGGTGGCCAGGGCTTCGGTGTAGGTGTCTTTCAGTCCTGCTGCTGTCGCTGCTGCGTCTTTCAGTGCCTGTGTGGCGGCATTGATGGTCTCTAAGGAGGAATTCACTACGTCAAAAGTCACCTCGTCGTAGGCGTGCAGTTTGGCAAACACGGCTTCTGTAACGTCCTTTTTGTCAATGGCTTGTGCGGATGCAAGGGCCTCGTCAAATGCTTGCTTGGCGGTGTTGTATTTTGCGGGATAAGCCGCTGCGGCTGCGTAGGCCTCTTCCAAAGCCTGTTTTGCGGCATTGACAACTTCTGCCGAATGTTCGGTGTTTGTCACTTCAAAACTTTTGTTATATGCTGTTTCCAGTGCCGCATACACATCTTTATATACAATGTCTTTGAATTGTTCGATATTCAGTGTCTCTTTGTACGTGTCAAAGTCATATATCGCCCATTGGCGGTTGTATTGTGCTTGTGAAATGAGATAAAACTGATATTGTTTTTCCTCATGTGTCTCTTTCTGTCCCAGTAGGTTACAAGTTGCATCATAGGCATCCTCGTTGTAATACAAGGCTGCATAATAATTTATGGCTAAAAATCTGTAATAGCCGTGTATATTCCAGTAGGTGTTGTTTTTCATGGCTGTCCAATATACAGAGGAACTTCCGTCTTCCGTTGCCTTTTGGGTCGTATTACTGGACAGTTGATAGGATTTCAGGTAGTAACCGTTTTCGCTGCGAACAGTGCCCGCATTTGCTTTGGAGATTGTCCAAAGAGAGACACTCCTGTTTGCAGGAGTTGCTTTTTTGATTTTGCTGGCGTTTTCTTGAACAAATCCGGCACCATTTACACTGTAGATGTAATACTGCCCGCCGTTTTCAATGGAGGTTACGTCGTTGTACCATACCGGTTCTGTGGCGGCATGGAGCGTGGTGGCGGTCAGCGCCACAGCGCAGAGAAACGTGAAGATCTTTTTCATGTTGGTTTGTTTTTATTTTGTTGTTGTTTTTGTTTTCCGGTTGTGTTGTTGGTCTGTGGGGCCGAAGTTGCTGTCCGGAGCCTTTGTGGCGCAAGGTTGCGCCCTTGGGTATGGGTGTTTCCGGCAGGTTCGGACAAAGCCGAAATTTCACGGTGCAAAGGTACGGCAAGAAAATACAAACGGCAATATCTGTAGATATGAAAAAGTTTCCTTTTTTTAAGATTATGCAAATTGATGATGTTTTTTTGTGGTATAAACAAGACTTGTTTTTAAGATTGTACGAAAAAATCGAGACGCTCTTTCCCTGCGTGTGTGCCGCTCGTAGAGACGGTAGGCCTGTTGTCTTTCAAAAGCCCTTGTGTAGAAACATCCCTCTGTCGCGTCTCAAAATATGAATCGGCATTCCGTATCCGCAAGAAATGTGCATGCTTGCAGCCTGAAATCTTTAGTGATTCTTTAGTGATTCATTAGTGATTCTTTAGTGATTAGTTAGTGATTAGTTAGTGATTAGTTAGTGATTGGTTAGTGATTCAGCGCTTCTCTCCGTGTCTTCGGCCGGTGTCCCGCCATGTTTGTGCATGCCGCGGAGCCTCTTGTCAGGAAAAGCACACCGTCTTTATAGGAAGTCTGCACAAGGTCTGCCGGAAGAAGCCGGAGGAAGGACGGAGGATTCCGACAAAGGCATCTGAATTGTCCTGGCAGGCTGTCGGAACGCCGGAATGGTTTTTGTTACGGCTCTGCATTCTTTGATGCTCTTGGCTTTTTCTGCTTTTTTGCGGATTTATTTGTGGATTCCGAAAGAAAATCGTAATTTTGCAGCGCAAATTGAATGCAAATATACAAACATAAAAACATTAACCGTTATGAAAAACAAAACGCTTAAAACGCTTCTCGTCCTGTCCGCCATCCTGGTCGGCACAGGCGTGTCACGGGCTTCCGTTGTGATTGACAACATCGCCTACATTCTCAACGAAACCAAACAGGTGGCTGCAGTCACTACCGGCGGCACATACACCGGCGCAGTGGTCATTCCCTCTACAATCACATACGATGCCGTCACATATTCCGTCGTGAGCATCGGTAAAGACGCTTTCAAAAGTTGCACCGGTCTAACCGCCGTCACCATCCCCAACAGCGTGACAAGCATCGGGAACTATGCTTTCTATGGTTGCAGCAAACTGGCCTCCGTCACCATCCCCAACAGCGTGACAAGCATCGGAGAATATGCTTTCTACAAATGCAGCAGTCTGACCTCCGTCACCATCCCCAACAGCGTAACAGGCATCGGGAGTTCTGCTTTCAGTGGTTGCAGCGGTCTGACCTCCGTCACCATCCCCAACAGCGTGACAAGCAT
>Ga0310690_10006625_pt1 | contig 15154 bp, 14 predicted proteins | sample AusTroGonzalo_MG_2_FD_207661 | JGI IMG/M metagenome (GOLD analysis project Ga0310690, IMG submission 207661) | Bovine rumen microbial communities from tropical cattle in Woodstock, Queensland, Australia - Gonzalo_04 (v2) (version 2) | ecosystem: Host-associated > Mammals > Digestive system >...
CCTCGTTTGTCCGTTCCTCGTTCCTTGTCCTTGTAGTCGAATGAAACCGCATCAAGCAAAAGAATTTTTTCGGAATCTTCAATCGGCTTGATGTTCTCCTTGACCTTACGGCTTGAAGTCTGCGTGACTGATACGCATTCAACATTTCCCGTGTCGCCACGAAGATATATGTTGTTGTCTCCGTTCGAGTTTCTAAACGCTCCATAACCATAAGTAGCCGCCGCAAAGAAAACACGCAACGTTCCGCCACTGTCTGCGGCGACTATCTGCGTTTTAGCCGTCAAGCCTCCGCAAGTAATCGCACCTGTGAAGTTTCCGCCGCCTGATGCCGTGACATTGCCTGTCGTTGACAGTGAAGTTCCTGACACTGCGCCAACCGATGCAACCGCACCGAACGACGCTCCCGTAATTCTGCCTGACGAGGTGATATTGCCTGTCGCAGTGATATTTCCGCCCGAGTAAATGTTTCCGTTTGCGGATATATGACCGTCTTTGCCGACAAGAGTTATCGTTTGCGTTCCGCTTGAATTGGCAAGCGACAATGCACCGCCGTCGTTGTTTGCCACCAACGTTCCGACCTGTGTTGTGTCGGTCTTACCAACCGCAATCAGACCGCCGTTCGCCGTAGGTTCGATTGACGCAAGAACAACGTTCGAACTGTTGACTACACGGAAAAGGTTTTTAGCAACGAAGTTTACCGCCGTGACAAGTCCTGTCTTGGAGACTGTCAGGTTTGTTGCACTGATTGAAACCGTGTTCGATTCAAACTTGATTTCGCCACTGTTTATCGTGATAGACGATGAGCGGTTGCTCATATCGGTTGCCATTTTCCCGCTCATCTGGGAATTGACTGTCGAAGTGTCCGCCTTGAGCGTGATTGCCTGTGCGTTCTGTTGGATTGCCGTTCCCTGACTTGTGACCGTTCCCGACAGGGTGTTTACTGTCGTTTGGTCGGCTTTCAGTGCGATTGCGTTTGCGTTCTGTTGAATCAGTGTGCCTTGATTCGTGACTGTGCCTGACAGGGAATTGAAGTCTGTCATTGAGACTTTAGACGAAATCTCATCGGACAGGACTTGGAACTGTGCAGATATTGCGTAAGGCTTATAAATTGAACTTTCGCCAATCAGTTTGACACTGTTTGAACCGATAATCGTTATGTCGTTCCCCTGATAGTCGGTGATAGTGACGTATGTGTAGTCTTCCAAGTCTTCCTCATCGACAACCGCAATACAAATACAACGAATCGTTGAACCGTAGTTTGCGGAATCACGAAGGATTGTGATTGTCGGTGTTCCGGTTGCAAGTTGTGTTACGCCTTCTTCATTGACCAACTCCCAAACAAAGACCGCAGAATATAACGCCGTTGCATCTGTCGAAAGACCTTTCATCAGGTGCGCCGTGTAAGTGACATTGGCATTTGTTCCGTCGTCGTCGTTGTCTATGGCAAGCCACAAGCCGTCTGCGCCCGAAGGCCCCTGAATGCGCCCTACATCTTCCCAACTGTTCGTTTGGGTGTTCCATACGACAAGGTCAGTGCCGACCAAGTAAGCATCGCCCGCACTTCCTGTCGGGTGTGCGGCGATAAGTTCTGCCATAGAGTTATAATTGCCAAGAATCTCAAGTCCGTGTCCGTCCTGTCCGTTCTGACCGTTCGCACCACGAACCGAGATTGAATAACTTGTGTTAATCTGTCCGTTTGCGTAAGTATAGACAGTCTTTGCCCACAAGTACGGTTGTGCCTCTGTCGGTTGTGTCGGTGCATTTAACGGGAAAGCGGAAGGGATAACAGTTCCCGAGTTAGACAGTGCGTAAGTCGTGACAACTGATGTCTGGACAAGACTGTCAAGGGTGCTTTCCACGTCTTCGCCGTTCAAGGTGATTGACGGTGCGGTGATAGTTCCCGCATCAAGGTCGATTTGCAACTGACTATTGGTTGATTCGATAAGACCTGTTCGAACCCTGTTTCCTGACATTGAACCCGCAGTTATAAAATCTGCGACTATCTCTCCGTCTGCGGTCATTGCAAGACCATACGTTCCGTCATAACCTGTCGAGGAATAACCAAGACCGTTTTTATTCCACCGCCAAACCTTCGTTGCGGTGTTAATGTCGGACGTGTCCATAATCAGGATTTCGTCAGGTTCGCCGTCGTTGTTGGAATCGTGAATGACGACATATCCGCCCAAGTTTCCCGTGATAAGCTTTGTTGCCCTCTCGATTGCCTGTTCCATTATGGACGAAGACGGTTTGACTTGGATTTCCCTTTGTTGTTCGACTATTGTATCAACGATGTTCGTTCTTGTGTCTCCGAACGTTGTTGACGTGTATCTTTCTTGCAATACGTCCCAAACAGTTTCGATACATTTTGCGCTTGCGGAAATCCCCAAAGCATCAAAGTAAATATGGACAGTGTCGCACAAATCGACACGGTCTTGAAGTTCGCCCATTTGAACGAAATCAAGGGTAATGGTATTTTTTACCGTTACCAAATTATGATTGTTTATGTAATTTGTCGCAAGGGTCGCAAGTTGGGTTGAAACAGGCGTTGAACTGTCAAAGTTGACATCGTTTGAAAAGTCGATTGCTTTGTCCCTGTCAACGTCTATTATCAACCCTGTTGGAACCTTCGTTCCGACTGTCAGGAATCCGTCTGAATCAATACAGAAAGGAACAATGCCTGTGCATAGATTTTCCATATTCAATTCTTGGGAAAGGTCGGTCAGGTTCTTCCCGTAAGATATACGAACGCCCCTGTCCTGTCCCCTGTTCTGTTTAAGGCTTGCGGTGTAATTGTCATATTTCCATTCGCCGCCGAAAATGTCCAATAAACTTCCCTGTTTGCCGCCAAACCACGAACGGACGGACGAAGGTTCGGTAATATTGAATGAATGTGCCGAACTGATGTCTGTTGTTATCGTGAAGTCGTCCGCCTGTGCTTGCAACACGGAACAGGCGGCAACGCAAGAACCCGCAGAACCGGAAGTGATAACCTTACCGCTCAAATCGTAGACGATATGTTGTGCGGAAACCTCAAAACTTCCGTTTATCGTCTTGCCGACCTTATAGATTCGGAATAACTGCGGGTCGTCGGTGAAGTTCGGTTTCGCCTTGATAATGCGGTTCGGTTGTATTTCCTCTGCGTGTATGCCGTTTGCCGAATAGAGCAAGACAAGTTCATAACCGCCGTTCCTTTGTTCCTTGACTTCCGCCCTTAAACAATCGGATAATGCACCGATTCCAAAATTGGAAGGAACAGAACCTTCCGTGACTGTCGAATATAGAATCGGAATCATTGATTTTCTCCTTATATCGTGAAATATCTTGGTGTTATCGTGACAAGGCTTGTTGTTCCCGAAATGGTTATCGTGTTGTCACCTGACAACAACGAAGGGAACGAGCCTGTTATCTTGTCATTTCTGTTTTCTGTCGTTAGTCTGTATGCGTTCATTGAATCGCAGTCTATGTTTATATAGTCGAAAACGTCTGCCGTTATCGTCTGACCGCCGAACGTGATTGTTACTTCGCCCGAACCCTCAATGTGTATCAAGGGTTTCGAAGGAAACTTCGTCGGGTTTGTCATTGTTGCGCCGTTCGTGACTGTCACCGCCGTTTTTCCTGTCTTCAAGAACCGCTCTGGGCGACAGGTGAAACGCAATTCCGCCTCTCCGTATTGCAACATATCATCGGAGAAAGAATCTTCGCCCGAATAGTAAGCAAGTCGGAAATAATCAGGTTCGAAGGAATCTTCCAATTCCTGATAACCTGTCTTTGAATTTAACCAAGCCGTGACCGCAGATATTCTTTCGGGCAACAGACCCGAAATGATACCGCCCGATTCTTCCGTCAGGTCTTCCGCAACAAACACCTTGTATATGCGGACAACGTCTTCGAAGGCATCTTCTTGAAACAGGATTGAACCGTTGCGACCTGGAACGGAAAAAACAGTCTGTTTTCTTTTGGGTTTATCAAAGACGGGAGATTCCCGAACGACAATGCCATAGTTCGTGGAATCTTCCCCGCCCCACTTAATCAGACCTTGTCTGTTTAAGTCATTGAAATTAGGCATATATTGCCTCCTTTCTTCTGGACATTTCCGCAAGCTTTAAAGCAACTTCGTTTGCAATGTCGTTTGCGCTCTGTCCCTGTGCGCCATATACGTTGATTGTGACCGCTCCGCCGTTGTAGGTTGTGTTATTTCCCAACATTTCCGCAGATGCGCCGTATGCGCTAACTGACGCGGTCATATTGCCTGTCAGGTTGTCCATACTTCCGACCATATCGGAACGGACATCGGACATTTCGTCTTCAAAACCTATTCCCAAGCCTTCCGCAAGGAATGAACCTATCTTGGCGAACTCTTTTGACGGCGACGCAATGCCGAAAACGCCCTTGATTGCGCTTAAGATAGCGTCACCCATTGCATAGATTTGATTCTTTACCCAAGAAATCTTGTCATTGATGCCGTTCCATAAGCCTTCGACAAGATTTCGACCGATTGAAACGACCTTGTCGGGCAATTCCTTAATCTTTTCTATGACATTGGAAACAAGCTCTTTACATTTATTTGTTATGCTTTGGATTTTGTCTCGAATCGTATTGAACGCATTTGTAAATCCGGTCTTCAAGTTATTAAGCCAATTCGTAAAACCTGATTTGATGTTTTCAATCAGGTTGGTAATGAAAGACTTGATATTGTTTCCCCAACTCTTTACAAGATTGATGATAAAATCCAACGCCTTATTGACGAACGGTTGAATCCAATTTGTGAAACTCAATAACAGGTCGCTTGCGTTCTCCAACAGACCGCCAACAAGATTCACTATCTCGGGGAAAGCCTCGACCAAAGCGACAACGACCGCCCCGACGATAACCAACGCAGAATCAATAATCATTTTGACATTGTTAGGTTCTGTCAATGCCTGTGCAATCTCTGAAATTATCTTCACGATTGCGGGCAACAGGACGGGCAGAAGAACGGCAATCTGATTTGTTATCTGTGACGCTAATTCAATCAAGCCGTTTACAAATTTGGTTACGTTGTCGCCCTCTGACAACCACGTCACGATTGACGTTATAAATTCGCCCAAGCCTTCAACAATGACAGGCAAGGCGTCGAACAAAGCCGATATAATGCCTTCAATTCCCGAAATGATAGACGGCATCAGTTCTGGAATCATTGACGTTACCGTCACGATTGTTTGCAACAGGACATCAAATACCGCCGTGACTAACTGTGGCAACATCGGCGCAAATCCTGATATTAAAGACGTGATGATTGACGCACCAAGACTGATAAACTGTGGCGCAAGTTCTGTTATCTTTGCAATCACGGATTGCAGACCCGAAGTAATCTGACCGATGCCCGAATCGTCGCCAGAAAAGACCTTTGCTAATCCGTCCATAACTTGCGTTATTCCCGGCAAGAAGTTTGACATCATATTCTTTTTCAGTCCGTCCAATGCCGTATTCATATTTTGCATTGCGTCTTGATATGCGGCGGCATCTTTGACCGCCTCGTCGCTCATAACGCCGCCTAATTCGTGAACCTGATTTTTTAGTTCCTCGGTTTCTTCCGCAGTCATATTGAACAAGGGTGCAAGCTCGACCGCACCTTTACCAAGTAAATCATTGGCAAGTGCGGTTCGTTCGCCCTCGTCTGCTACATTCTGTAACGCCTCGATTGTTCGGTTCCACGTTTCTTCGGGAGACATCGTCGCCAATTCTTCCTGACTGATTCCCAATGCGTCGAAGGCGTCGTTTCCTTCTTCGGCGGCAATCGTCAGTTTCTTCATTGAAGTTTTCATTCCTTCAATGGAAGCGCCTGCGTGTTGCAAAATGAAGTCCCATTCCTGATAACCTGTGGCGGACATATTCATTTTCTGCGATTCTTTGTCGATAGTGTCGCCCAAAGATGCAACGTCATTAGCGGCATCAACAAACGCCTTTCCGGTTGCGACCGCCGCACCTGTGACCGCCGCCATTGCACCCGCAATGACTGCGCCTGTCGTTTTAAGTCCGTTCGCTAACGATTCTCCGAAAGACTTTCCCGACTTTTCGCCCGCCTCTTTTGCGGCATCGTCCGTCACGCCTGTTAATTCTTTTGTTATTGTGGCTTGCGACCCTTCCATTGTAGGAACAATCGTGACAAATGCCTTTGCGACTTCAAATCCGTTACCGCTTGCCATTTCGCTTTACCTCAAACCATCTCTTTAGTTCTTCATAAGGCAATGCGCCTTTTCCAAACTTCTTTTTATCTTTGTCCCTATCCGTTGGTCTTGGATAAGGTGTTATTTTCTTTTTCTTGCCACCGCCCAAACCGCAGATATTAACGTTTATGACTTGCAATAAGTCGTAAATGTCCGCCAATATCCGATTCGTTGTCAGTGTGTTTTCCCAACCCGTCGATTTTCCAAGCTCACGGGCAAGGGCAGAATCGGAATCCAAATTCCGAATAAACGAAAAAAGGGCGTTCCACGAAAGAACGCCCCCGACATCGTCTAATTGATAATTAGTTCTTGTCAGAAGGTCAAATGTTATTGCCTCGCAATGTTCTTCTGTAAACTTCGCAAGGCTAATTATTCCCCCAATGACTTACTGTCTCCGCCCTGTTCTCTTGTCGCCTCCGACCAAGCCTCAACGATTGTTTTGAAATCGTCTGCCGTCAGGGTTTCGACAACTTCCTTTCCCAAGTATTCCTCAAAAAACTTGATAACCTCGTTTTGATTATCCATTTTCGAAAGTCTCTTTAAGGGTAAGGACTTACCAAGCGGAATCATATATGACTTATCGTCAATGTTTACTTTGAGGCATTCAACCTCTTTTTTCTTCAAGGTCAATTCTTTAGGCATAATCAGAACTCCTTTCGATTTATCAAGACGTTACCTGTCCGTCGTCCTTTGCGAACGTCCAAGATGCCGCCTCAATGGTTGTTTCCCAAGTGATTGCGTCAGTGGGTGCAAATGTGATGTCTGAAACGTCACGGATAATGCCCTTTGATGTTCCAAGCATCATTGCGTCTTCGCCGTCTTTCATCAGGAATAAGAAAGCTTTAGGACTTGCGGAAACTCCAGGTTCCACGGTTACGGAAACGATGTTTCCTGTTGTGGTCGTTGCGGCGGTGTAGTTAACGTTATCTGCGCCGAAGATTGCCTCAAGTGTTGCCTTGTCGGTGTACATCAAAGGTGCGGTTACTGTTCCGCCCTCGTCGCCCGCAACAAGTCTTTCAACCTCTTTCGCCCAATTACGGAGCGGGTCGGAATCCTTGCCCGTTGACCAAGTAATGCCGTCGGCGGTAATTGCGCCAATGGACTTCCAAGCCTCGGGAAGTGACGCCGTGGGAGAAGAAGGAAGGGAAGTTCCCGCATCTGCCATATAGACCATACCTGTTGCAAGACCGATTCCCAAATTTACCTTATTAGATGCCATAATGGTTTAACCTCTTTTCTTTTAGGATTCGTCTAAATCGACTTTTTGTTTATGTGCAAGGACGTTGACGGTCGCCTGACACAAACACAAGTCCGGTCGGACGGGGTCATTGCCCCAACTCATTAGATTTTGTTCGTCGGAAAACCGCAGTTCCCCGAACTGTGAATTTGTCTGTTCTTTTAAGATTCCAAGCACTGTTTGCAATAGTGCCAACGCACCCGCATTCTCTTTCGCCCTTGCGGATATGCGGACAAGGAACGTATCAATCGTGTTTTCAGACGTTCCGCCCATTAGCTCGATAAGAACGGAAGGGACAGTGAAGTTTTCGGGCAACGGTCGGACGTAAGCGACGACGTATTCTTCCAACGCCTGTCTGATTTCGTCTTCGATGTCAACTGATTTGTAAATAATCATAAGATTGCCCCCGTCAATGCTCCGTCTTCCGTTTCTGCGATTACGGATTCTTTGTCGGTCGTTGTAACGAACCCGACCCAACGTCTGTTTTTATATCGTCCCGACTGTTCAACGGATTTCGAAAAACCTTTTCCGCCTCTGGAATTGTTGCCGTTCGCACGATTTGCGATTTCGTCTGTCGTCTGTTGCACAAGTTCCCTTGTACCCTCTGACCTCAAGATTTCGCCGAACCCTTCGCCGATAAACTCAATCCGAATGTTCGTCTGTGCCATAATCAACCCTCCCAACGGATAAGGTTTAATTGAATGTTCGAACGGGTGAATGCACCTGTCCAAACTCTCGGTTCGCCGTTGATTTCGTATGTCTGTCCGTCAAATTCGATGTGGTCGCCCGCTTTCACGTCCGTTCCTTCGGGAACATACGCAGTCCAACCGTCAGACAGTCCCAAGACCCGACCGTCAAGCGAAAGGCTTGTCGATGCGGGTTGAACCGAACAACCGTTGACTGTCGTTTTCGTGACCTTGTCTTCCGACCAATCGGGAACTGTCGAACCTCTGACTGTCTTTGTTGCGGGTCGAATGACCTTGATTGTCTGTTTAGCGAATGACGGCAACATATCAGAACACCCCCGTTACTTTGTAAGGGTTCAAGACTTCTTTGTTGTCGTCAGGAAGTGCGGTTGAACGTGTGTTCCCCGCCCAAGATGCGTTGTAAGTGACGGACACTCCGCCCGCCGCCTCCGATGTTACGCCGTAAGAACTTGACACGGCGTGTGTTACACGATGCGCCGTAAGCTCTTTCAGAACGTCAATCTGCGTTGCATCAAGTCCCGCCTGATAGACAATACGAATGCGTGAACGCCTGTCGATATTGGAAACGGAATAAACACGGACAAGACCTGATGCGTCAAGGTCAAAGTCCGTTGTCTCGTCCCCTTTCCATTCGTTATCTTCAAAAACGGCATTCAAAAGAACAGATTTAATACCCGTGACGTATGTTGCGGGTAATTGTATAAGAAGGTCAGAACCGACGAAAGAATCCCTCAAGTCGAAGACCCGATAGACCATTTCACATTCCAAGTTCGGGTAAATGTGCCAACCGCAATAATTCTGGATAGAACGTGTAGCGGAATGGATATTCGGTTCGATTCGAACGTCGCCCGTGTACTTGTTAGCCGTGAAATTATTAAATTCCGTTGTCGTCAGGAAGTCGGACAGGGATTCTGCCGTGGTTAGTTTATAACCCCAAGTCGTGTTTATCATTTGTTCTTGACTTCCTTTCTTGACTTATTGGAAACCTTCTTTGCCTTTGTCTTGGGTTCCGATTTCGGTTCGACTGTTTCTTCGGTCTTCTTTTCCGGTTCTTCGTACCCTTCGGGTGCTTTGTTAAGCCATACCGAACGACCGTTTATTGTGTAAATCTTCATCGGTCAAACCTCCTTTCTTCGAAAATAGGAAAGAAGGGCGACGGGATAACCCGCCACCCTTTCAATCGTTATCAAGACGCAGAATTTGCAAGAAGAACAACGCCCTTGAGGTCAACAACTGCGGTTGCAAGGCGAACTTCTGCACGAAGTGTTACTCTGTTGTAGAGGAAATCGTCTTCGTTCTCTGCGGCGATTGCAACGTCCATTCCGCCCTTTCTCCAAGTCTTGACCGCCTCACGAGCGGCAACAAGTGCGGAACCCTGACTTACTGCGGAAGATGCGTAAATCGGAACGCCCCAGATTGCGGAAGGAACGCCATATGCGCCGTTGCCGTATGCGCCGACGAAATAACCGCCGCCGTAATACTGCTTGTTGGAATCCTTCGCAGTCATAAGAGTTACGATGTCTGCGGGGTTAAGAACAACAACAGATGCGTCGTATGCGGAATCACTCTTGACCTTCATAATTGCGTCAAGAATGCCGTCTGCGAATGTCTTTGTTGTGCCGTCGTATGTAGCCGCACCGATGCCCTCTGTTGAACCGATAGCGTTAATAACATAGTTGTCCTCAACCTTGCCAAGATTGTGCATAAGCGTATTCTGTACTTCGCTTGCAAGGAAAGGTGCGTCAACGAGGATTTCGTCTGTCTCTTTAAGCCAAGCGGCAATCTTTGAAAGTGCAAGGGTTGTTCCCGCAAAGCTCGTTGAAACCTGTGGTTTCTTGCCGTTCTGTGATGTGGGCGAAATGCCGCCGTTTGTCTCGAATGCGCCCTCAAGGAAATATGTGATTGCGTTTCCGCTAATCTGTGTTTCTGTGAATAAAGATGCGGCGGAAACCCTGTTTCCTACGGGTGCGATTGAACGGTCAACGTCCGCAATCTGCGGAGCGGTTACAACGGAATTGTAAGCCTTCTCAAAGTGTGTTCTGACGCCAGACTTCTTGTCTGTCATTTCTGAAACCTTCTGTGTAAATTCTTCGATGTTAGACATTTTCTTTTCTCCTTCTGTTGTGATGTCTTCTTTCTTGCCGATAGAATCAAGGATTGATGCGGCTTTCTCTGCCTTCTCTATCTGTGATTCAAGGTCGGCTATTTCCTTAACGAGAACCTCGCCTTTGTCGATTGCCTCGACGTCGTTTTCCTTGATTGCGGGTTCAAGCTCTGTCAATGCGGTTTTCTTCTCCGCTAACTGTTCTTTAAGATTCATTTGTTGAATCCTCCTTGAACTGATTTATTTTTGCGAGAAGTTCAGATGCCCTTTTCTCATTACCGCAATCCTTCTGTTCCTCCGATGCCTCGTTGACTTCGGGTTGTGTCTCTGACTTGGGTTCTTCTTTCTCTATATCGTCGTCACTTTCTGCCAAAAGGCTTTCAAGTGATTTGATATTTTCTTTGATGCCGTCAATGGCTTTTCTGATTGTGTCTTCGTCCTTCTGACTGTTTCTGCGTCCGGTCTTGATGTAATCTGCGGTCAGAACATCGTCTGCCGTCTTTACTGCGACCACGCCCGCATCGTCATTTGCGGGAACGCAGACACAGGAAATCTCGAACAGGTCAAGTTCACGAAGTTCATTTGCCTTTCTGCCGTCTTCAAGTTCGACAGGCGCAGAATCCAAAATGTCATAAGCGAATGAGAACTTCGAAAGTCTGCCGTCCTTGTATAAGTCACGAACTCTCTGCGCCTCGTCCGTTCCGTCGAACTCTGCGACAAAGTGCAATCCCTTTTCGTCTTCGTCGGCTTTAGCCTTGCCGATGTATGACGACAGATTGTCCATTTGGTGCGACCACAAAAGCGGTATATTCTCTCCGCCGTTCCAACGGTCTTTTAAACTGTTGGTGAATGCGCCTTCTTTGACAACGTCGCCGTATGAATCAGGTTCACGAATCCAAGTTGATGCGTACCCTTCAAGACTGCCGTTGCCCTCGTCCTTGTACTTGACGTTAAATTGTTTTGTCTTCATTTTTATTACCTCCGTGAAATCACGACTTCGATTGAACAGTTACAACCGCACGAATCGTCAGGGTCGCCCGTGTCGTCACCAACCCAGAACTGACCGTTTGAGAACTCCGCATCAATCGGCACTCTTTCGCCGTTCATTGCCAAATGTGACGGACGGGGATTGTCGCCTGTTATCCATTCTTTTTCAACAATCTTTCCGACTACTCGTGGCGAACCGTTACTGATTGCCTGATGTGATGCCTCAATGACCGCCCAAGATGCGATTGCGGTTGCAGCAGAACGTCCCAAAGTCTCCGCCGTGTTTTCCCTTGTCTCGTATACCTTCTCAACGTCCGGTTCTTCGGTCGCCAATTCCTTTTCAATCCGCTTTAATGTCTGCGAATTGATATTCTTTGCTCTGTTTTCCGCCGTCTTCCTGACGTATGCCGTTGTCTTTTCGGTTACATAATCGGATTCAAGGGATTCTGCGGTTTCTTCGCCGTGTGTGTCTGCGATTTTCTGCAAAACGGGTGTTAAGTCGTCGGCAAGTTCCTTGTCCCACCTTTCCGCATTCCAAAAATCACCGCCAGAAGATAACTTCGGCTTAATGGAACGGAACTGACGTTCAAAGAACTTCACGAATACGTCTGTGACCTCGTCATTTTCGCTCTGTTCGCTCTTTCCCTTTATCCTGACTTCGTTATCCTTGCAAGACTTGCAACCGCAGACAGGGGCAATTACGGCGGTATTTTCTTTCGCCTGATTGTCTATGCCGTCGTAGGAATATGAATCGTCGGGATTTGCCACGCCGTTTGTGGCAACGTTCAACGGGGTTATAAGCTCGTCGCCGCCTTCCATTGGCGGAAGGTTCATATCTGCTCGTGCCTCGTTCCTCGTAAGCCACGGCGCACCGACCGACGTTTGAAGAATTGATGCTCTTTCTTCGAACGAACCCTTCAATTTTTCGGTCAGGTCAAATTCGACATACAGATTCGGTTCTGCGTTTATCATCGGCAACAAGAAGGCGTTAAGTCTCTGTTGCAACATTTGAAGAACAGAACCCAAGCAATCGGCATATAATGCCCTTGCGTTATCCTTTGCGCTTGCGTAAGTCTGCGTGTCAGAATGCCAAATCAAAGACGGGTTGACAGAATATGCCGCCGCCACTGATTCACGGGACAATTTGACCGACTGCGCCCATTCTGATTCCTTGAATGACGTTGAAAACGGTTTTATTTCCATTCCGTCTTCCATAATCGGAATCGAACCCGCCTTGCTACCGCCAGAACCCCAAGATTCACGAAAAGCGGTTGCAAACCTCTTTCGTGCCTCGTCGTCCCACGGTGCAACGTCCTTCGGTCTGATTATCTGTGCGTTAAGTCTGCCCGAAGACCGCCACAACTGACGGCGGAACTTGCCCGCCTCGACCTGTTCGCATAAGGTCTGACGCAAAGCACTAATCGGGGACAGATAACCGGACGGATTGCCCGCAGAATATGTCTTGAACTGTACGAACTCGGACTTCGGAATCTCGAATGCCGTTCCGCCGTTCTTGGTGCAAACTCGTATTGTGTCGGGTGCGTATGCGTTTCCGTCAGAACGGACAATCCATTCTGTCGGTATGATTCGCAACTGATAACCCGAATCGGAATTTGCATCAGGGAAAACCCAAACGTAAACCGACCCGAAAACAAAATATTCGACCATTAAAGCTCTGACGAACTCAAATTCCGTTTGGTCTTCGTTCGGTCTGTAAAGAAGTTTAGCCGCCACCGAATCACGGTCACGTCTTCTGTCCGTTTCCCCGTCCCTTGCATATACTTTCAAGGGCAACTGTGCGATTGAATTTGCAAGGAAGTTGACGACGGCTTGTAAGTTGTCTTGCGTCTGATAAAGTTCTTTAGCCGAAAGGTTAAGAACCTGTGTTGACGCATCACCCGACAATGAAACGTTCACGACGTAAGGTCGTTTTAACAAACGCCACCTTTCAATTATGCTCGGCACTTTTCCTGTACCTCCTTTGTTTTAGACAAAGAAGACAGACGCCCCCGACGCATATACGGATTCGTGAATCTTCTTTTCTTCTTTTTTGTTAATCATCGTTGAACCCGCGAACGCCATTGCGCAAGCCATAAGAGGCGCGATGTCGTCGGGTGACTTGATTCTGTTTGGTAGCATTACGCCGCCGCCAAGATTTCGCATTTGGCACGTCCGTCCAGGTGCGTCAAGGACGGGTTGCGGAAGGTGGAACACCTTTATTCCGCCCCTTGCATTGTCAGGCGCACACGCGGCGACGGCATCATAGAACCTGTCCCAACCTGACGTCAGGTCGGAACCGCCTTGCGCCAATCTTTCAACGCCCGCAACGGTGCAAATCATTTCTCCAAGACCGCTAACGGGTGCGCCACGTTCTTGGAACGCCAATTTCATATTTCCGTACTTTGGCGCACGTTGTTTGAACCAATCGACCGCCCATTCCGTACCCATTCGCCGTTCGACGACCTCAACGTGATAATTTCCGTCGTCACGCAGACCGCAAACGGCAATCGTTGTGTATTTTCTGTCCTGTGACAAGTCGATTCCGAAAACCAACTCGGAATCTTCCCTGATGAATGAATGCTCATCAATTCCGCCGACCCACGCCCCGTCGGGGAATGGTTCGGGCAATATCGTTTCGACCTGTTGACACATACATTCCGAACGGAACTTCATTTCGGGGAATGTTTCGCGGTTGGAAATCAACGCACGTTCGGTCAATCTCCCGTAACCCAACGCGGGGTTTGCCTGTGCCAATGCGTCCAAGTCGTCCATTGCCGCCTTGTCAGGTGCCGACCATTCGAACCAACCAAGCGAATCCGCGTCGACGTCACCGCCGAAATCTTTTGCCTTTGTTCCGTTTATCCTTTCCAATGCTTGCGAACGCAACTGACGCAGAACCACGGAATCGGGGTCACCCGCATTCGAATAACCGATTACCATTCCGTTTGGTTTCGCGTTGGTAGATGCAACCGCCGCAGACCAAGTTTCCCAATCTCTTTGTTCTCTGACCTCGTCGAGCATTACCAAATCGTTGGAATCTCCACGTCCCGCACGTCTTGTCGGTGCGCCGACCTTGTAACTGCGATTGCCTGTAAGAACTAATTTCTTGGAACCGTTCGTCCTTGCGACCTTTTGCAAGTCCTGTGACAATGCGGGGATTGATTCTTGGTCGGCGACGACCGCCTCCCAAACTTCCTCCGCTTTGTCCAATGACAACGACGTTCCGAAGATTGATTCCACATTCAGAACGTTCATAAAAAAAGACGCCGTGTCTTTCGACAACACCGTCTTTCCGTTCTGTCTTGAAACCATATACACGACGATTCGGAACCGAAACTTCCATTCCTTTTCCAAATCTCCGATTATTTCCAATCCGTGAATCAACGCCCATTCTTGCCACGGATAAAGATTTTCCCCCAATACTTCCTTTGCATACGCAATGGCGGCATATCCAAGCGACGTTTCGGAAGTAAGTTCACGCAACGGCGGCGTGTAGATTCTGGGTTCGGTATAACCTTTCACGATTACCCAACCTTAAATCGGCTTTTCAAGTCGTCAAGGACACATTCTTTCGGTGCCTCGTTCGAATCGCCCTTGATTCGTTTATAACCTGATGCCGTCAATCCCATTTCGCGTAAATAAGGCAATGCCGCCGCCTCGCAATCCATTACTAATTTCAAACACGGGTGCGTTGCCGTTGCCTTGTTCGTAAGTTCGACAACAGGAATCGCACCTTCGGAAATCCATTGTTCTTTCGCCTTGTCCCTTTGCGTCAGTAAGTCCGCCAATATTTCAATCGGTATGTCAAACGCGGGACGATATGTTCCGATTTGTTGTGTCTGTTTTGTTATTTTCTGTTTCCAATCCATAACATCGAACCGCCTTTCATTAGTCTTTCGGAGGGATAAAACAC
>Ga0310690_10006626_pt1 | contig 15154 bp, 12 predicted proteins | sample AusTroGonzalo_MG_2_FD_207661 | JGI IMG/M metagenome (GOLD analysis project Ga0310690, IMG submission 207661) | Bovine rumen microbial communities from tropical cattle in Woodstock, Queensland, Australia - Gonzalo_04 (v2) (version 2) | ecosystem: Host-associated > Mammals > Digestive system >...
CTTCTGCAAATAATCCAGGTGCAGAGCAGATATTACAATCTGCCATCACCTGTGGTATACTTCCCTTGGACGCTGTCTCGAACATTGAAAATATGATAAAAAGAAACGAAGTACTGAAGGTTCACAAGTACAAGATTTCTCAAGGAAAGGGAAAAGATACCCGCTGGTTTACACGTGTCCCGGATGACTCAAAACCGGATCACCGGCGAAAGGTTTTCAAGTCCACAGAGCAGGATCTTTATGATTATCTTTATGCATTTTATAACGGCCTGCTGAACAAACAGAAAGACACCTTAAAATCTATTTATCCGCTTTGGAAAAATTACAAGCTGTCAATCTGCAACCGTGAAAATACCGTTTACCGGAACGATCTGGATTGGAAAAAATACTATCTGAACGAAGAACTCAGTCAGGAACTGATCAATAAACCGATCGAAAAAATAACCCGCGCTGATATCAAATCCTGGGCACATCAGATCATCAAAAAGTATGAGATGACACGCAAGAAATACATGAACGTACAGACGATCATTAAACAGGTTTTTGAGTATCTGATGGACAATGAAATGCTTTCCAAAAATCCAATGGAATATCTGAAGATCGAACCTACCATGTTCCGGAAGACTGCGAAAAAACCTGCCGAAAAAGAAGTCTTCTATACAGATGAAATCGAGGCGATCATCAAAAGGAGCAAAGAGCTGGCTGTAGAAACAAACGATGAAAGCTATCTGGCTATTCCGCTTTTCTTTCTGACCGGCCTGCGGATCGGCGAGATTCTGGCTCTCAGTCACAATGACTTCGACCGTGATCATTCATCTGTATTTGTTCACAGCTCATTATGCACGCAGCTGCAGATGAAGGAGGATGGCACCTGGTCACAGAGAAAATACGCCATCGAAGATCATCTGAAAAGAAATGCCGAGCCGCGCACCATTCTGGTTCCTGCACAGGTGTTTGAGCTGGAGAACCAGATCCGGCGCATGCAGATGAAAAAAGCATCCCTGGACAGCTATCTGTTTCACGCAAAGACGCCGCATGTCGTCGCCGGAAAGCTCTACCGCCTCTGTGACGAACTTGGCATCAGCCGGCGTTCTCCCCACAAATGCAGAAAGACTTATATTTCAAATCTGCTGAATAAGGGAATGGATGCGGATTTTGTGAGGGAGCAGGCCGGTCACAAGGATCTTCAGACCACGCTGAACTGCTACACCTACAGCACAACAAGAAACGAGGAAAAGGTCCGGCATTTGGAAGAAATCCTGGCGATTTAGGAAAGAACAGGCTTTTCCTCATTGAGTGTTGAATAATTGTACCCAAAAGCAAAAAAATGTACCCACGCGGGACAGGCATAAAAAATCACGGGAACCCTTATAGAATAAGGATTCCCGCAACTTTACGGAACGGAGAAGGAGGGATTTGAACCCCCGTGCCGCTCTCGCAGCCCCTATAAAGAAAGGAGTTTCGACGCGCTGCTTATGTGTTGTTGCACTTTTGTTGCACTTTTTCATGTGCCGGAAAAATCTTCCGATTCAAGGACTCTTCAAAGCTCCCCGCTTCATCCCTCCACCGCCAAATCATAGATTTTATCTATTTTAAAGGCAGCTGATCATATATACCGGCAGATACGTAATTCCATCCTTTTCACGCAAATCAGCCGTATGTAAAACAAAAGCCTCATTCAACTGTTCTGAATACTTATGTCTGAATTTGTTAAGCGACGACAAAGTATAGTTCTTTCCGGATTTTACCTCCAGGGGTGAAATATTGTGCCGGCTCGTAATTTTGCTCTTCGCCAGGAGAAAATCTATTTCCATTCGGCTTTCCTTATCCGTACGCGAAGAATTAGAATAGAAATACAAAGTTTTTCCATTAGCTGTAAGCATCTGAGCTACGACATTTTCAAAAATCATGCCTTCATTCACTTCAAGCTTGCCAAATAAAAGTTTTTTATAGATCTCCTCAGAAACGATTCCGTTCTCATCAAAGGAATGACTGATCAGGAGTCCGGTGTCCCCCATATACAGCTTGAAAGAAGCGTTGTCCCGATTGAGCTTCAGACCGATGTTTGGTTCCGTTGAGTTATAACATATATTGGTAAACATCGAATCCTGCAGCCACAGAAACGCACTCTCATAATCCCTGAATCTGGCTCCTTTTCTTAAGGCAGAAAGAGAAAATTTCTTTTCATGTTTGGAAAGTTGAGACGGAATCTCGTCAAAGATGCTCTCGACTTTTCCCGCATAGCCTTCTGCATGCTTCTGAATATCTTCTCTATACAGGGCCAGGATATCCCGTTTTATCTGGTCTGCAGCTTCAAAATCCTTTGTGTTAATATATTCCTTAACAGCCCCGGGCATGCCGCCTATAATGACATATTCCCGAAACAATGTCATTATTTTACGATGTAAAGCCTGGCCAAGCGCCTTCCTTTTCTCAAAACACTCCCTTATAACAGGCATGATCAGGTCTTCACCCCTGGCCCAGAGGAATTCCTCAAAGTCCATCGGATACATTTTGATATGTCTTTCTTCCGATGGAATCACAATGTCTTTCACATTTTTCTTTATCGACATCAGGGAACCAGTCTCGATATAGTCAAATCTTCCGTCTGCGACTAGAAACTTGATCGCTGCCCTTGCCCGTGGATACAGCTGCACTTCATCAAATATTATCAGAGAGTCTTTTGGGTACAACTTCACATTAAAGGCTGCTGACAGATACATAAAAAAGCTGTCAAGATCTCTCAGATTCATATCAAAAAGGTCTGTGATTTCCTTGCCAACCTCGTTAAAATCAATCAAAATGTATGACTTATAATGATTTCTGGCAAATTCGGTGACGATATAGCTCTTTCCTACACGTCTGGCCCCGTCGATAAGCAGGGCAGTTTTTCCATTGCTTTTTAATTTCCAATCAAGGATCCTATCTTCAATCTTGCGCTTCATACATTTCTCTTCGCACCAAATCAAGGTTTCTGTTTTTTCAATAAAACACCATATCAAGCATTTCGATTGTACCACGCCTTACGGAATAAAACAAGTTTTTTAGAAGTTGGAATTCGCACCAAATCAAACTTTTTTCACAATCCGCTGCAGCTGTCAAGAAAAGTAGACACGTCCGCTGAATGCGCCTGTTTACGGCGTTTCTGAACGAACTTCGGTTCTTCGGAGAGCACCCTGTTCGCAAATGTGTTTTTTCTCTCCAATTTTCCCTTAAAAAACCGCTTCCGATAGTTTACCGGTGTATCATATCCCAACGCATAACACGGGCGGTGCTTATTGTAAAAATCGACGTATTTATCAAGAACAGCAATGAATTCGTCCCGATTCCTGCATTCGTTGATTTTGAAGTCCATGTACAGTTCTTCTTTCATCCAGCCATTTAAAGACTCATTTACAGGATTATCCGTAGGTTTCCCGGCTCTGGACATGGATCTGGCAATGACCGTATCCTTAATGATCTCATTATAAGCTAAAGACCTCGGTTGCTCGTCTTGTTGTTATCCTGTTCCCCGAACTGGAAACACTAGTATGATCAGCTCATCATGCACATGCGCACGTAAGTTATTCGGTTCATACTACGCTGTCCGGAAATCATGCTGTCCATCGTCTTCCATGGCGACTTCCAATTACCTTTATCGCAGTCTAAAGTGATTTTTCTCAAACTCCAATAAACCATCGTCACGCATTTTACAGAGCTCGTTCGACATTGCGCTCCTGTCGACTGACAGGTAGTCGGCAAGCTGCTGCCTGTTATACGGGATCGTGATGTAAGGACTGTTCTGTTTCTTTGCCTCTTCTGAAAGATAGGCGATCAGTTTTTCTCTTGTTGTGCGCCTTGACATATAATCCAGCTTTTGTACCAGGCCCCTGTTCTTTTCTGAAATCGCAAAGAACAGGTTCTGTACAACCATCGAATGAAAATGGCATGCGGATGAACATGTAGTAATAATGCGTTTCACATCAAAGAAAAACACCGCGCTGTCCTCCAGCGCAATGACATCATTCAGGAGCGTCCCGCTTTCCGGCGCTGCATAGGCCTCCCCGAATATTTCCCCGATTCCGACAGCCCCGTGAATACTTCGATTTCCCCAGTAATCATCTCTCTGAATGTGAAGGCTTCCCGCCGCAAGAACAAGGATGTCATTGAGACACTCACCCTGCCGCAGTATATATTCACCTTTTTTATATGTGCATAGTTTGGCTCCGAGACAGGAAAGCATGGCGGCGATATCGTCCTCGCCTATACCGGCAAACAGCTTTGTTCTCTTCAGTACGGGAATATATTCTTTCATAAAAGTTCCTTTCTGTTGTAAATACAACAGAACCGTTTTATTCATCATACTATAATCAAATCACTTAAATCAAGCGAGGCAAGGGAAGCGCCAATAAAATAACAGGAGGAACAGAAGATGACCACCCAGATGTTTTGTTTTCAGTGTGAACAGACGGCAGGCTGCAGGGGATGTACAGGAGCTGCCGGAGTATGCGGCAAAAAGGCGGATGTTGCAGGACTGCAGGATCAGCTTACCGGTGCTCTGATCGGTCTTGCTCATGCTATAGACGGTAACACTCAGCCGACAGAGAATACCTTTAAGATGCTCGTTAAAGGTCTGTTTACGACCATTACCAATGTGAACTTCAATGAAGAAACCATCAGAGCGCTGATCGCTGAAGTACATGCGGAAAAGGAAAAGCTCGTTTCCGGTTGCTCCGGCTGCGAAACCCTTTGCGGCAGGAATGACGACTACGACATGACCAAAGTATGGGATGCCGATGAAGACATCCGAAGCCTGAAATCCCTGATCCTGTTCGGCATCAGAGGTGTTGCGGCATATGCTTATCACGCCGGGGTACTGGGGTATTCTGATATGCAGGTGAATGAATTCTTTGCCAAAGCGCTCTTTGCCATCGGCGAGGACTGGGGCATGGATGAGCTTCTGCCCATCGTCCTGGAAGTGGGTGAAATCAACTTCAAATGTATGGAGATGCTTGACAAAGCAAATACCGAAACCTATGGCAGCCCCGCTCCGGCAACAGTGCCGCTGATGGTGGAAAAAGGCCCGTTTATCGTGATCACCGGCCATGATCTCTATGACCTGAAACAGCTCCTTGAACAGACAAAGGACAAGGGAATCAACATCTACACCCACGGAGAGATGCTCCCTGCACACGGTTATCCGGAACTGAAGAAGTATCCTCATCTCAAAGGCAACTTCGGCACAGCATGGCAGAACCAGCAGAAGGAATTCGCAGACCTTCCGGCACCGGTCCTGTTCACCACCAACTGCCTGATGCCCCCGAAGGACAGCTACAAAGACCGCGTATTCACGACCGAGGTCGTTTCCTATCCGGACATTATTCATATCGGCGAGGACAAGGATTTCACGCCTGTGATCGAGAAGGCTTTGGAATTGGGAGGATTTGCCGAGGATACGCAGTTCACCGGAATCAACGGCGGCACCACTGTCACCACGGGTTTCAGCCACAGCGCCGTTCTCGGTGTTGCGGATACTGTCATCGAAGCCGTAAAGAGCGGCGCGATCCGCCATTTCTTCCTGGTCGGAGGCTGCGACGGTGCGAAGTCCGGAAGGAACTATTATACCGAGTTCGTGAAGCAGACTCCTGCGGACACGGTCATCCTGACGCTGGCATGCGGAAAGTATCGTTTCAACGATCTGGACATCGGTACGATCGGAGGGTTGCCCCGTATCATGGATATGGGCCAGTGCAATGACGCCTACAGCGCGATCCGTGTGGCAGTCGCTCTCGCAGAGGCCTTTGAATGCGGAGTCAACGATCTCCCGCTTTCCATGGTCCTTTCCTGGTACGAGCAGAAAGCAGTATGTATTCTTCTGACGCTTCTGTATCTCGGTATTAAGAACATCCGGCTCGGCCCTTCACTTCCGGCGTTTATTTCTCCGAATGTGCTGAATTATCTGGTTGAAAACTACAATATTGCGCCGATCAGCACCCCGGAAGATGATCTGAAAAAAATTCTTGGATAATATATCCGATAAACGCAGCAACGTTGCACACACATCATCAGCTGGTTTATTATAGTATCAGAGGCAATACACGAACATTATCTGAAAAAAGGAGGTTTTTTATGGGCTATGTTCTGGATACGGATGGTTTCGCGAAAGTGATCGGTAATCTCCTCGACGATTACCGGATCTTCGCACCGGTCCGCAAAAAAGGAGCCGGCAGATTCACGGATGTGGACTGCGTTATCTATGACGAAATAAAAGACGCTTCCGAAATCGAACTGGAGGCAAAATCAGATTACTCGTCTAAAGAATTTCTCACTCCGCTCTCCGAAACGATCCTGTATTTTACCGAAGAAGAAGTAAAAGAGGCCGACCTCGATCAGAAACCGGTCCTCATTTTCGGGAGAAGCTGTGATCTTCATGCGCTCAAACGTATTGATCAAATATACCTTGCGAATGGCCCGGCTGAAGATTCATTCTACAAAAGAAGACGCGGCCTGGTCAAATGTGTGCTCATCGGATGCGGGCATTCCTATGACAATTGTTTCTGCGTTTCCATGGATTCAAACAAATGCGGGGACGACTATGTGTTTTCTGTGGATCTGATAGACGGAAAGATCCATGCGGACGTACCCGATGAAGAGTTTGACAGAATCTTTTCTGCGGCTGGCGGAGCTGTGCAGGATGTCACGCCGCGGTTCGTCACGGAAAATGATGTCAAAGTCGAGATTCCCGATGCGATCCCGAACAGCATCATTACGAATGAATTATGGAACGAATATACCACGCGCTGCATCAACTGCGGACGATGCAACTTCGTCTGTCCGACCTGCACCTGCTACACAATGCAGGACGTATTCTATTCGGATAACGGAAAAGTCGGAGAACGCAGGCGGGTCGGCGCTTCCTGCATGGTCGACCGTTATACCGACGTAGCCGGCGGCGGACAGTACAGGAAGACCAACGGCGAGAGGATGCGCTTCAAGGTACTGCACAAGATCTCGGATTTTAAAAAGCGTTTCGGCTATCAGATGTGTGTCGGTTGCGGAAGATGCGACGATATCTGCCCCGAGTATATTTCATTTTCAAATATTATCAATAAGGTCAATGACGCAGTCAAAAAGGAGGTGAAGTCATGAGCGGAATGAATCCCTATCTTCCTTTTTCCTCGAAGATTCTTAAGGTGATCAGACACACCGAAAAGGAATATACATTCCGGATGGAATTCACCGGTGAGGTAAAGCCGGGCCAGTTCTTTGAAGTCTCGATTCCGAAATATGGCGAAGCCCCGATTTCCGTCAGCGGCATCGGAAACAATTTTGTCGACCTTACGATCCGGCGTGTGGGCCGGGTCACTAATGAGGTCTTCGAACATTATGAAGGCGACTTCCTTTTATTAAGGGGTCCGTACGGAAACGGATTCGATACAGACCTGTACGGGAAAGGAGAAACTGTTGTGATTGCCGGCGGAACCGGTGTGTCTCCGGTAAGAGGTGTGATTCAGGCGCTCTCGGAAATGCCGAACGCGTCTGATAAACATGTAATCGTCGGATTCCGTTCTCCGGATGATATGCTCTTCCGGGACGATCTGAAGACGTGGGATGAAAAACTGCAGCTGACACTGACGGTTGACGGCGCGCCTGAAGGATATGAAGGAAATGTCGGGCTCGTTACCAAATATATCGAAGGCCTTCCATTAAAGGATCCGGCGTCCGCAAAAGCAATTGTTGTCGGCCCGCCGCCGATGATGAAATTCACCATTATCGAACTGAAGAAAAAGGGCTTTACGGACAGCAATATTACCGTGTCCTATGAAAGGAAAATGTGCTGCGGGCTGGGCAAATGCGGACACTGCCGCATAAACGACCATTATATTTGTCTGGACGGTCCGGTATTTAACTATGAAGAAGCAAAAGATTTCGTGGATTGATCGGGAGGTGGAATATGTCACATTTGGATATTAATGTAGGAAAATTAAAAAAGAATGCATTCCGCTATTCCAAGGTCAGAGGCGAGACCGCCTCAAGGATCCGTATTCCCGGGGGCGTTATTGATTCAAAATCCATGGCGCAGGTCGTGGAAATCGCTGAAAAATACGGCACGGGCGTGATCAACATTACCAACAGACAGGGAATCGAAATTCCCGGGATCCGGCTCGAAGATATGGATAAAGTCAATGCCGACGTTCAGGAGATTATTGATGCACTGCGTATAAATCAGCCGGAAAAAGGGAAAGGTTACCCCTCTTCCGGAACGAGAAATGTCATTGCCTGTCCCGGCGCCAGGCTCTGTCCGTTCGGCTGCTACGACACGACCGAATTTGCTCAGAAAATGGAGAATCAGATCTTTCCGAATGACCGGCACGTCAAGATCGCATTTACCGGCTGTTCCAACGACTGCGGAAAGGTTCGTCTCGCCGACTTCGGCATTATCGGCATGACCGAGCCCCAGTATGACAAGGACCGGTGCGTGGCCTGCGAAGCATGCATCAATTACTGCAGGAGGCGTTCTGTCGGCGCATTAAGTCTGGTGAACGGCAAGGTCGTCCGTGACACCGATAAGTGCATCGGCTGCGGGGTCTGTGTTGCCTATTGTCCTACCAGAGCCTGGACAAGAAGCCGCGAACACTATTTCCGTCTGGTTCTTCTCGGCCGTACCGGCAAAAAGAATCCGCGTCTTGCGGAAGATTTTATCAAATGGTGTGATGAGGAGAGCATCCTGAAGATGGTCAGGAACTGCTATGCTTACATCGAAGAATACATCGATCCGAATGCTGTGGAACACAAAGAACACATCGGTTATATCGTTGACCGTACCGGTTTTGAAGAATTCAAAAAATGGCTCTTCGAGGGAGTAGAACTCGGGCCGAAGGCCGAAGTCAATGAACGGATCTACTGGGGCGGAAAGCATTATGACAAATACGGCGGATGAACTGTAAATACATTTCAAATCCAAGATCCTCTGCAAGACTATTCCAAAGGACTTGCAGGGGATTATTTCTCAAAAATGGCTTTCAGCTGCTCGGTAACAGCCCGCGCTCCCGCGTGATCGGTTCCGGACGAAGTCACTCCGATGACAATATTATCCTTTTTAACAAGTCCGGGAAAATAAAAATCGCAGAGTGTCTGATCGTGGGAGAGATTTACGGGAATGCTGCGTTTCCTGCAGTCCTTTCCGATTTCCTCATTGAGAGAGTGATCCGTTGTCGCGACGATGACAATATCCGCATGTTCAAGATCCGAAGCCTCATACAGCCTGCAGTTCAAAAGAAGATTATCCGATTCTCCCGCCGCCCCGCGAATCTCTTCGCTGATCTCCGGCGCAACGACTATAATCTGACCGGCAAAATCAAGAAGAGTTTTCACACGTCTCGCGGCGATCCTGCCGCCGCCGATGACCAGAATTTTTTTGTTTGAAAGATCTACAAAAATCGGGAAATAAGGTTTTCTGTTCATCTTTTTTTCATCCTTTTTGACAAGCCGTTTCAATGCACTCGACCAGCGAATCCAGCGTTGCCTTCCTGGCCATAAAAGTATTCATTCCGTATTTTTCAGCTTCTGCCTGTGTCTGTTTTCCGATACACACTGCGTTCACTTTCGTAAAATCCGTGCCCTTCAGGCTTTCGGTAAATCCCCGTACTGTCGATGCGCTGGTGAATACCGCGTAATCAATATCCCCGTTACCGATCTCTTCCCTGATATCAAAGATCGGATCGGTCTCATAGACCGTATCATAAATCGGAATGTCATCGACGCGCACGCCGGGGACCGCACTAAGTTTTGCCGGAAGCTTCTGATTCCCGATGGCTGCACGCGGGAGCAGGATCTTCGAATTCTCCTCACATATTTCTGCGAGTTCTGCGCCAAGCGTTTCACCGTCATAAACGGAAGGGATGAAATCCGCTTTTATCCCGTATTTCAGAAGTTCTTTTTCAGAGCCTTTTCCAATCACCGCGATCTTTGCTCCGGCAAGAATACGGATATCCTTTTCCCGGAACAGCTCTTCAAAGAAGATCCTGACGCCGTTCGGACTGGTAAAAACGAGCCAGTCATAATTCCCCATCCTGATATCTTCGAAAGCCCTGTGAAGAGGTGACATGTCCTTAACGGGAACGATGCCAATTGCAGGCAATTCCAATACATCTGCTCCTTTTTTTCTGAGTTTCCCGGACAATTCGGAAATCCGTTCCTTTGGCCTTGTCACGACGATTTTCACTCCTCCAAGGGGAAGCTTTTCATACCAGGCAAATTCGGAAGCACAGCTTACGACATTTCCTACGACGATAATAGCCGGCGTTCTCACCACGGTCCTGCTGCAGACCTCCTGCAGGTCTTTAAGGGGTGCCGTGATCCGGCGCTGGGCCGCGGTCGTACCCTTTTCGAGTACCGCTGCCGGTGTCTCCGGATCCATTCCGGCAACCAGAAGTCCCTTTGTGATATCCGGAAGCGCTGCGATCCCCATCAAAAAGACCAGCGTGCCTTTCGTATTGACAAGCGCCTGAAAATCGATATCGTAGTTTTGCTCCGCTCTTTTATGCCCGGTGATCACATGCACGCTGGAACAGAAATCCCTGTGCGTAACCGGAATCCCGTTATAGGCCGGGACCGCAAATGCACTGGTAATGCCCGGCACGACTTCAAAGGGAATATTATTCTTTGCCAGAAGCTCCAGTTCTTCCCCGCCGCGTCCGAAAAGGAAAGGATCACCGCCCTTTAAGCGAACGACTTTCTTTCCTTTCTGCGCTTCTTCAAAAAGGATTATGTTCGTGTCTTCCTGTTTCAGGAAATGATGACCGGAGCGTTTTCCCGCAAAGATCCGCTCCGCGTTCTCCGGGATCATGGAAAGCACGCCTTCGCCGACCAATGCGTCATATACGACCACATCGGCGTTCTCAAGGACATCCCTGCCCTTCAATGTGAACAGGCCGGCGTCGCCCGGCCCGGCGCCTACAAGCCATACCTTTCCATTCATAAATGACACCTCATATTTTTCACAATGGTTTCCGCCATCTTTATCCCCAGCTCTTCGGGCCGCCTGGCTGTTCCTTCCATAATGGAAATGCAGTGCTCTCCTGTCTTTTCATCGTAATACAATGCCCGAAGCGTGATCGTTCCGTCTGAAACTTCCGCATACGCGCAGACCGGCGAAGTACAACCGCCGTTGAGCGCCCTGACATATGCGCGTTCACAAAGCGCGGCCTTTCCCGAATCCTCATCCGTATAGCCTGTAAGATAGGAATGATCCTCCCCGGCCCGTCCCTGCACGGCAATGATTGCCTGACCTGCAGCCGGAATAATCTCATTCACCGAGAAATATCTGCTGATCCGGTATTCCAGGCCGAGCCTTTTAAGGCCTGCTGCCGCCAGGACCAGTCCTCCGTATTCACCCAAATCCAGTTTCTTGAGCCTTGTCTGAAGATTACCCCGCACCGGCCGGATCTCATGCCCCGGATACAGATTCTTAAGCTGCAGGACGCGCCTGAGACTCGACGAACCGATCGGAAGCGCCGGATCAAGGCTGTCAGTTCCCTCAGGGAGCACCAGCACGTCCCTGGGATCGTCACGCTTTGAAAATGCGATCAAAGGAAGATTGGGGTCGGTCTCCATCGGCACGTCTTTCAGGCTGTGGACCGTGATGTCCGCCCTGCCGTCTTTCAGCGCCAGATCCAGTTCTTTAACAAAAAGACCTTTCCCTCCGATCTTATCCAGCGTACGGTCCAGGATCTTATCCCCTGTGGTCTTCATTGTATTCAGCATGATTTCGTAATCCGGCAGATTTTTTTTGAGAAAATCAATGACCGTCATCGACTGCGCCACTGCCAACAGGCTTTCCCTGCTGCCCACTATAATTTTTCTCATTTCATCCTTCTCTGACAAAGTTCTGTACTGCGCAAAGCGTCGTTTCCAGGTCATCGGCACTGTGAGCCATGGAAATAAACATGGCCTCGAACTGGGACGGAGCCAGATAGATCCCGGAAGAGAGCATATGTTTAAAATAATCCGTATAAATGGATGTATCGCTCGTCTGAGCGGAAGTATAGTCGGTGACCTTCTTATCGGTAAAGAACAGACAGCCCAAAGAACCGGCATGATTAATGCAATGCGGCAGTCCTGAATCATCCATAAGTTTCCCCAGTTTTTCAAAGAACTGATCCCCAGTGCGGTTCAGATTATCATAAAAATCCGGCGTTTCTTTTAAAACGGTAAGCTCCGCAATCCCTGCCGCCATCGCCACAGGATTGCCGCTTAAAGTCCCGGCCTGGTACACCGGTCCGCAGGGCGCGACCGTCATCATAATATCCTTCCTTCCGCCGTACGCGCCAACAGGCATTCCGCCACCGATGATCTTTCCGAAAGTAGTAAGATCCGGCGTGACGCCGAAATACCCCTGCGCACCGTCCGGCGCAAGACGGAATCCGGTAATGACTTCATCAAAAATCAATAACGCACCTTCTTTTACTGTCAGATCACGGAGTTCCTGTAAAAACACTTTTTCAGGAAGCACGACGCCCATATTGGCGCCGACCGGCTCAAGGATGACGGCTGCAATCTTGCCGGGGTTGGCTTCAAAAAGCGCCCTGACGCTTTCAATATCATTATAAACTGCCGATAACGTGTCTTTCGTACATCCTTCCGGTACGCCGGCGCTTCCCGGAAGCCCCTGGGTCATCAGACCGGAACCCGCATTGACCAGGAGTCCGTCGCTGTGGCCGTGATAATTGCCTGCGAATTTAATGATCTTATCCCTTCCGGTAAATCCTCTCGCAGTACGGATCGCGCTCATGACGGCTTCCGTGCCGGAGTTGACCATACGTACCATTTTTACGGACGGTACCATGCTGCAGATGAGCTCGGCCATTTCCACTTCCCGTTCGGTCGCTGCACCGAAACTTAATCCGTCTTTCATGGCTTTTTCGACCGCCTCCGTCACAGCCGGGTGCGCATGACCCAGGATCATCGGTCCCCAGGAGCCGATATAATCGATATACTCATTTCCCTCGACATCATATATTTTACTGCCGGACGCTCTCGCGATAAAACGGGGCGTCATTCCCACAGAACCGAAAGCCCTTACCGGACTGTTCACACCGCCAGGAATACATTTTTTTGCCCGCTCGAAAAGCTCCTCTGAATCTGCCATTATCCGATCCTGCCTTCCTTTATGAATCCCGCAAGTTCTTTCGCGTAATAAGTGATATAGATCGAAGCACCGGCCCGGAACGCGGCCGCCGCCATTTCACAGACAATCCTTTCTTCGTCGATCCAGCCGTTCGCCGCGGCAGCCTTGACCATAGCGTACTCTCCGCTGACGCTGTAAGTCGCGACGGGAAGATCCGTATTGTCATGCACCTCGCGCACGAGATCCAGATAACTCATGGCCGGTTTTACCATGATAATATCCGCACCTTCCTCCACGTCGAGCAGCGCTTCCCTGAGTGCTTCGCGGCGGTTATGGAAATCCATCTGGTAACTCTTCCTGTCACCGAATGACGGTGCGGATCCTGCCGCCTCACGGAACGGCCCATAAAAAGCGGAAGCAAATTTTACCGCATATGACATAATGGGAATATTCGTAAAACCGTTTTTGTCAAGCCTCTCCCTGATCGCCAGGATCCTGCCGTCCATCATATCGGACGGCGCCACCATCTGAGCTCCGGCCTGCACATGTGAAAGCGCAGTCTTTGCCAGAAGTTCAAGCGTCGCGTCATTATCCACGTCATGGCCGCAGAGTTTTCCGCAGTGGCCGTGGGAAGTATATTCACACATGCAGACATCCGTGATCAGAAAGATCTCCGGAAAACGCTCTTTCACGTGACGAAGACCTCTCTGGATGATCCCGTTATCGGCGTATGCCTGACTCCCGACCTCATCCTTGATCCCGGGAATCCCGAAAAGCATCACATTTTTGACGCCTGCATCCAGGAGACTATCACATTCCTCATCGCACCGGTCCACGGTATACCGAAACTGGCCGGGAAGGGACGGTATCTCCTCTTTTTTATTCTCCCCATCCATAATGAACATGGGGTAAATAAGAGCTGAGGGATTTATCCTGGTCTCCCTCACCATTTTTCTCAATGTCTCACTGGACCGAAGCCTCCTCGGGCGGTAAATCAGATCCATTTCTGTTATTTCTCCTTGTCTTTATGATCTGCCACTGTCTCCATTGCGTTCAGCATTTCATGAAATGCCTCATCCGACATATTTGATTTCAATGCAAATAAAAGGTGGTTCAATGTCCTTTCGGACGCACCCGCAATCTCACCGATCAGAGTGCTCTTTTCGTCCTGCTCCAGCGGAATCCGCTTAAGATACGGCGTCATTCTGGAAGTAACGTCCTCTCCGGCATGTTTTTTAAGTCTGTTCAGGACCGGAATCAGATCCCGCCCTTCCTTCCAGGCGTAAAAATCGGCTTTGACTTCTTCGATGATCTTTTCGGCTTTCTCGAGATTGAGCATTAATTTGTCCGTCCGCATATCGATCTCAAAGGAATCGATATCGTAAAGGCTGATCCAGGGCAGTGCCGCAACTTCTGTCTCTACATCTCTCGGTACAGCCAGATCCAGAACCGGAATGATATGATCCGGAGCCAGAAGAGAGAGTTCTTCGTTCGTCAATGTATAATTCGGACTCGCAGTCGCACTGACTACGAGATCCTGTCCGGACAAAATATTGTATCTTTCTTCATAGCCGACGGTCTCACATCCCGCCGGAACATCGACGACGCCCCTGTGGTACTTTCTGACCGTCATTGTTACCACTGCGCCCTTTTCCATAAGCACTTGCGCAGCAATACGCCCCATCATGCCGTTCCCGATGACCAGGCATTTCTTTCCGGCCGGAGAAAACCCCTTCCCGTCCATTTTTTCAAGCGCGGCATGTATCACGGAACGGTCCGCCGTAGAGAAATCGGTCTCTGTACGGACTCGTTTCCCGGCTTCGACCGCTTTTCGAAAAAGAACTTCCAGCGTGTTGTCAGATGCATAGCATTTCCTTGCGAAAGCAACAGCATCCCCGACCTGGGTCAGTATCTGTCCTTCGCCGACTATTCTGGATTCCAGTCCGGCCGCCAGACGGAAAAGATGGCCGACCGCATCGCGGCTCTTCCGCTCTGCAAAAAATCCCCTGCATTCATCTGCCGGAAGATCAAAATAATCACAAAGAA
>Ga0310690_10006627_pt1 | contig 15153 bp, 4 predicted proteins | sample AusTroGonzalo_MG_2_FD_207661 | JGI IMG/M metagenome (GOLD analysis project Ga0310690, IMG submission 207661) | Bovine rumen microbial communities from tropical cattle in Woodstock, Queensland, Australia - Gonzalo_04 (v2) (version 2) | ecosystem: Host-associated > Mammals > Digestive system >...
GCTCCACTACAAGCATCTTGCTGTTTTCTCGACGACCGGATTTCAAAGATCAGCGCCCGCCGGATTTGGCGGACAGTTGTGTAGTATATCAAAATTCCATTTCGCGCGCAAGAGGAAATTTTAGATTTTTTGAAAAATCTCAATGCGGACATTTGCGGCTTCGGCGCGGGTTGCGAAAGAGCCAAAAAGAACAGGAGATGCAGGAGCATTTTATATCTCTCCTGTCTCTCCTGCCCTTTGTGGCTGAGATCAATCCCCGCGCCCACTGTCAGGAAACTATCTTCGTATCTGAAGGAAGGCACGTGGTGAAGTGCCGTCGCCTGGCGTGACCTTGAATCGCATCGTAGTTGGGTCGCCTGTTGCCTCGATGGAAACCTCCGGCTCAAGTTTTGCCGCGCCGTTCCAGTCGCCGAGGTCGCTCGTCGCCTTGAAGAGCGACTTGACCTTCTCCGCCGCGCACTTTACCGCCTCCTCGCCGTCCTTGACAATCACCGTGACGGTCACGACAGAGCCAACCTGATGTCCTGATGTGGACGCTCCAGCGTCCACAATCTCCCCATCTCCTACAGCAACCTCTTCGAACTCAATCTTCGGCGCGTTCTCAAAAAGTCTCTCCGCGCCCAAGAGATACGCCGCCGCCGCATGTTCGTTCGCCACTACCGCCGCTTCGCCTGCCGCCGCGCCGCTCGCGCTTCCCGCACCCTTCACGGTTCCAGCCCAATCCTTGAACGCCGCGTATTCCACCGCGCTCCCGCCAATGGCTTCTTTGACAGCCTCGTCCGCGAATCCAACACCGTCAACCGCAGCATTAACTGTTGCCGCATCAGCCCCAGCCGCAACATCAGGAATAGAACCAGGTACTGCACTGCTCGGCGTCCATGTAAAACCGCTTACCCATGCGCGGTCGGCGAACTCCTCGTCGTTGTAGTCATCCTTGAGGAATGTCCAACGAATAGCGTGCATTCCCTCATCGTCGAATGAAAACGACACCTCCTCCCATTCAGTTGTGCCATCCATTCGCGCCGCCTCCACGCCGTTTGTGGTGACCACCATACGATCCCACGTAGCATCGCCAGAATCGTCCCATTCGCAATACACCTTCCATTTGAATGCAAGCGTTCCACATCCATAGACGACCGTCTGTATCCATGTCTCGGCCTCGTCACCTATTGCACCACTTTGCACCGAAAGGCCTGTCGTTGCCGTCATGTCGACAATTGGCGTCCAGTCCGCATCACCGCCTGTAATCCAAGAGAGGGATGAGCCTAATGCATCTGCGCTTGCCGCCTCGCCGAGCGACAGAGAACGCTTTGTAATGGTTGCCGTCACGTATTCACTCTTCACGCCATCCTTTACCGCGACAGCTTTGATGATGGTCGTGGAATCAATCGTGAACGGCCCCATGTACTTGTTCTTGTCTGCCTGACGAGGTGTCGATCCGTTCGTAGTATAGTAGATCGTCGCATCTTCCGTCGCGCAGGAGAGAGTTACCGTGCACGAGTCGTCAGTGAAGACGCTGCCGTCAGGCGGCGTCACGACAGGCGTTGCCACGCCTTCCTCAGTGGCATCTGGGACCCACGCCACCTGGTCGATCCAGGCGCAATCCACTCCAAAGTAATACGAATCGTCCTTCACGTATCTCCACGTCAAGACATGCTCCCCGGCCTCTACAGCCACCTGGCAATCCGACCACGAGCCTGGCACCCCGCTGATCACTCTGGCAACGGTTCCGTCGACAAGGAACTGAAGCACGTCGAAATTCTCTTCGCTCGACACCTTCCACTTGAATGACACCACGCCTGGGCCTACAACCGTTGTCGAAAGGTCGTTCGTCGCAGAATTGCCTTTGTGAATCGTCGCGACGCAATCAATGCCGTCGCTTCCATATCCCTTCGTGCCATACCAATCCCCTTCTTCACCCAATGCAAAGTTCAATGTATCATTGTCAAGCGCTGTTCCAATCGTCTCCGCGTCACGAATGGCAAAAGCATACGAAAATTCATTGTTAGTCTCGTCCGATTCCTCGATGACGTTTTTGCAGTCCAACATTACATAGGCTAGATACACCCCGGCGGGAAGCTCTCTCCATGACGTGGAGGACAGGCTACGTGTACTTCCTTCGAAGGACTTGAAAGGTCCGCTGAATTCCGTAAAAGCATAATCCTGCACATCATCGTTTTCCCCAACGATTGCAACCAGGTTTTCAAAGGTCCCGGTGAGCGTGCCCTCGCCAAAATTCCCAAAGCTTTGGACGATGTCGAAGTCCGCTCCTTTTTCAAGGACACAAGCAGGCGTCCAAGCGTCCGCAAGGCTCGCGAAAACCGGATAGCCGTGTTCCCACTCGAAAGGTGTCGCAAACGCAAGATCTAGATACCCGTCATCGCTTTCGTCGTTTCCTGCAATGGAAGCGCCTGTGGGCACGCATGTCGTCCACGCTTCACCAGCAGACAGTTTTGGTATGGCACAGACGACGCCCTCGACGACTATCGAGCATTCTTCAACGCTGCTGCCTGTTTCGTTTACGAGGAAAACCTGGTCATAGCCGTCGAACAACGTGGAAAGGCGCTTGAGCGACAGGCCGTTCACAACACCCTCCTCCGACTGCCCGGAAACCAAGGAAAGCGCGTAGTTTCCGCTCTCGCAAATGCCAGAAACGTCCGCATGCGACGCTTTCAGCTGACCAACGACTGGAACCATGACGTCGCCATCATAGATTGAGGCGATCTTGGAAGAATCAGCACCGCCCATTACACCGCACGCAACCGTAGCCGCAACCGTTGGCTTCTGCGACGTCAACGCTGCCGATTTCATGTTCGTCGCCAGCGAAAGGCCTCCGCAACGGGAAGCTGATGTAGAATTATCGCCGTTCGCACCCAGAACGTTGCCATTTGCTGCAATCAATAAAGATGCGTACAACTTGACCATTCCCGGCGAACCATAGCCACCGGCTCCACCTGCCCCGCCTTTTCCGCCGTTGCCGCCCGCTCCGCCAGTTCCGCCATTGCCGCCTTTGTGGCCTGATGACGGATAAAGAGAACTGAATGTTGACGTGTTCAACGCTCCCTGACCTGCGGAACCATAGTTACCTGATGAGCCAGATGAGGCGGTTGACGCGCTAGACCCCGATGTACCACCTCGATTTGCATTTGCCGCGGAGACGTCGATGGTACCCGAAAACTGCAACACTCCATTCGCCTTGAGCACGATTGCTCCTCCTCCATGTCCGCCCATGCCGCCGGCACCGCCTGCGCCGCTTCTTGCGCCAGAACCGCCAGAGCCGCCAGAACCGCCAAACCCGCCAATTGCCCCTTGATATTGCTTTCGGTTGATGGACGTAGTGTTCCCTGAATATGAATTAGCCTCGGTAGACGACGTGCCGCCGCCGCCGCCGCCACCTCCGCCGCCAGAGCCGCCGCCGCCGCTGCCGCCAGAGCCGCCGCCACCTCCTCCGCCACCGGCAGAGCCTGCAATCAGCAAATCAGATGTCAGAGCGGCAGAAAAGGCATTCACGCCATTGCTTCCTGACGAACCATCGACCCCGGCTCCGCCAGCCCCTCCTTTCGAGCCGCTGCCACCTGCCCATCCATCAGAACCAACAGATCCACCGTATCCGCCGCTTCCACCAGACGAGGCCCTAGAGCCATACGAACCGCCAGAGCCGCCGCTACCGCCACTCGCCGCGTTGCCTGTCGAGCCAAATCCCTTGCCGCCGGAATATCCGCTAGTTCCAGAATTCCCAGAGCTGCCCGAAGAGCCGAGACCGCCGGCGGATCCAGACGTTCCCGACGACCCGTAGCTCGTTCCAGTGTAATAGCTCACCGTATATCCCTCGCCGCCTGAACCACAAGAGCCTCCGCTTCCGCCAGAACCACCATAAGACGACGAACCGCCGCTGCCACCGCTACCACCAACGCCGCCTCCGCATCGACCCGAAGAATTTCCTGAAACATCGATGCTGCAAGCCACTTTCATGTCCGTTTCCGACTCTACGACTAACGGACGCGATCCCGCCACCGAAACAGAGACCCCGGCGCCAATTTCAAGATAGTCGAAACTATAGACCGCCTTGCCGTCCACGACCTCGCCATAGTAGGTCTTTCCCGTCGCCGAAACCTGAAAAGTCGGACGGGTCGCACCGGTATTGATTGAGATCGTACCGGAATTTGCGATGACCAAGGTGCGTCCAGGCTGCGTTATGCTTATCGTCAGTTCAACCGCCCCCGAAGAAACGACGATTGCTGCGTCACGGGAATCTCCGTCATAGTTCTTGTCAAGCGAGAACGTCACCGTGCCCGCTCCATATCCGGACGAGACGTCCAACGAAATCCAGTCACAGGTACATTCAACAGTCCAAGCTCCGTTTGCGTCAACGGAAAATGCCGACACGCCGCCGTCTTTCGTGTAATCGTTGCCGCTGGTGTCAACGACCAGCCTGACTGCGCGATAGCCAGTGTCATGCGCGCTTTCCGTTGCGCCGACTTCGTTTACTGCGGAGACCCAGTAATAATAAGGCTTGCCAGGCACAACATCCATGTCTATGAAAGGCGAGGTCGCCTCTTCGCTCAGCGTTATTCTTTCGCCGGTGGCAGATTCCGCCCTTTGTATCTTGTAGGACAGCGCTCGCACACACTCTCCCCATGAAACAGTAATGAAATCATAGGATACGCCATCACCAGCCGAGACCACGGGCCGATCTGGCGAAGTCATGCCTTCTTGGACGATCGTGCACGTATCCGACAGGCTGTCGCCGCTCCTTGCGGTCAATACAGCCGACCTCGCCTTGGACGACGAGTTTCTTACACAATTGAAACTGACTACCTTGCTTCCTGTTCCGGCGTTCTCCGACAACGTCAGCCATTCGGAGTCCACCGGCTTTTCTATGGACCATTCGACATTGGACTTGACCCGAAAGGAACCGGAAGCGCCTTCCGCGCCCAGGGTCTTGGCGTTGGAATCGAATTCCAGATTAGGAGTGCCCATCTCTGAGGCAAGGCGGACGGCTTCTTGCGCATTCACAGCTCCGTAACCGCTCGCAGCTGTCCAACCGGATGACGAAAACGACGAGCGGAACAGCACGTCCTTGGCGTCATCTATGGTAAGATTCGGACACGCCTCAAGCATCAACCCGACAATAGCCGCAATGTGCGGCGCAGCGGAGGAAGTGCCAGGGAAAGGGGTAAAGCCAGGCGTCGCGCAACTCACGCTCGAAGCACCCATCACATCCGGCTTGCGAAGGGTTTTCCCTCCGCCTGAAAGAAGACTGGTCGTATAGGCGCTTCCGGACTGGTTGTAGAACATAAGTCGCGGTCCGTCAGAACTGTACCAATCTGCAACATCACTGGAGGCAAACGCTCGTCCCACAACACCCTTAGCCGCCGCAACGGAAATTGCGACTTCAGCCGCATTATGTCCGTAAATCTGCCCAGTTGTCGCGTGCTGGAACACATTGCCTATGCTAGAATCAGAACCTGTATAGCAAGACAATCGAAGATAGCGATTTTGCGCACCTGATTTCTTGAGTATGACGAGCGCAAGCTTGCTGTGGCTTGCAGCATCCCAAAAAGATCCACCGAAATTTCCTATTTCCATGATTTCAAACGGATCGCACCCCACGCCGTCTTGATAGGCTCCCGCCAGTTGCACAAAACCAGTATTAGGATCGTAAAGAGCCAAATCGTAGTCGTTTGCGGAATTGCCTTGTGCATCGGACCATTGAAGAGTAATAAGAGACCCGTATGCGCTAGCAGATGCAACATTCCAATAATTTAGATAGGTAAACTGGTCTTTGCCGTCGCTTCCAAAACCATGCATTTCATATTCAACGCCCCCGAGAGTATAGGTTCCCGCGCTCTTGAAGTCACCCTCCCATACTGCGGAAGCTTCGGACGCAAGATTTCCCTTGTTGGCAGCGCAAGTGACGTATATGCACCCTTTTGAAGACACTTCATTGACGGCCAAGGATACAATTCCATCTTGAAAAGCAGGCTCTGGTATCAAGCAGATGTCATCCACTATTATATCACAGCCCGCATCTCCAAGTGCAAGAATCGCTTCCGCAAGTTCAGCTTCAGTGCCAAGGCCTGCCGTTGCAAAAAAGAGTTGTGCATCAGGACAAAGATCGTGAACAATCTCCAGCATCGCGGTACCCTCTCCCTCATCGGCGCGCAGAGAACCAACATATCGAGCACCGTCCATCCCTTCAAGAACAGTTACATTTACAGGCAGATCTTTGGATGCCTGGATTTCGGAAAGATATCGCACGCTATCCGATATAACGCCGATCTTTACTCCTTTCCCAGTAAAACCATAGGTCTGGCGCGCACTCGCCGCGCAATGGGCGATATCGCCTTCGGAAGTATCGTTCTTGTTGTGACGGGGAGGTATCACTTTTCGTATCTTTGCAATGGAATCCTTGGATACAAGCTGCGACAGAGCGGCGGGGGAAATGTATGCATGGATTGATTTGAAGCGTTTGCTGACACTCACAACCTGACAGCCTAATTCCTGCAGCGCCTTTGTCGCCTCCTCGACATCCGTGAACAAGACTTCACAGTCAAGCAACGTAGTTTGCATCTGATTTGCCGTATTCAGAAATCGACTGGGATTCAGGAAGAACGCCAATTCTCCCACAAGCTTCTTGCTCTTCGGCAAATCCAAGATATTGTCGCATCCTGTGGCAGTCAAGCAATTGGAACTTTGACCGCTTCGATCTCTGTTTGTCGAAGCGAGCATTCGTGTTCCCGACACCGGCGATGCAGATTGCCATCCTCGAAACACTTTAGGTGGCACTCCCGTATAAATTGCATCAGCATTCAGAGTGAGAGTAAAAGCAAACTGTGTTGCTATCAAATATGCGACACACCGCCGAATCATTTTCATCCTCCGTTGAAAAGTTGTCAAAGACTTTATCAGAGTAATTTTGCAAAATTATACCAAAACCCTGCTTTTCTGGTCAAGCGCAGATTATATTCTGGATTTTTTTGGGGAACCCGATTTTCGGGGGATTTTTGGGGAGAGACCCCATTCTGGCTTAATTTATCGTAGCTTTTCTCGCGTTTTCTGCAAGATATCCCAGTTCAAGCCGCATTAAGCTGGCTGGAACCCTGCCGCAAGGAAGGGGCCGCACGAGAACCGTCACGACTACCGACCAAGGACGTCTATACGCCAGTCAACGAGGTTCTTGCTTTCGTTGTCAAGGTCCTTTATGCCCCTAATCGGAGTTTGCCCAAGTCGAATCTGCTCTTCGCAACGAGTCTTCAGCTTTTTCGTATTCTCGATCGCGCGTGCGTAAGCTTCACTGAAGTTCCTAAGATCGCCATCAGTCATGACATAACCGCTCTTTACTGCTTCATGGTACTTCTCGACAGCATCGTAGTAGTTCTCGGTCTCGTGGTATAGCTCCGCCTTGGAAACCAAGTCCTTTACGGAACTCTCGCGCGCAGTCATGCGTGCGGCCTGAGCATCAGCTTTCTTCCGAGCTTCTTCGACGGCCTTGCGCTCCGCGGCAATCCGGTCGGCCTCCTCTTTGGCTTTTTTCTGAGCCTCAAGGAATTTGCGACGATCGTCTTCAAGCTTCTTGGCGGCAGCCTCGCGCTCAGTCTTCTCGCCCAGGGTCGGCTCCTTCTTTTCGCAGCCAGTGAAGAGCGCGGAAGACAAGAAAGCCACGGCTACGATAACAATATAAATGCTCTTCATCGCAATTTTTCCTTTCAAAACAGGATAGCACCTCATTAACGACCTATTACGTCTATACGCCAGTCAACGAGGTTCTTGCTTTCTTCGTCAAGTTCCTTGACGTCCCTAATCGGAGTTTGCCCAAGTCGAATCTGCTCTTCACAACGAGTCTTCAGCAATTTCAACTTCTCGCTCGCGCGTTCATAAGCTTCCTTGAAGTTCCCGAGATCGCCATCATTCATGGAGTAGCCGCCCTTGACTGCTTCATGGTAATACTTGACCGCATCGTAGTAGTCCTCTGACTCGTAGTAGAAGAGCTCTGCCTTGGAAACCAATTCCTTCACGGAACTCTCGCGCTGCGACTTCTCCGCAGTCATGCGTGCGGCCTGAGCATCAGCTTTCTTCCGAGCTTCTTCGACGGCCTTGCGCTCCGCAGCAATCCGGTCGGCCTCCTCTTTGGCTTTTTTCTGAGCCTCAATGACTTTGCGGCGGTCGTCTTCAAGCTTCTTGGCCGCAGCCTCACGGTCAGCCTTCTCCTTGGCGGCCCTCTCTTCCGCAGCCTTCCTCTCGGCGTCTATGCGGGCAGCTTCGGCCTCTGCTTTTTTCTTGGCTTCTTCGGCGAGCCTTCGCTCCTCTTCTGCACGCTTGCGCTCCTCTTCGGCACGCTTGCGCTCCTCCTCCAGCTTCTTTGCCTCGGCCTCGCGTTCTGCAAGCATTTTCTGCATCTTGGCCATCTCGGCCTCAAGTTTCTTGCGAGCCTCGTCATCTTCCTTTTTCTTCTTGTCTTCGGCAGCGCGATCCTCGGCCTTCTTGCGATCCGCTTCGGCCTTGCGCTCGGCTTCAAGCCTCTTCTGCTGCTCTTCAAGCTCCTTGCGCTGTCTCTCCATCGCCTCCTGCTGAGCCTTCAAGGCATCCTGCTGGGCCTTCAGCTTTTTCTGAGCCTCTTCCTCGGCTTGCTTGCGCAACGCATCCTCTGCCTTTCGCTCGGCATCGCGCTTAGCCTTGTCTTCGGCAATCCGCTTAGCCTCCGCAGCCTTCTGGGCAGCCGTCTTCGTCTTGTCCGCCAGTATGCGTGCCGCTTCAGCATCCGCTTTCTTCTGATCCTCTTCCGCCTGCCTCTTACGCTCGGCTTCTTCGGACTTCTTGCGATCCGCCTCCGCTTTGCGATCGGCTTCAAGCTTCTTCTGCTGCTCTTCAAGCTCCTTGCGCTGCCTTTCCATCTCCTCCTGCTGAGCCTTCAAGGCTTCCTGCTGGACCTTCAGATTCTTCTGCGTCTCTGCGGCTTCAAGCTGGCTCCCTGACTGGAATTTCGCCATGATCGGATTGCGGTATGTGTAAACCGCCACGCCTGCCGCCAACAGCACAGCGCTGACTGCCGCCAATGCAGCGAACATCAGCCCACGCCTCTTTTCCGGCTCCGGCTTTTTCCCCATCGCGAAAGCGGCGATTCCAGATCCATCGAGAACAGAAGTGGCAATCGTCCCTGCATCGCCATCGGCATTTACGTTAGGCACCGCAATCGTCGGAGCGACCGTCTCCGGGCCGTAATCCGGTTCCGGCGAGGCCTCTCCGAAGCGCGACTCGATTATCGTCTGTAGCCGTTTCAGCAAAACCCCGGCGTTTCTCAGTCGGTGCGCTATGTCGGGGTTGGTCATGTCGGTGAGAAGCGACAATATCTCCGCATCGCCTTTCACCTCGGGCGCGTCAAACACCGGGCTTCTCTTGGCCCTGGCCCGGTCGAAGAACGTCGCATATGCCGTGGAGCCAGTTGGCAACCGCGGGAAAGCCATCTTGCCGGTCAGCGCCTCGTACAGGCACAGCCCCAGCGCGTAGATATCCATCCCGCCATCGCCACGGTTGTCCGTCGTGACGACCTCCGGCGGCATGTAGTCAAGCGTTCCGGGGACCTGCCCGGTCGTCGCCGTGCCATTCACGTCGCGCGCGATGCCAAGGTCCATTATCGCCGAAAGCTCGGGATGCCCCGGAGGATAGTACAGGTTGGACGGCTTTATGTCGCGATGGAAGATGCCCTGCTGGTGCATCGCCAGAAGTCCGCGAACATAGCGCTCGAACGCGACAAACACGTCTCGCCACGACATGGGCGTCTCAGCCCTGCGCTTGATTGCATCGCGAAGGGAGCTGCCCGGCATGCCGTCGAGAAAGGCCATCACAAGGAAGGCTTCCTGGCCTCCGCCGGACTCCATCATGAAAAAGTCAACGAACCGTACAAAGCACGGGCTCGTCAGCTTCTTCATTATCTTGGCCTCGCGGTAGAAGCGCTCCGCGTACGCCGACTTCATCAGGTGCTTGACGGCTACAAGCTGGCCCGTCTGGCGATTGCGGGCCTTGAATACCTCGCCAAAGCCGCCCTTGCCGATGAACTGCAGAAGTTGGTACGACGTGCTCCCGTTCTTGAGGCTCCGGAACCGTATCGACTTAAGCCCCGCCCTGAACGCGGTGAAGTCCTGATACCTGTCTTCTCGCCTCTGCGCAAGCGACTGCATTAGAACCTCGTCGGCATGCGCGAGAAGCCGCTTGATCCGAGAACTGATGTGGATTGGGCTATGACCCTCCGCGACAGTCTGTGACCATCGCGACAAGAATGCAAAATTGGCCTGCTTGTCGTCGCCTTCCAACCGCTCGTACGGCGTCTTGCCAGAGAGGACCTCGTGAAGCACGACGCCCATCGAGAACACGTCGCTCTGCACGTCGCCGTGGAACTCGGCGTTGGTGAAGTCCGGCGCCATGTAGTCGAAGGAGCCGCGGATGTTGCCGACGGACGCGGTTGCCGTGCCGCCCTCCTGCTTCGCGATCTCGAAGTCGATAAGCTTGACCCCGCCGTCGTCGCAAAGGAAAATGTTCCCCGGTTTTACGTCACGGTGGACGAGCCCGCAGCCTGCAGTGTATTCAAGGCCAGCAAGCGCGGAATCGACTACTCGCAGCCCCTCGTCAACGTCAAGGCCCGTCTTGCGCTTCGCAAGCTTCTCCTTCAGGGTCTCGCCCTGCAAGAACTCCTGCACGACCACATGTACGTCGTTGAAGAGACCGGATTCGGAAAAGCAGCCGTGGTACTTCACGACGTTGGGATGGTCGAGCTTCGCGAGCTCAGCCGTGCGCTTCTGGAGCTTTCGCCACTGGACCCCGCCCTCGTCCTGGACGGCCATTACCTTCAAGGCCACGACTGTTCCTACAGGAACAAGCCCGTGCTTAGCATCTTCGCAAACAGCCTTGTAAACCGTGCCCTGGCTGCCTGAGCCGGCCTGAATTTCCTCCAAGACCCTAAAGCCGCCTAATACCTTGTCTTTCTGTCCAGACATGGATTCACTTTCCAGTATTGGCCGACGAAGCTGCGGCAGCAGCCGATCTGGCATTGCCGCTATCAAAAAGCCTAAGCCACTGGCTTTCCATTTTTTCTCGCTCTTCTATGAATTTCGCGCGCTGCTTTTCAGTCGCGAAATTCTTGTTCAAGACAAGATTGGTAAGTTTATTCACCTTCCTATTGTAAGCATCGCGAATGCGAATTTTCGCCCCCTCTTCAAGCTCATACCCAACTTCCTTGGCCTTTATGAAGCAACCCAAGGCATCAAGTACATCGCCGTTGTAAAGGTAGTTCCACGCATCATCAAGGTATGGACTCGCTCGTTCGCATATCGCATTTTTCTCGGCCTTCTCGCGAGCAAGGCGCTCTGCCTCAGCCTTCTTCTCGGCCTCTTCGCGGGCCTTACGTTCTGCCTCTGCCTTGCGTGCTTCCTCTTCGCGGGCCTTACGTTCTGCCTCTGCCTTGCGCGCTTCTTCTTCGCGGGCCTTACGCTCTGCCTCTGCCTTTTTCTCGGCCTCTTCCCTAGCCTTGCGCTCAGCTTCTGCCTTGCGAGCTTCCTCTTCGCGGGCCATACGCTCAGCCTCTGCCTTGCGCGCTGCCTCTTCACGGGCCTTACGCTCGGCCTCTGCCTTTTTCTCTGCCTCTTCCCTAGCCTTGCGCTCAGCTTCGGCTTTACGGATCGCCTCTTCTCTGGCTATCCGCTCAGCCTCCGCCTTTCTCTCTGCCTCTTCGCGGGCAAGACGCTCTGCTTCCAACTTGCGCCGGGCCGCTTCTTCCGCCTTGCGCACCGCATCGGCTTTAGCCTTCTCGATTCGTTCGGCCTCTTCCTTTGCCCTTTGCTCAGCAGCTTTCTGCTCCGCTATCCTCCGCTCGTTCTCTGCGGCGACGCGAGCCTCCTCCGCTTTTCGCTCGGCTTCTTCCTTAATTTTTTTTGCCTCGTCAATCTTGCGCTTCTCCTCATCAATCCTACGCTGCTCTTCCTGCGCTTTGCGAGTAGCCTCAGCTACCTTGAGTCGCATCTCTGCAAGCTCTGCATCGGCTTTTTCCCTGGCAGCGTCCGCTGCAGTCGACGCCGAATCGTCTGTCTTTGTGCTAATTGCAACGATAGCCGTAACAACGGCTATGACGGCCGCGATTAAAATGAGGATGACTTTTTTCAGCTTAGACGAGTCCTTGGCCGATGCGCCCTCCTGCATCGCCTTCCACCCAGACCCGACAAGAGAGGCCCCGTCAGACGAAAACGCCTTGTTTCCCAATGTCGCGCCTGTAGCCCCCTCGCCCGTCGTCCGAGTCTGCGTTTCTGTCGCGAAAGAAGCTGGATCGGCGTCCATTCCGTCTTCGGAAGCAACGTCAAACGACATACTTGTCTCGCTGTCGCGCGACTCGAACGAGGCGTCAGAGCTTCCGGAAATTGTAGGCGCATCGGCTCCATCCTTACTCGGCGGCATCTCGACGGCGGGCAACGGCAAAGGAAGATTTCCCACCTTCACAAGGACAACCGTCACGTTGTCCACCCCGCCAGCTTCGTTGGCCGCAGCTATAAGAGAGTTTACCGCAGAATCTGGCGAATCGCTGTCGCGTACTATCGAAACGATTTTCTTTTCGGGAACCATCCGATACAGGCCATCGCTACAGATGATAATGATGTCACCTGCCTTGAGGGGCAAGGGCGTCAATTCAATCTCCACCTTTGGCTGTATTCCAACGGCACGAAGTATCATGCCGCGGAACATTGGATTCAGGTCCTTTTCGTCCTTTGCCCCTATCAACTCTGCTGCAGAATGGTCCTTCGTGATCTGCTGAATTGACTTGCCGCGTATCCGGTAGAGCCTGCTGTCTCCAGCATGAAGGGCGAGCGCCGAGTCTGGACGCGAGGCATCGAGGCAAACGCCAACGAAAGTCGATCCGCAACCCTTTAGGTTATTAGCCCGAGCCCTCTCGGAAATCCATGCCGAAGCTGAGTTTACGGCCTTGCACAACCCTTCCGCAAGAGACTCTGCCGAATACGCCGCTCCTGACGGAAACGGATACGCAGCGGCGAATCTTTCGACCGCGCGTACCGTTGCCGCAGATGCGACTTCGCCATCATCTCCGCCGCCCATCCCGTCGGCCACGCAGAATATGCCAGCCTCCGGGCAGACGCCAAATGCGTCTTCATTGTTTTTGCGCTTGCGGCCAACGTCGCTCTTGGCCGCGAAGCTGACGTGCGGAAAGGCTCCCATTAGATTGACTCGCTTAGTTCATTGCAGTCTGGTTGTCGCCTGCAGACTTCTCTCCGCCCTTCTTCCCGTCAGAAGGAGTCTCGGAGCCCTTTTCGCCCTCAGTCTCCTTCTCCGAGTCTTCATCGGAGTTCTGCCCGAACCAATACGAAGTCCTCGGGTTCAAGCCCACGGCCGCGATCTGCTTCTCGACTGCAATCGGGAAGTCGCTCGACAGCGTAAGACGCGGGATGTCAAGCAAGAGGAAGTCAATGGCGCCAACCGCCAGAGGAGTTGCGACGTCGAGTTCGTCGTGGAGGAACATCGGGTTGCCAAACACGCCCTGCTCACTCTTGAGTTCCGGTGTCTGTACAGGGAACGCTTCGAGAGAGCCAAGCTTGTTGATGGTCTGGAGGTCGCCACCGGCAAGACGACCGTCCACGAATATTACCGCTTTGTTAGGAAGCGTGCTTACGATAGGCTTCGGGCTGCCGCCCTTAGTCTCGAAGATAGCGAGCAACGTAGCGCCTCGTGACAGGTTGTTTGCGGTAAGCTGACTGCTGACATTAATGCCAACGATGCCGCCTGAGAAGTCGCTGGCCGTAACAGCAACGCTCTTACCCTTGACCGTCTTCCCGTTTGGACGCACCGTGCCGCTGGTGTAGAGAGACACGTTCTTGCCGGCGACAATTCCGCCTTCTCCGAGCCGGATATCGGTGTGGTTCGCTCCTGCGAGCGCAACGTCCCCACCTGCTTCGACAGATACTGTCTCTGCGCTTACACCGAGATATTCCGAAGTACCGGAGGTTGCCTTTCCGACAGAACCCCCTGCAGTAACCTTGACATCGCCGGATGCATCCACGGCGGCATGCACGTCGGTCTTCGTCGCATAGCCGTTCGAGACAGGTATCGTCGCACCTTCCTGGGTTATGTCTCCATCAACAGTGAGCGCGATATCGCCACCGCTTATCTGCCCCTCGGCACCAAACGCAATCGCCCCTGCTGACGCACTCACATCGCTGCCAGACAGAGTACCGTCGATTACCAAGTCGCCATTGACGTCAACCGTGAGAGTGCCGCCAGCCTCGACTGTAACGCCCTTGTTGATGGCAAGCTCGCCACCTGTCGAAGCTATCGTTGCATTTCCACCTGCCTTCATGTCTTCGGCGACTTCAATGTCACCGCCTGCGGTGAACTCCAAGTCACCTGAAGCAGAGTCGCCGATGATGTCATTCGACTCGACCTCGGTTTCATCGCCAGTTGTCTCGACCTTGACGACCTTCAGCTTTCCATTCGCGTCGCCGACCGTTCCAATCGTGACGGAATTAGCCTCGTTGATGTACGATCCGCCGTTGCTAGCGACAGCCTCGAGCTTGTTAGCATCGATATTGACGGCCTCACTGCTACTGCCAATGGCCTTGCCAGCTTCAAGACGCAACTGGTTGGCCTTTACGTTGACATTGCCGGTGTAGCCGTTGACAATATCGCCATCTGTCTTGAGCCAGGCAGCATCAGTCGCCTCAACCTTGGATATTGTAAGCTTCGAGGTATCATCCCCTGCCTTCTCAGACCCGAGGTAGGCGTTGTTTCCAGCCGTCACAGTCGTGCCGGCAGCCATTGTAAGGTCACCGTCATTGGCCTGGATATACGCGTCTTTGCCGGTAGCCGTAACATCGGATTTGATCTCCACGCCCTTCGCAGAGTTAATCGTGAGGTTCTGCCCGGCCGTCATAGTAACTCCAGTGTCGATAACGACATTTCCACCAGTACCTTCAGCTGTTTCGACATGCATGTTGTTGTCTGCAGTAACCGTGGCATCCTTGATCACGACGTCACCGGCCGTCGTGTCGACCGTAACGTCCGTGGCCGCCTTGACCGTCGCGCCCGTGTCGACCTTCACGTCGCCCGTCGCGTCGATGTCGACCGACGCCGCCGCGACCGTCGTCGCCTTCGCCTCGACCG
>Ga0310690_10006628_pt1 | contig 15153 bp, 28 predicted proteins | sample AusTroGonzalo_MG_2_FD_207661 | JGI IMG/M metagenome (GOLD analysis project Ga0310690, IMG submission 207661) | Bovine rumen microbial communities from tropical cattle in Woodstock, Queensland, Australia - Gonzalo_04 (v2) (version 2) | ecosystem: Host-associated > Mammals > Digestive system >...
GGCGATCTGAATGTTGCACTTATTCCGGACGACGTTTACGAAGATATTTTCGGATATTCCAAAGACACAAACGACGTTATCACGGAAGATGCTTCCGCAACTTCGAAGGCTTTCGCTATGACATTCGAAGAAGAAGGCGACCAGAACGGAACGAAGTATGTTTTCTATAACTGCACCGCAACACGTCCTAGTCGCGATCTGAACACGATCGAAGACACAAAGACACCGACGACGCAGACATTAACCGTTTCGGCGGCACCGCTGAAGAACGGAAAGGTTATGGCTATGACAGGCCCGAACACGGGATCCGGCGTTCTGAACGGCTGGCATAGCAACGTTTACTTCTCACCGTCTACACCGTAGGAGTATTTATGAACAAAAAAGTCAAGGTCGACGACCTGGCGAAAGAAATAGAACAATCCTTGAAGGATTTTCAAGGCGTGACGGATCAAGCGTGCGTCGACGGGGTTTTAGACACGGCACAAGAAGCCGTAAAAGAACTTCACTTGGCGCACCCTGCCGGAACGCCCGTCTATCAATCCTGGGCGAAATATAACAAGGGTTGGGGAATGGACTTGAAGAAGAAAAAGTCGTCAGTTATGTCGATAGTTCACAACAAAACAGAATATCGGCTGGCGCATTTGTTGGAAAAGGGACACGCTTTGAAGCACGGCGGACGAAAAGTGGGCGAAACAAAGGCATATCCGCACATAGCACCCGTCGCAGAAAAAGCGGAAAAGGAACTGTTGGAAAATATCAAGAAAAGGGTTGAAAATGGATAAAATCATTAGCGTCAGCGGAAAAGACGTCAAATTCCGCGCAACGGCGCGCACGCCGCGGCTTTATCGTGCGATTGTAGGACGCGATATGATCGCGGACATGGCAAAACTTGAAAAATCATTCAAGAACATAGAAAAAGGCGAAGAACGGGGCTTCGATCTGGTCGATCTTCAGATCTTCGAAGATACGGCGTACATCATGGCACGACACGCGGATCCGGACATTGAACAGAAAACGGCGGACGAATGGCTTGATACGTTCGATATGTTTTCGATCTATGAAGTTCTTCCGGAGATCCTTCAGTTGTGGGCGCTCAATACGAAGCAAACGTCAACACCTAAAAAAAAATAATGCCGATAGATCGTGAACCGAATGGCGCGATCTTCATGTTGCGTTGCGCTGAATTGAACTTAAACGGCGCAGAATTGGACGAATTCACCGTCGGCATGATCTACGACATGATAACAGAACGTACAAACGATCACGAAAAGTACGACAAAAAAGCACCCGCGGGAAGTCTGGCTTCGTTCTTCCGCGGCGAAATGAAGGTTCAATAAATGGCTGGAACGAAAATTCGCGGAATCACAATCGAATTAGGGGCGGACACTTCCGGACTTGAAAAAGCGCTTAAAGGCGTTAATACCGAAATCAAGTCCACGCAGAAACAGTTAAAAGATGTTGAACGCCTTCTGAAGTTAGATCCGAAGAACACAGAACTTCTTGAACAGAAGCAGAAACTTCTGGGCGACCAGGTACAACAGACTTCGAAGAAGTTGGAAGCGCTGAAGGAAGCGCAAAAGCAAGTCGGCGAAGAACTGCAAAAGACGGGTGAAGGTAAAGAGCAATATGACGCTTTAACACGCGAAATAGCCGCGACCGAAAAGGAACTGAAGGAAGCGGAAAAAGCCGCGAAGGGTTTCAACGTTACGGCGGAAAAGATCGCCGCTTCAGCTGAAAAGATCGGAAGCAAGTTCGAAACCGTCGCAAAGAAAACAAAGAATCTGTCAAAAGTGGCGGCTGGATTCTTGTCTTCTATGGGTGCGCTTGCAGTAAAAACCGCCCAGGAAGCGGACGAACTAGCGGAACTTTCACAACAGACAGGCGTATCGACCGATAATCTGCAAAAATGGCGCTATGCTTCCGAACGTGTCGACGTTAGCGTTGACACAATGGCTGGCGGGCTTAAGAAGTTAAAGAAGGCGCTTACGTCTTCGAAGGCACCGTTCGACCAACTTGGAATCGCGACAAAGAACGCAAACGGAGAATTCCGCGATATAACGGACATTTTCTTCGATTCATTAGAGGCACTTGGCAAGATCCAGAACGAAACCGAACGCGACGTTGTTGCTATGGAATTGTTCGGAAAATCTGCCGACGAATTGGCTGGAATTATCGACGACGGCGGCGCTTCACTTCGCGCACTTGGCGAAGAAGCCGAAAATCTGGGAATAATCATTCCGGAAGAAGATATTGCGAAGGCGAACGAATTAAACGACGCGATAGATCAGTTTAAGGCCGAAGCGACGGGGACGTTCGCAGAAATCGGCGTTGAAATCGCGGAAATGTTGCTTCCGTATCTGCCGGAAATAAAAGACGCTATTGAAAGCGTATTACAGGCGCTTCGCGACATGGATCCCGAAACACTTGGACTTGTTGCGAAATGTGCGGGCATTGTGGCGGCAATATCACCGATCGCGTCCATATCTTCCAGCGCGGCTTCTGCCGTTGGAATGTTGTCAAAGGCGCTGGGCGGAATTGGCGCTTCTGCCGGACTATCTGGCGGCGTTATTGCGTTAATTGTGGCGGCTATTGCCGGATTCGTTGCGGCGGTTGGGCTTGCAACAGAAAAAGCACAGGAATTTGACGCGGCATGGAACACGGCATGGGCAAAAGTATTCACGGTATTTCGTAACGCGGCGGATTGGTGCCGTCAACATTTAAGCATACTTGGCGACGGTGTCGCGCAACTGATCGAAAGCATACAATACACATTCGAAGCGTTCATAAACTCTATGGAAGGGCTTGTGAAGGCTTTTTCTTCCGCTATAAAAGGCGATTGGGAAGGAATGTGGAAGGGCTTAAAACAAGCGGCGCTTGGCTATATTGACGAAATAATCGCTTCCGTTCTTGGACTTGCAAATGGAATAGTCGGCGCTATCAATGGAATTATCGAAGCAATAAATCGGCTTGGCGACGTTAGTTTGGATAAACTGCCGACGTTGCGTTTTAGTCTGGTTGACAAATTCATGGCAACAGGCGGAACTATTTCGTCCGGATCGGCTATCGTTGGCGAAGCCGGGCCGGAGATCTTGACGGTCGGCGGCGGATCCGCAACGGTCACACCGTTAACAGGTGCGGGCGGCGATACAAACGTTATCGGCTTATTAGAAACCTATCTGCCGTACTTGGCGGCGGGCAACACGATCGTTATGGATAGCGGCGCACTTGTAGGAAGTATTGCACCGGACATGAACGCGGCACTAGGCACAATCGCAATAAGGGGCGGCAAAAGATGAACGCTTTAACATACGGAATTTCAATCTATGTCGAAGATAGCGGGAAGACGTTCCACACTCTGAACGATTGGAATTTGGCGCTAGGCAATAACAACTATATCGGCGATCCGGAAATGGAAACGACGTACATTCAAGTTCCTGGGCGGAACGGTCTTATCGACGCATCCGAGGTGGTGGCGGGGCGCCGGATCTACATCAAAAGGGCGCTATCGTTTGAACTTGGCGGCGTGAATCCGCGGCTTAATTGGGACGGCATCATTTCGGGGATGCGAAACGACGTAAACGGTCGCGTCTGTCGTCTGACAATAGACAACGACACTTCGTATTTTTGGCGGGGTCGTGTCTATGTGAATGGTTTTGATCGGTTCCGCGATCTTGGAACACTTAAACTTGACGTTCCTGTTGCGGATCCGTACAAGTACGACGTGCTTTCGTCTGCCGATCCGTGGTTATGGGATCCGTTCAACTTCGAAACGGGCGTAATTATCCAGCAAGACGCAAAAGTTATATCTGGATCCGGTTCAATCGAGATCCCTCACGGACATATGCCGACGTGTCCGCAATTTGTCGTTTCAAGTCTTATTTCGGCACCGTTTACGGTTGTAAGTGAAGCGAAGTCTTACGAACTGACGACGGGAACAAACGTTATTCCGGCTATTATTGTCGGCGGCGAACAGGACGTCACACTTGACTTCACGGGATCAGCAACGGTTCAAGTTGTTTATAGGGGCGGTAGTTTGTAATGTATCAAGTTAACCTTGGCGATTCAATTTTATACTATCCGGCAAACGCGGACTACGCGATCTACGACGCGAAACTTGAAGAAGAAGTCGGCGCGGCTGGCGAATTTTCATTCAAGGTTCCGCCTTCTAATCCGCTTTACGGGAACTTGTCGCAAGGTTCGCTTGTTACGATCCTAAAGGACGGAAAAGAATATTGGCGCGGCGAAATTAAGGAATTGTCGTATGACTTCGCAAAAGTGGCGGAAGTCTACTGTTTGGAAGACTTGGCGTTCTTGGCGGACGAATTCTTGGCACCCGCGGCGATTCTTGACGAATCTTACGCGCAACGGTTCCAGGCGGCACTTGCGGCCTATAACTTGAACAGAACGCCCGAACGTCAATTCGCGATCGGCTACATATCGAACGTGCAGAATTCCGATTTATGCAATTGGATCACGGAATACGATATGTCGATTCTTGACGATCTGCGGGAATGTATCGCGGGCGATTCGGGGTATTTGAGGGTTCGACGTGTTACCAGCGGGGCGACCGTGACGCGGTATATCGACATAGTTCCGCTTGCGACGTTCGGACAACAAGCGACGCAAACGATCGAATACGGGTACAACTTGTTGGACTACGTCAAAGAATCCGATCTGGAGAACTTGACGAACGTTCTAACGCCTTACGGGGCGAATCTTGATACGGAAGTATACGAAGGCTATTCCGCACGCTTGGCGGGAACGACGATACAAAACGACGATTCTATCGCGGTCTACGGACGACACGCGAAGGCGGTTGTCTTTGAGAATGTCGAAGACGTCGATCAGCTGAACGCGCTGGCTTCGGCCTATTTGACAAGATATAGTCAGCCACAACTGACAATGGAAGTCGACGCCGTGGATCTGTCCGGAATCGAAAACGTTTCGGCGCTGAACCTGGGCGATTCGATCCATATTATCGCGGCGCCGTTTGCAGTGGATCAATGGCTTTATCTGACAAAGATTTCACGGGATCTTCAGAACATAGACAAAAACAAGATCACGCTTTCCGGTCGTGTCGTGACGGGGCGGACGTTAACGTCCCAGACGCAAAGCGCGGCCGACGCCGTGAAGAAGATTCCGTCAAAGTCGTCAATACTTGAAGCGGCGAAGAAGAACGCGATCGAACTGTTGAACGGAACTAACGGCGGCAATATCTACTTCGTATTCAACGACGACGGCCAAATCATAGAACAGGGCTTTTCGAACAATGCGGATCTGACACAGGCGACCGCGATCAGCCGTTGGAATATCAACGGCAAGGCGATTCTGACAAGGGACAATCCGAACCAGGATTGGACGGTCAAAGTTGCGGAAACGATAGACGGCGGGATTGTGGCGGACTTTATCACGTCCGGAACAATGTCTTGTGATAGGCTGGACGGCGGAACGATCAGCGGCCAAAACATAGTCGGCGGATCCATTCTGTCAGAACGCGACGACGGGTCGAAAGTATCAATCCAGGGCGGCAACTTGGCCGTATTCGATTCGGCGATAAATTCCTTCCGCGTGTTTTCCGCGGACGGTTCGGGAACATTCGGCGGATATGGTTCGCAAGTTTTGGCGGCAAGCCGTGGCGCCGGAACGTATGTCGAAGTGGACATATACGACGCGGTTTCGTATTTGGCGTCGCATATATAAATAAATGAAAGGGGTTAAAACATGGCTGATATATCGCAATATTTACAGGACATTTTAGACGCGGTTTATGGCGAACAAGTCCGCGGATCCATTCACGACGCGATTTCTATCATCAACGACGTTTCGGAAGTCGTTCTGACACTCGGAACGGCGGTCGATTCCGCTTCGTCTTCTTCGACGGGGTTCTTCACGAATTCGCTTTATCTGAACACGAACAGTTACGTTTTGTGGAAATGCGTCGGGACGGATTCTTGGGCATCACAAGGCGTTCTGAAGGGCGCGCCTGGCGTTGACGGGAATAAATGGTATCGCGGAACGGGAATCAGCGGAAAAGCGGCGAATCCGACGGTATATTCCGGATCGGGTATCGCGCTTGCGAATCCGAACGACTTTTATCTGAATCCGGTTGAAGGCGCGGTATATTATTGCGTAACGGGCGGAAACGCTTCGACAGCTACCTGGTCGTATGATTTCACAATGACGGGCGGCGGCGGTTCTTCCTATGCGGCCGGAAACGGTATCGATAGTGCCGATCTGGCACTAGGCACGATCACGCTGGATTATGGAACGGTTTCTGGTTCCAACACGACGAAACCCGTCACGGGAAAGGCCGTAAACGACGCTTTGCCGACGGTCTACGACGGAACACTTACGATCCAGCAGAACGGCACCACAAAGGCGACACATTCTGCAAACACAAGCACAAATTCGACGGCGAATATCGTCACGGGCGAATACATCAAAACGGCTTCGGTTTCTTCCGGATCCGTAACGTTTGCGGGCGTTGACGATTCCGTGAATAGCGGCGCTTGTGGTTACGACGTATTTTTTGACGTGACGTCCGGATCCACGAACAAAAGTCCTTACGCGAAGTTGACCAGCATTTCGGGCGAAGGCACTAGCAATTGCACGTTAACATATGAAACAGACGCCGACAACGGAACAAACACGGCGCACTTATATCAATACAAATAAAGGGGGATAAACCATGAACACAAAGTATTTCGTAGCAGAAGCATATAGGTATAAAGCAAGCGGGAATTGGGAGTTTAAGGCGGTCAATTCCTACGATACGCTTTATGATGCGAAGAACGCTTTTCACGCAAGAAAAGCGGCTATCACAAAAGATAGCAACGATTTCGCGGTCGTTATCCTGTTCGATATGTTCGGAAATAAGATCATGAGTGACTTCGACGACACGCACGAAGCACCCGCACCGGAACCGAACGAAGAATAATTGACATTTTGTATAGTGGCGGAATAGGTAGACGCAATTCAATGGAATGAGAGTAAGCGAACCTCTGTGAAAGTAGTGTCACTCAAAAGGTCACGAAAAGATAAGCGAAATCATGTAAGGTGCAAATCCTTGCCTATACAAAGTTACGAAAGGAAGGAATCGAAATGAGAGTAAGAGCGAATAACGCAAGCGGTGGCGGTGGCGGTGGGTCGCAATCATATTATGAAGTTAATACGGCAAATAGGGCAGCGAACGAACATATACAATGTGTTGACGCTAATGGTAATACATTCCGGCCCAAATATCTGATTGCGGTGACAACTGCTGGAAGTCAACGTTGCGTTGTATGGGATGAGAGCATGGGAAATAATTGTGCAATATATGAAGGTGGTTATTATACTGCACAAAGACCATTTTCTTCCGACGGCACACAATGGGGATTGAAGTCAATAGATGCTGACGGATTCACGCTTGGTAATTATTACGGATCTGGATGGAGCAATTTTTCGTGTTTAGCATCAGGTTAAGGGGTGGCATAAATGACACTACAAGAAAAAACCATTAAGCACTTCACCGAACTTCTTGCGTTCTACGAACAAAAAGCAAAAGAAAACTACAAAGGCGCAGAGGAAAAGGTAGAAATGCTCAAATTCGTTATTGATTCTTTGGAGAAAAACGTATGACACTACTAATAATCCTTATTATCGCTGAATCGGTTTTGTTTGTTTTGAATTGGTTGGAATTTGTTGAAAGAAGGGGTAGAAAATGAGCAATTCTACATACGATATTTTGAAGAAAATCTCGCAAGTGTGGCTTCCGGCTATCGGGACCTTGTACTTCGCATTGGCTAGGATCTGGAACCTTCCCTTTGCGGAAGAAATCGTCGGAAGTTTAACGGCTATCGACGCATTTTTAGGCGCAATTCTTGGCATTTCAACGGCTATCTACAACAAAGGGGCGGACAAATGAGCGAAGCGGTTCTTGTGGCTATTATCACGGGCGGAATCACGCTTGTCGGAACGGCGCTATCGAATTGGCTGAATCATTCCAAAACGATCTATCGAATCGATCAGCTGGAAAAGAAGGTCGAAAAGCACAATAACCTTGTAGAACGAATGTATATTGCCGAAGGCGAAATTAAGGTTCTGGAAGAAAAGCAACGGGATTTTGAAGGCGATCTGTCCGATCTGAAGCGTGCGAACGCATAGGGGGAAGGTATGAAATATACAGATACGACGTTTCTTGAAACGCTGAAGCCGTACGTTTTGGCGGACATGAAGTCTTCGGGGATCCTTGCAAGCCTTACGGCAAGCCAGGGATTCATAGAATCTTCACGCGGAAATTCGGGCTTGGCCCAGGCACCGAACAATAACTTGTTCGGCATCAAAGGTTCATACAACGGCGAATCCGTCAAAATGTGGACGACAGAATACGTCAACGGCGCGGCGATCCGTGTCTTGGCAGACTTTAGGCGCTACCCTTCATGGGCGGAAAGTATCGCGGATCATTCCGCGTTGTTTAATCGGCTGAAACGCTACGAGAATTTGCGCGGGCTTACCGATTACAAATTGGCGTGCAAGTACGTCAAACAAGACGGTTATGCGACAAGCCCGTCGTATGAGCAGACGCTTTTGTCCTGTATCAACAAGTATAAGTTGTATTTGTGGGACGCCGAAGTCCTTGGAACGTCTTCCGGATCCGTGACGGTTAAGAACCTTCCGGTTCTGAAGATCGGATCGCGCGGCGAATATGTCTTGGCTTGGCAGAAATTCTTAAATTTGAACGGCTATTTCTGCGGCGCTGAAGACGGGATCTTTGGAAAGAACACCGCAAGCGCGGTAAAAGACTTCCAGCGAAGCCGCGGGCTGGATCCGGACGGGATCATTGGCCGGAACACTTGGGCGGCTATCGGTTTATAATTTTGCTTTCTTCTTATTTTCCGCATTCCGTTTCATTCCAACAGGGGCGCGTCCAGACGTTGTGCTGGGCGTGCTTCTTGACGGAAAAAGTTCGTTCTATGCTCGTTTAGGCAACACGAACACGGCTTGCGCGTGGCGCTACGTGCGTTTTAGTAGGTAACACGTAGGCAACACAGACTAAAGGTCTATATAGAAAACATCATATTTCCGTGGATTTTTATTTTCCGGTCTGCGGCATAGAAAAAAGCCTTGTTAGTAACGGGAAATTCCCGCGAACACAGGGCTTTTCTTGTTTTTATACATTGTGATAGTATGTCCGCAAATCCGCATAAAATCGTTGCAGTTTTTTCGCGTAGGTAACAGATAGGCAACACGGACAGCCTTCCGGTAGGCAACACGAACTAATATTCCAGCAAATTCACGGTCGCCAAAAGTTCTTCATCCGAAAGATGCGTGTAAACGCGTTCCGTGATCGTTTCTGGTTTATGTCCCAGAATGATCTGCGTTGTAAGAAGATCCGCGCCACACTTACGGATCCTTGTCGTGAATGTATGTCTGCAATCGTGGGCCGTGTGGTCGCTAAATCGCTTTAGGGCCTTGTTGAAGCCTTCATGTGAAAAAGTGATCGGCTTCGCCTTAAAGTCCGCCAAAAGGGGCAAAATGCGGTCGTGAATAGGTACATTTCGGATAGAATATTCGTTTTTCGCGTCTTTTAAGACGATCATTCGGCGTTCCAGGTCGATCTGGTCCGGTCCGATCGTCCGGAACTCTTTCGTTCTCATTCCCGAATACAACAGGATAAGCGCGACGGCGCAATACCACTTGTCGGAATTTTCCCACAAGAAGGACACTTCTTCGGGCGTAAATATTTCGCGGTCAATCGTCGGTGCGACCGTATTCGACGTTAAGTATCGGCTTGGATCCCTGTCGACGATCTCATTGCGAAGGGCATATTCGAAAACCTTGTGACATACCGTCTTGATTTCGCGTTGTTGCGTCGTTTGACATGAATCGATACACTTCTGCATTTGCGCGGCCTTAATCGTCCGGATCGGCAAGTCCGCGATCGGTTCCAGGTAGCGGAACGCTGAACGGTAGTTATGGGCGCGCGCTTGCGAAAAGTTTTCCTTTGCCTGTTCGTAGCATTGGCGGAAGGTTACTTTTGCCGCTTCCAAATTAAACGGGTTGTCGTTGTACTTGGCAAGCGCCTGGATCGCTTCCTTGCGCGTCGTGTAGTATCCCAGGACGTGCCGATTCTGTTTCACGGTCATTGTGTCCGCGTCTATCGTATATCCGGTCGTCACTCTTACGCACCAGGGGCGGCGCCTATTGCCGGAAAGTTTGCTGATTCCGCCGTATCCGTTCGGGTTTTTCATGGCTCATTCCTTTTCTATCCTGTAAACAGTAACATTATTCATATCAGAAGTCATAAATGTAACGGACACTTCATGATCCGCAAGGATTCCGCTTGTCTTCGCGTCAACGTTTAACAATGCGTAAATCTCATTCATGACGGCCTTGCGGCCTTCTTCCGACGTCGCGTTCCATTTGTCCAGATCGACAACGACCGTAACTACCCACTTGTTGACGGAATATTGGATCCCGTCGTATACATCAAGCGTTTCTTTTGCTTTTTCTTCGAAATCGGCGACCGGATCCGCTGGGACTTCTTCCACAATGGTTTCCGAAGCTTCCGCTTCTTTTTGCTTGTCTTTGTATGAACCGATTATGATAAGAACTGACATAAAGACGGATAGAACGATTCCGCCGATCAGATAGATTTTATTCATGTTGTTTTTCATTTCTTGTCGTCCTTTTCTTCGCCGTACATATATTCAAGGGATTTATGATAGTATTCCGCCAGACGATACAACGTCTGAACGTTCGGCAACGATAAACCCTGTTCCCAGGACGCGATCGTCGTCGGCTTCTTTTCTACCACGACGGCCACTTCTTCTTGCGTGAGGCCGTTTTCCTTCCTTAATTTAACTAATACGTCGCGAATGTCGTTTCTGATTTCTTCGTCTGTTTTCATGGCTTTTTGTCCTTCCTTTTTGCTATTGTATCATACTTATCGGACAAACTACTAAAAAAATGTAGTTTTTTTTCAAAAAAGTATTGCAAATACTAAAATTTAGTAGTAGTATGATTCCAGGGGGTACGAAAATTTAGTAGTTTCGAACAAAAGTTCGAAGGAAAGGAAGCGGAATGAGAATATACGGAAAAGCAAAAGCAATTTCACAACTTGACGGAAGACCTTATCTGGAAGTCGAATACAAGGAATACCGCGAAGACGGATCCCTTAAGCAGACAGGAACGGAAGACTTCAGCGCGAAGCGTTGGTCGAAGGTTCCGATCCGGTTCGTTTATACCTGGGACGGCCAGAGAAGAAACAAAGGCGGGAAGCGCTGGTTCGATTATGACGGAATGTATAGAACGGACGACACGAAGGCCTTTAAGAAGTACATAACGGCATGGTGGAACGCATACGGCGTGGAAACGGTAGATGTTCGGACAAGATAAGAAGGCGGCTGAGCTAACGGCAAGACGGGCAGAAAGGAACGGAAATGAAAAGATATTCTTTATATTACAGATCGGATCGGAAACGTTGCAATTCATATAAGCACTTCGGCGGATATTCCAGCACGATTAAAACTGCGAAGGATTATATCGGAAGAATAAAGAAGGAAGAAGCGGAAGACAATCCGCGTGATTTTGAAATATTCGACGTTTACGCTGGTTTTGACAACGATACTGTTCCGCCTGTTGTATATAGCGAATAATCAAGCGCTGACCTATCGGCGACACGGGGATATTTTTTTACGAATCAACTACTAAAATTTAGTAGTGGAAAGGGGGAAAAATGATCGGACTTAAGATCGGGCAGTATCTGAAAGAAAACGGAATCAAGCAAGCGTTCCTAGTAGAAAAGACGGGAATTCCCGCTTATGCGATTTCGGACATTTGCACAGGCGAACGCAAGTCGATTGACGTCCTGGCATACTACAAGATTTGTAAGGCGCTGGGCGTGGATCTTCTGTATTTTCTGACAGACGGAAAGGAATCGGAAGTATGACGGTAAAAGAAGCGGCAAAGTATCTCGATTGGACGGAATTATTCTTGCGAGAAGCAATAGACCAGGGCGTCGTAGATTTCGGCGTTTGTGTAAGGCTTAAAGGATCTTCGCGCAGAACGTTCAAGATCAACGAAGAAAGGATCAAGAAATGGAAAAATGGGACGACGAAATAACAATCTGGTCGTGGATCGGTCTGGCCTTCATGGCAATAGTATCAATCGCTATGGCGTGTTGCGTGGCCTGGATCGGAACCTTTTAAGGGGTGGCGACATGGGGCTTGTGATTGGAATTCTGATTATTGCGGTTCTGTTGTGGTGGCCGCGGAAAGGGGGTAAATGATGCGATACGGGGATCCGGAATATCAACGACGAATCGAACTGATCCAGACGGTGCCGTCGGAACCGATTTCGAACAAATTCGACGACGAAGATCTGTCGGTTCACTCGCCCGAAAAAATGCGGGACTTTGAACTTCGGCACTTGCAAGAACTGACGGATCAAGCAATGAAAATGGATCCGGAAGAACAAATGGCGACGGCGCGCGGCCTTAATATCGCGGTGCTACATAACGCGATCGGCGAATACATCACGCGCCAGGAACTAAAAGCGGCAAAAATCGACGAAGCGTCGGAAATTTGAGATTTTATCACACAAAAGGGGGATAAATAATGAAAAACAATCAACTTAAAGGGGTGCAGAAGTTAGATCTTGAAATGGCTAATTTACAGTGGAATATGAATCAGTGGCAGTTATGGGCGATCCGTAACAACGTCGGCCTTATCTTGGAAGACGGTCGCGTCACAGGCTGGGAAGTAAAGCCGGAAAGGTTCCACAAATGAAGTACAACGGGCCGGAATACTTTGAAGGGCGAACGAAGGCGCCTTGTATGCACTGTCAAGAACACGACGAAGCTTGTCACGCGACGTGCGAAGCGTACAGGGAATTCGAACGGATCCACGCTGAAGAACGAAGGAAGATTCATCACAACAAATTCAAGCAAAGTTTAGGCTTTGGCGCCAGGTGGCGAACTGAAAAGGAACTGAATTCCGAAGCGGTCGCAAGGCGTCAACGCAAGGCGAAAAGATTCAAATAGGAAAGGAAACGGAATGAACACACTTTACGACATTGTAGGCGAATTTTTGGAAGTATATTCCCTTTTGTCGGATCCCGAAGCGGACGAACAGACGATTCTTGACACGCTGGAAGGGATTTCGGGGGAATTGGAAGTCAAGGCAGAAGGCTACGTCCAGGTAATGCGGCAGTTAGACGCAGAAGCGAAGGCGCTGGACGCTGAAGCGGAATTCTTCAAACAGAAGGCAGACGTCCGTAAAAACAACGTCAAGCGCATGAAGGAAGCACTTAAGAACGCATTGATCGCGACAGGACACGACGACAAGAACGGATTGAAAGCGGGCGATTTCACGCTGAAGGTTCAGAACAACGGCGGACAAGCGCCGCTGAAGATCACGGGCGACGTTCCCGAAAGCATGACGAAGGTTATTGTCGAACCGGACAACGACAAAATCCGCGACTATCTGAAGGATCATGCGTGCGATTGGGCGCATCTGGAAGAACGCGGGCGACACTTGGCTATCAAATAGGAAAGGAAGGAAAACGGAATGGGACGGAAAAATTCTAACGCAAGGCGCCGCTATAACGGCGCAAGTTACAATTCATTCGCAGAACTGAAGAACGCTGGCGTTCGTTTCGATCTGACAGGCGGAGATTTTATAGAAAAATCGAAAGGCGGAGTCCGCGTAAGTAAAGAAACAGACGTAGCGATCAGACTAGCAAAAAACGGACACAGGAACGACGAAGTTTTGTCCGTTTCGGTCAAGGCAGACAAAGCAAAAAAATTGGGCCAATATCTGAAAGCCGGAATCGTCGGCTTTGGTCTAATGGAACGGTTATATTTTATCGAAACTGACGATACTTTGGGTTTCAAATTGGCTTCGAACGGTCAAAAGAATTCTTCGCGATTTTATGTACGGTTTCCGCTTAATGAAAAGAATAAAGCGAACTATCTGAAATATCTTGGCGAACATGATCTGAAATACGATTACGAAAACGCCGCATATTACGTCACATCAAGATAAGAAAGGGGAAACGGAATGAATGTTTATGAAAAACTGCTAACGGTTCAGACAAAACTGAACGCGCCGAAGAACAGACAGAACAAGTTCGGCGGCTATTCTTACAGATCATGCGAAGACATCCTGGAAGCGGTCAAACCGCTTTTGGCGGAAGTTAAGGCGATCATCTTAATCAAGGATGCGATCGTTCAGATCGGCGAACGCTATTACGTCCAGGCGCAAGCCTTCTTCTACGACCTGGAATCGAAGGACGGAACGTCGAACATGGTTTCGGCGGATGCTTACGCAAGGGAACCAGACGAAAAGAAAGGCATGGATCCGGCGCAGATCACGGGAACGGCTTCTAGTTATGCCAGGAAGTACGCATTGAACGCGCTTCTTCTTATCGACGACGCAAAGGATCCGGACACGAACGAATATCACGCAGAAACGGAAGCCAAAATAACGAAGATGCCGAAGCCGAAGAAGACGGAACGGGACGTTTTGGACGAATACGTTACGGACGCACAACTTGAAGTTCTTGAACGCCTGTTGAAGCGTGCGGACGTTGAACCGTCAAAGTTCAATTCAATATACGACTTGACCGTTCTGTCTGAACTTCCGGCGGCGAAGTACGACGAAGCGGTGAAAAAGTTGGAAACGGCAATATCTATCAACGAAGGAAAGGGGAAATAAATCATGTTTAGTGCGGGAAGTTTTGCGAAAGTATGGGAAGTGAAGCGAAGTGCGGAAAAATATATTGATCTTCGTATCAGCACTTCCAAAAAGATCGAGGAAGGGAAATATGAACAGGACTTCGGCGGCTTCGTCCGTCTGATCGGAAAGGCACGTTCTGACGGCGAATACTTGAACGTAGGCGATTCCTTCAAAATCTTACGTTGTGGCGTGGAAAATCACTACGACAAGGAAAAGAAACAGACCTTCACGAATTACATCATCTTCGAAATCGAAACAGACGACGCGAAGGATCTGGAAGAAGAAAATCCGTTTTTGAAGAAATGATTATTCAGATAGACACACGCGAAAAGGCGCGGGCGATCCAGCAGATCAAGGCTGAATTCGCGAAACAGAATATCGAAACCATAACGTCGAAGTTGTGGGTCGGTGACTATGCCAGGATCGACAATAT
>Ga0310690_10006629_pt1 | contig 15151 bp, 15 predicted proteins | sample AusTroGonzalo_MG_2_FD_207661 | JGI IMG/M metagenome (GOLD analysis project Ga0310690, IMG submission 207661) | Bovine rumen microbial communities from tropical cattle in Woodstock, Queensland, Australia - Gonzalo_04 (v2) (version 2) | ecosystem: Host-associated > Mammals > Digestive system >...
CCATCGCGACAGGACGCTGAATACTACTGATGACAAGGCTGGATTCTGGAAATGTCCTTATCATAACGGTCGCATGTGTTTAGAAATAATAGAACGAAAAATTTAAAAAACATAGGAAAATGAAACCTTATAAATTTCAGCCATACCTGAAAACAACGATTTGGGGTGGCTATCAGATAGCACCCTTCAAGGGTATTTATACAGCGCAACCGAATATCGGCGAGAGTTGGGAAATAAGCGGTGTGCCCAGTCACGAAAGTATCGCCGTTGAACGTGGTCTCGTTGACGATGTGGACGTAGGCATGAACCTCACCCAGCTCATCGACAAATACAAAGGACTGCTCGTGGGGCAAAAGGTCTACAAGCGTTTTGACAACCAGTTCCCGCTGTTGGTCAAGTTCATCGACTCTCGCCAAGACCTCAGTGTTCAGGTGCACCCTGACGACAAATTGGCCATGGAGCGGCACGGTTGTGCCGGTAAGACGGAGATGTGGTATGTCATCAAGAGTGATGTGGGGTCGAAGATATATGCCGGACTGTCGAAGAGTATTACACCTGAAGACTATGAGCAACTGGCAACAGCCGAACCTGTGAACGGTCATTCGCCCATGCAAGATGTCATTGCCACCCACGAGGCCCACGAAGGTGATCTCTTTTTTCTGCCTGCAGGCCGTTTGCATGCTATCGGTGCCGGCAACTTCTTGGCTGAGATTCAGCAGACCAGCGACATCACCTACCGGGTCTACGACTTTGGTCGCAAGGATGCTCATGGCAATCCGCGCGAGCTGCATATCGAGCAGGCAAAGGATGCCATCGACTATCAGGTGTGGCCAGAATATCGCACGTCGTATGATTCGACAAAGCCCACCAGTCAGCTCATCAACTGTCCCTATTTTGTGGTACATCGTGTGGTGGTTCAGGTGGCACAGCAAGTCGACTTCCACTGCGACTCTTTCGTCATCGTGATGTGCCTGTGGGGCGAGGCCAACATCAACGGGATCCATATTCGGCAGGGCGAGACCATCCTTGTGCCAGCCTGTGAGAACGTACTTTACATCTTTGGCAATGCCACCTTCCTGACGGCAACGATGTAACTTTTCGTCCCGTTTTGGTAAGATGCTATCCCAAATCGTTATGCGAACGATTTGGGATAGTTTGCTGTTGATACAGGGCTATATGTTTACATGCATTTCCATACCTTTGCAGCACAATTCATTTATTATCAATTTTAAAACAAAAACATATGAAAAAAATTATTTTTACTCTTACAGCCTTGCTCACGATGGTATGCGGAGCAAATGCATCAACAACACTATGGGAAGGTACCGATGACGGTAGCGACATCTTTATTGCAAAGGAAAAACTGGTTGCAGGTGCTACCATCACGCTGGAATTCGATTGGCTCGGCGAAGATGGTGCACAATTCAGTAGTTTCTATTACAATGAGGGATGGACTAACATCTATAATTGGCAATGGGTTAACAATGGCGAAACTTTTTCATTCTCACTGACACAGGATCAGATTGATGCCATCCCCGAACAACTTGGTTTTAAAACAAATGCAGTGGAAAAGATGACTTTTAAGAAGATTAGCATAGACGCAACTTCACTCACCGAATGGGAGGGAACAGATGACGGAAGCGATATCTTCATCGACAAATCAAGACTGATAGCTGGTGCCCCCATCACGCTGGAATTCAACTGGCTCGGCGAAGATGGTGCACAATTCAGTAGTTTCTATTACAATGAGGGATGGACTAACATCTATAATTGGCAATGGGTGAATAATAGCAGTACATTTACTTTCTGGCTGACACAGACGCAGATTGATGCCATTCCTGAACAACTCGGTTTCAAGACGCATGACACAAGTAAGATGACCTTTAAGAAGATTAGCATATTTAAGCCTTGCGTGTCTGTCACTATCGGCAGTGACAAGATTGCCACCTTTAGCAGCGATAAGGATCTCGATTTCTCTGCTACAGGGGTTACGCCATATTATGTATCTGCCGTAGCTACAGGTACAGTAACGCTGACCCCCGCCACGAATGCCACAACATGGAACTATTGTGGCTATATCCTCCAAGGGGCAGAAGGAACGTATGATGTGCCAGTAACCGCATCTGCCACTTATCCTGCTGCTACTTATCTGAAAGGACAGGCAAGTGAGGGCACGGTTGCTGCTTCAACCACAGGCACCTATCACTACATCTTCGCCAAGAACGGCAGCGATATCGGTTTCTATAAGTTGACTACCGACCATACCCTTGCTGCCCACAAGGCTTACTTGGAGACTGAGACCGACATCAAGCCCACCGATCCAGGCGCCCCTGTTTTGTTGTTCTTTGACAACAGCACAACTGCTATCAATACCGTTCAGGAGCGTAAGTCAGAGGAAGGTATCTACTACGACCTGAGAGGCCAGCGCGTGCAGAACCCAACCAAGGGACTGTATATCGTGAATGGACGCAAGGTCGTCATGAAGTGAGAAGAATAATCATATAAATAAGAACATTTATGATTAAGAAGACATATATCGCCCCCTGCATGGACATTTATGAAGTGCAGACCGACTGTACGCTTTTGGCAGGCAGTTTGACCAGTGTCGACGTTAAGTTCGACGACTACGATCCAGATAATATGACAGATTTGGCTCCGGAATTCCAGAATATCCCTGATGTTATGTTAGACGAATAACATTTAGTATTATAAGTATACGAATAATGAAGAAAACATATTTCCATCCCCAGATGTCTGTACATGTTATACACCAAAGACATCAGCTGCTTGCAGGCAGTGTTACTTCCATTAGTGTTCAAAGTGAGGACTATCATGAAGGTGAAGGGTATAAAGATTTGTAGCAGGCTAATCACTACTGTAGCGCTCGTGTGTACGACACTGTCTGTCGTGGCAGCACGTGTAACCATAGTTACGCCAAAAACAGCATTAGTGATTCATGCTCAGGAAGGGACGATGCCGCAGGTGCTCTACTTCGGGGCACGGCTGTCAGCTGCTGACGAGGCGCAGCTCGACGCTATGTCAGGCTACCGTCAGTCGGTATATCCTGTGTATGGACTGAATAGTCAGGGGGAGTGTGCCTTAGAGGTTACACACGGGGACGGCTCATTAGCCACAAGCTTAGTACTGCAAAGCACGGAAACACGTCGTGAGGAAAGTGCCAACATAACCGTGCTGCACCTGAAAGACCGCGTACAGCCGTTCTTCGTAGACCTCTACTATAAAGCCTACCATGCGGTGGACATGATAGAAACGTGGACGGAGATTCGCAACGACGAGAAGAAGCCCGTCGATTTGCATCAGTATGCCTCTGCCTACCTGCCTGTCCGTCGCGGCAATGTCTGGCTGTCAACCCTCTATGGCTCGTGGGCCAACGAGGGGCGTGTCAGCGAGGAGCCATTACAGCCGGGTATGAAGGTCATTACCAACCGGGATGGTACACGCAATAGCCATACAGCTCATGCAGAACTGATGCTCTCGCTCGACGGGAAACCGCAGGAGAACAACGGTCGCGTCATCGGGGCAGCCCTGTGCTATAGTGGCAACTATCGCCTGCGCATTGATACGGATGACTCCGATTATCACCACTTATTGATGGGCATCTGCGAGACAGGGGCGACGTATCACCTGAAGCGGGGTGAGACATTCCGTACGCCTGCCGTAGCCCTGACCTATTCGGACGAGGGCTTGGGTGGTGTTTCTCGCAACTTCCACAAATGGGGACGCAAGTACCGCCTGATGCATGGCGACAAGGAGCGTAAGATATTATTGAACTCCTGGGAGGGTGTCTATTTCAACATCACTGAGGAGGGCATGCACCAGATGATGGATGACATCGCCATGATGGGGGGGGAACTGTTTGTGATGGACGACGGCTGGTTTGGCAGCAAGTATCAGCGCAATAGCGACGATGCAGCCTTGGGCGACTGGGTGGTAGATACCCGAAAGTTGCCTAATGGTATCAGCGACCTCTGCAAGAACGCCAAACAGCGTGGTATTAAGTTTGGTATCTGGATTGAGCCTGAGATGACCAACACCACCTCGGAACTCTACGAGCAGCATCCTGACTGGGTACTCAAGGCACCTGGCTATGAGCCGGAGCGCGGACGTGGTGGCACACAGTTAGTACTTGATCTCGCTAACCCCAAAGTGCAGGACTTTGCTTTTGATGTTGTGGATAAGTTGATGACAGAGAATCCCGACATCGACTACATCAAGTGGGATGCCAACATGGGTATACAGAATCACGGATCGCAGTATCTGCCGAAGGAGATGCAGAGCCATACCTATATAGAATACCACCATGGTTTTGAGAAGGTGTGTCAGCGCATTCGCGAGAAATATCCTGACCTGACCATTCAGGCCTGCGCCTCTGGCGGTGCCCGTGCCAACTGGGGCGTACTGCCATGGTTCGACGAGTTCTGGGTCAGCGACGATACCGATGCCTTGCAGCGTGTCTATATGCAGTGGGGAACCTCGTATTTCTTCCCCGCCATCGCCATGGGTTCGCACATCGCCTCGTCGCCCAACCACCAGACGTTCCGCACCATTCCGCTGAAATATCGTATTGACGTGGCCATGTCGGGACGATTAGGTATGGAGATACAGCCTAAGAACATGACCGAGGAGGAAAAGGCACAGGCGAAGAAGGCCATTGCCGAGTATAAGGAGATACGTCCTGTAGTGCAGTTCGGCGACCTATACCGCCTGCACTCGCCCTACGAAAAAGACGGCGTGGCCTCACTGATGTACGTCACGGAAACGAAGGATGAAGCCGTGTTCTACTGGTGGAAGACAGAGACTTTCTGCAACCAGCATCTGCCCCGCATCCGTATGGCAGGCCTGAATCCAGACCGTATGTACACCATCCATGAGTTAAATTGTATCGATAACAAACCGCTACCTTTTGAGGGCAAACAATTGTCGGGCCGCTATCTGATGGATAACGGATTGGAGATACCATATACCCACAATGTAGACTACAACAAACTAAATGCATGGTCGAGCCGAGTACTGAGGCTTACGGCAAAATGATAATTGATAAAGCATGAAACGTATCCTATTCATGGTATTCACCCTCTGCTCAGTCATCCCAATGATGGCTGAGCAGAGGGTTGAAGTACAGGCCGTGCTCAACATTCTCAGGAATCTGTATGGCCATAAGATTATTTCCTCAAGTATGGCTAATGTAGACTGGAACTGTACAGAAGCAGAAAATAGACATAAGGGACTGGCACCTGTTTCGCGCCGAAACAAAGAATTCGGGCTGGCAACTGCCAACCCGAAAGAGAGAGATTGAGAAGGCACCTAAGTGCCTGTTATGATTGGAATCCTATACGCGAACTTTTACGCGGATGCCCAGAATCTTGTCGAGGAATTCTTCAAAGAGATTAGGATCATCTTTCACGCGAACCTCCAAATTGCCCTTTTGAGCACCTTTCACGCGAACCTCCAAATTGCCCTTTTGGGCACCTTTCACACGAATCCCGACATTACCCTTTTGAGCACCTTTCACGCGAACCTCTAAAGAACTCTTTTGTGGGTTTTCTGCCTGAGAAGTGGCATTTGCACTTGTGGTAAACGTGAATGAGAAAACGAACTATGCCGTCAGGCCGCAAGCCCCCATGCACGATGTAGTGCCCATTGCGGTCAGTGCCGCCGTCAGGATGCTAATCACCACCTGAATCACTGTTTTCCAAGTCTCTTTCTTCATAATGTTGAATGTTGATTGTTGAATTTTAAATGTTGAATGTGGAATGTTGAATGTGGAATTATTCTCGCTTCGCTGCGATGTCTGAATGTAGAATTGAGAATTAATTCCTCATTCAAAGAGTTGCCCCGAAGGGCAAACTCTTTACTAGTTCTCATCCGGCTCGTCGTCACCGCCGCCTCCGCCGTTGTCGCCTCCGGTGTTGCCACCTCCGCCACCCGTGGTTCCGCCGCCCGTAGTTCCGCCATTGCCGCCGCTTGGCGCGTTGCTGTTGGACTGCTCCTCGCCAGTCAGCTCGCTGTACAGCTGGGTGCTCAGCTTGGTGCCCTGCTTCATGGCCGAAGCCTTGTACTGTGACTTCCTGCTCTGGTCGGCCAGGAATGCCACGCCCACGCGAGTCACGTTCTCCTGTGCGCTGAAGTTCTTGGCGTCAGCCACACCCTCAGAGGTCAGCACGGGGTAGAGTGTTCCGATGCCGTCCAGCTTTACCTTGTAGCCGTCCGAGAGCATTTCCTGCATGCAGCTCTTCAGCTTCGTGATGACACCGATTACCACGTCCTCGGTATATACCGTACCATGCTTCATGATGTGCTCGGCCATGTCGTTCAGCGACATTGTACCACGGTAGATAATCTTGCCGTAGGTCTTCTTTACCTTTTGGCGTGGCTCTCCCTGCTTACCTGTTGTGACGGTCTTTTCGACCTTCTTGATTTGAATTGTTCCCATAATGTTTTAAGTTTTTAGTTAATGGTTAATGATTAATGTTTAATTGCATCTCAATTGCAAGTACAAAGGTACGAAGAATATCGCAGGTATGCAAATTATGTGCCCGAAAACCGCCTTTTTTGAGGGGTATTTTCTGCCCTTATTTTGCTGAAAAAGAGAGACGGCCTCTCGCTACCAGAGAAACGGCCTTTCTCTGGTCGAGAAACGGCCTCTCGCTATCTGACACACGGCATACATTTTCTTATTTCTTACTTCTTACTTTCTTACTTTTTGCTATTTCTGAAATGCAAGCAAATAATCTATATTATATATATAATATATATATTATACATATAATATAATATATAATTGTAATATTTGCAATTTTCTTCCTTCTCCTTTCGTCTTCCGATTAAAAATCGGGAAAAAGTAAGAAAGTAAGAAGTAAGAAAGTTCCAATGAATGGGATTTTTTTTGTTTTCTTTTTGCATTTTCCTCTTTATTTTGTACCTTCGCATCTCAAAATAGGCGTGTAGTACCTTTGATTTTTATTAATAACGAAACATTTTTTTATGAGTAAGGATTTCTTTTTTTATAACTGTTGTCTGGAAGGACGGCAGTTGCGATTAGGCGAGAGTGGCTTTTTAGCGGCAAAGGAAGTTGTGCGGGCTATATGCGACGCAGACTTCCGCAGCAACGGTGCATACCTGAAAGACCCCGATGTCGAAGCTGACTATTACCACGAATACATCAAACGTCCTAAGAACGGGCTTTATCTGATAAGGGCTGTGAAGGTCGATGACAACACTTGTCTGGATGTCCTGATAGATACCCGGTTGTTTCCGAACTTTGTGCTGATTGAGAAGAACGCCAACTTGCTGCAAATGAGCATGGAGGTGGCAAAAGTTGTGGAACGATCGTTGAACCAGGCAGCAGACAAATACGGATGGAGGGCCACACTGAAGGAAAACCAGCTCAATGTGATACATGATCTTAAACTATTCTATAGTGCCATGGCGTATGTGAGTGATAGGAAAAAGAAAGCAGACTTCAAATCGATAGTCATTGCAGAAAAGATAGCCGACGACGTGATGGCGTTGATTGATGTGTATATTAAGGGGAAGAAGTTGCCTAAGGCCATCATCGCTCCCCTCAGGGCGGCGAAAGATGCCGGGGCTATCGGTAAACTCACGAAGACGGTTTTCAAAAAGACGTATGGCAACATTTTAGGCAATAGTATATCGGCTCTTGACAAGTATATGAGTGATGATTATCGCTGGAATGAGAAGGATTCGATATATATCGAAATGAAAAAAGAGTTCAGAAAATTGGTGGAAAAAACCAAGGAAGACCTCTAAGCCGATTTATTCATTTTTATTCATTTTGGTTCGTTTTTAGTCAAATAGCAAAATGACTAAAAATGAACCAATTTTTTATTTGGCAGTAACGGCTCTATGTTCTAATTTTGCGTTCCGTTCGCGGACAACAAAGATGTTGAACCCGAGAAAGGATGAGCGCTTATCTGATCTCACAATACGAAATGTAACAATGAGACAGATTTTAATTGAGATTGAAGACGAAGCCTATGGGAAGTTTATGGGAATGATGGAGCTCTGCCCACAGATTAGGGTCTTGGACGAGTATGACATCATAAATACAGAGAACGTGCGCGACCTGTGTATGAGGCAGGCCATCATGGAACTGATAGAAAACAAGGTGATACGGAGGCCACGTGACTTTGGTTGGATTATGCTGGCCCTGGAGCAGAACGTCATCAAGGACATCGACAGTTTCAGTTCGCATCAGGCTTTTATCGACTATCTGGCATTGTTGGGAGTCGAGTCGCTGCCTGGCAAAACGACATTGTTCAGGACTTATAATATCACAGATGGAACGTACCCTAACTGGACGTTTCTGGATAATCCCAAACATGAGGAGGTACTGAGGCGAAAGAATATCATCGTACGGTTTTTGAGTGCCTATATGAGGGCAAAAAGGACGATGTGGAACAATCAGTGAAACAAATGTCCGAAAGTGGAACGGTAAGTGGAACGACAACCATTCATCGCTTTGCCTGCATTTGTATTTGCCGTACTTTTGCATCGTGATTAGTTCACAAGCGTTCTTTGACTTATTGAGACAACAACCGCACGGGAAGGCTCGGGCGAGGAAGTACACAAAAGTACACAAAAGGAACCGTCCCTTTTGTGTAATACGCGAACATTATTAATATATTAAAACGAAATGAATATGAAAAAACAAACAGCAATTACAATTAGTATTAACAACAGTAATAACAACGTGAATGACAATGGTGAGCAACGCATGACGTCAATGGAGATTGCAGAGCTCACAGGTAAGAACCATTTTGACGTGCTGAAAGCCATTCGAAAGATGGAAGCAGCATGGGAGAAAGTTACTGACAGCAAATTCGCTGTCAATGAATACAAAGACCCAAGAGGGCGTTCATTGCCCTGCTATTCTCTGACGAAAACCGAGTGCCTATACATTGCAACGAAGTTCAATGACGAGGCACGCGCACGACTGGTCATCAGATGGCATCAGCTGGAGGAGGCACGACGCGAGACCGCGGCATGGGAACAGTGGAAGGCACGCTGGGCACAGCCGCGCCAGTCAGTACATCTGCTGGGCTGTACGGACGAGGAAGTGCTGGACGAGGCCGACGACATCATCGGTGAGGAGCTGGACGAACTGAACCGTTGCAGCGACGACTGCTACACCCCGACGGAGATTGGCAAACCCTTCGGACTGGAGGGACGCGACCTGAACTCGTTCCTTTGCGACATGAAAGTCATTGAGTGGGCGAAAGGTCAGTGGCAGCTGACACCGAAATTCAAGCATCAGGGCCTGACGGAGAACCGCAGCATCGTACTGCACGGACGCAACGGACGCCGACGCACGGTGTCACGACTTGTGTGGACGGCGAAAGGAAGGGATTTTATCATGGGGATGATGAAGTAAGATGGATGATGTAAGATGTAAGAAGTAAAGAAGAATGGAAGCAAGTGGGGTTTTGATTGAGAAGTTAAAGGAGTTTGAGGGTTTCCGCCGCGATGCCTATAGGGATGCGGCTGGTGTGCTGACCATTGGCTACGGTCATACGGGCAGGGATGTACGCGAGGGCGACCGCATCACAACGTACGGTGCCGAACAACTGCTATTGATTGACCTGAAGGAACACGAGGCAGCGGTCAGACAGCTGCATGTGGCACGCTCACAGGGTCAGTTCGATGCGCTGGTGTCGTTTTCATTCAACCTGGGTGTCGGGCGACTACAGCGCTCAACGCTGCTAAAGGTGATACGCAGGGGCGGGTCTAAAATGGCTATCACGCGCGAATTCAAGCGTTGGGTATTTGCCGGTGGAAAACGGCTGCCAGGCCTTGAAGTTCGCAGAGAGTGGGAGGCGAAACGATTTTTCGAATAAACACAATGAGTACACACATCATTTATTTAAAGGATGGGGCAAAGATGATGCGCCCCGTCCTAAACCGTGAAGAATATATCAAACTAAGGAACGGCGGCAGGCAGAAGTCATACGTGGCGGCGGTGCGCAGCGGTGACGAGAGCAAAAAGTCGAAGCTAATCCAGATGAACTACTCGTGTCTGCCGAACGATGACGGGTCGCTGAAAGGCTCGATGCGCATGAGTACGACGGTGGGCATGGACATCGACCACGTGGCGCCTAAGGACATGCAGCCCTTACGAGAGCGTGTACTGGCCAAGAAGGACGAGCTGGGACTGCTGATGCTGGAGTTGAGCGCACGCGCACAGGGCTACCATTTGGTGTTCCGTCGCCGACCGGAAATGTCGCAGGAGGATAACCTGCTGTGGGCCAGCAAACTGTTAAGCGTAGAATACGACAAGGGTGCAAAGGACATTACGCGCGTGTTCTATACCACGACGGGTAGTGCCGGGGACCTGTTGTACCTGGACGATGGGATTTTTGAAATTAAAGAAGAAAAAGAGTGCTCTTCGAGCAGAAATCCAACAAATCAGACAAATAATAAAGAGAATTTGAGAGATTTGGATGATTTATCGCCGAAGCAGGCTCAAGAAGAACAAGAAACGTTAAGTTATCATGGAATTGAATATGGAACAATCTGTGAAGCGTGGCAGGCCGCGCAAGGTGGAGCGCCAGCCACTGGAGATCGCCACCGAACGATGCTGCAACTGGCTCTCGACCTTAGGTATATCTGCGACAACCAGCCGGATATGGTCGACAGGGTGCTTAGACTGTGCGGATTTGTGCAGGACGTCATCCGCGAACGGGGCGACAAGGAAGTCAGCGACATTGCTCATACGGCTTGTGAGCGAAAACTGTACAAGGACATCCCGAAAAGGATGCAAGGGGTACTTGAAAGTGTGGGTATTCATGTCAGCCAGCCCGCAACAGCTGCAAGAGCTGTGGGAGGCGTTGAAGTGCCTTACGAGCAGTTCGCTGAAAGGCTGGAACCTCTCCTTTGCACCCCTTATGCCGAAGCCTGTCGAGGCGTGAGCCGAAAAAACTGGCTGGGCGCCGTGTTCGCCTCGGGTGCCATGTACTGCACGCTTCTGACGCGATGCTGGTACAAACACTATGATGGGGCCAAGCAACGCTTGAATCCGCAGGTGCTGATTATCGGACATCCTGCCAGTGGTAAGTCGTTTGCCAAACATCTGGACGACCAGATCATGGCATCGATGCGGGCACAGGACGAGGAGGTGCGACTGGCTGAGACGCGCTACAAGCAGGAGCAGAAGAAGCGTGGCACATCGTCGAAAGCGCAGAAGCAGGACGCGCTGGTGGAACCTGAGGGCATGATACGCTACCTGCCCACAAAGACGTCGAACAACATCTTTTTCCGTCGCCTGAAACGTGCGAAGGAACTGGTGGATGGCGAACAACTACCACTGCACCTGTATATGTTCGATTCGGAGTTGGACAGCAGTATTTCAGCCCAAAGCGGTGGTGCATGGATAGGTAAGCACGACCTGGAACTGAAAGCGTTCCACAACGAGTTGTCGGGTGTAGACTATGCTAATGGCGATAGCATCAACGACATTCTGCCAGTGTATTGGAACTCAGTCACCACGGGTACGAACGTCTCGTTGCACAAGAAGTTCACACTTAGGAACATCAACGACGGACTGTGTAGCCGTGTGGCCATCTTCCTGATGGAGCGTGCAAACTTCCAGATGGTGCGTAAGAACATGGTGGATTGGAAGACCAACGAGGAGTTGAAGCAGTGGGGCTACAAGATGGAGCAGCTGCATGGCGAACTGCCGTTGGAACGCCTGATAGACCATGTGTACAGCCTTTGCGAACTGTCAGCCCAAGAGGCCGAGGCAGCAGGCGACTTGGTACTGGACTACCTGAGAAAGCGTGCCGTGTTCTATGCCACGTGGTTTACTGTTCCGCGCATCTTGGCGCGTCAGTACGACACATTCCGCAAGACGGGCAAACTGGAGATTACGGACGATGATCTGAAGTTCGCGACGCTGATATATGACGCTATCATCTGGTTTCAGGACTACTTCTTCGGGCAGATGCTGCAGGATTCGTGGGACAATGCCGAGCGCGAATACGTGCCACGCAGGAAGAACTCGAAGAATGCCGATGCCTATCGCGACCTGCCTGAGAAGTTCAGTGTCAAGGACGTGATGGCAATACTTGACATCGAAGACAATCCTGCAAACCAGCAATGTTCCAGATGGTTAAAACATGGCTTCATAGAACGGATTAAGCAAGGAAAGTACAAGAAGGTGATGAAGGAAATTATGATTTAAAAAGAAGTTAGAGAAGTTAAATTTTGCGGGCAAAATATAAAAAATTATGTTATTTGTGTTTTGTTTCATAAAATTTATGTATCTTTGGGGCGTATTAGAAGAGTGTGTTTACGATGTGCTACCCCGTCATCATCTGCCAGAAGGCGGTTAAGACACCGCTGCTGGCCCTCGGCGGGCTGGCAGCGGCGCTCACTATTCCAAGTGAGGTCGATGCACAGCGTCTGCTTCATCGTGTTGACAGCATGCTGACGGTAAACTATCGTAAGGGCGACATTGACACGGCGTACATCACGCGGCCTACGACGAAATGGACTATTACGGCAAAGATGAATGTGTCGGGTGCGAAGATTGAGGCTGAGGGATTAGAAAACGACCAGCATTTCAAGGCAGAGATGGAAGCCAATAGGAAGACGACGCTCAGCGTGGGTGTCAGCTACCTCGGCCTCTCGCTCAGTGCATCGCTCAATCCAGCCAAACTGATGGGTAAGTACCGTGACTTCGAACTGAACTTCAACAGCTACGGACGGCGCTTTGGTTTCGACATCATCTATCAGGATGCCAAGAACTTCACGGGCTGGCACGACCATGAGGGGCGTGAGCGGGTAGAACTGCCTGACGGTATGCTGTCGGTAAAGACACTGAATCTGAATGCTTTCTACGTCTTCAACAACCGTCGTTTCTCCTATCCCGCTGCTTTTTCACAGAGTTACATCCAACGGCGCTCTGCCGGCAGCTTCCTGCTGGCAGCATCGGCTATGGGGCAGCATGCCACACTTGACTGGGATCAGGAGTTGCAACTGAAGATGACAAATATCGGACTTGGTGCGGGCTATGGATATAACTATGTACCAAGTCAGGGGTGGCTGCTCCACATATCCGCCCTGCCCACATTCATCGTCTATAGCCACACGTCAATGACTTTCGGTGACACGCGCGTACCCCTTCACTGGCACTTCCCCGAGGTCATAATCACAGGGCGTGGTGCCGTCGTTCTGCCGTGGGGCAACAAGTTCCTCGGTATGTCGATGTTATTCAATTTTACCAACACCGGCCACAAGGAGAGTCTTGGCTTGCACAACATCAAATGGCATGTCCGCACATTCTTCGGCTTGCGTTTATAGCAAAACTACGGCTTAAAAGAAAATGGGAACCGGAACCAATTCCAGTTTTTTACCCCTTAAAATCTGTCGCATGAAGGGTAAATGTATTAATGCTGATAGAAAAAAAGTATGTTTTATTTGGAATCTTAAACATTATTTTGTATATTTGCACCCAAATCAAGTCAAGAATTATGTCTATTTGGGTAATTTTCACGCTTCTGGGCTCGCTGGCTTTGCTGATGTTCGGTATGAAGACCATGAGTGAAGCGCTGCAGAAGATGGCGGGTCCTCAGTTGCGACACGTCTTAGGAGCTATGACTACCAACCGTTTTACGGGTATGCTGACTGGTACGTTGGTGACGGCTTCAGTACAATCCTCTACCGCTACGACGGTGATGACCGTCTCGTTTGTGAATGCAGGTCTTTTGACGCTGGCACAAGCTATCTCGGTCATCATGGGTGCCAACATCGGAACGACGCTGACGGCATGGATCATGTCGGCAGGTATGTCGTTCGATGTGAGCAATCTGGCCTATCCGGCCTTTTTGGTAGGTATCATCCTGATTTACCAGAAGAAGTACCGCTACATCGGTGACTTCCTGTTTGGTCTGGCTTTCCTGATATTCGCGCTGGCCGTATTGCGTAAGACGGGACAGGACATGCATCTTGGCGAGAATCAGGCCGTGTTAGACTTCTTTGCCTCGTTCGACCCTAACTCGTTCCTGACCACGCTGGTATTCCTTGTATTGGGTGGTATCCTGACGTTCTGCGTGCAGTCGTCAGCTGCCGTGATGGCTATCACGATGATACTCTGTTCGAGTGGTGCCCTGCCCATCTATCAGGGTATTGCATTGGTGATGGGTGAGAATATCGGTACCACCGTGACTTCGAACCTGGCGGCGATGTCGGCGAATACGCAGGCACGACGGGCGGCCTTGGCGCACATGTTCTTTAATGTGTTTGGCGTCATCTGGATACTGTTTGTGTTCCGCCCGTTCATCGACATGGTATGCGGTTGGGTAGGCTACGACGTCAATATGACGAAAGAAGCCGCTGGTGCTGCTGCCTTCCTGGCTAATGCTGCTAAGCTGAGTTTCGTGCTGGCTGCCTTCCATACTTCGTTCAATGTGGTTAATACCTTTATTTTAATATGGTTCATTCCGCAGATTGAGAAGTTTGTGTGCTGGGTTATCAAGCCCAAGAAGGTCGACGAGGAAGAGGACTTCCGCCTGCACTTCATTACTGCTGGCTTCATGAAGACTCCTGAGCTTTCAGTCTTGGAGGCACAGAAGGAGATACAGCACTTCTCCAATCGTATGCAGCGCATGTTCGGTATGGTGCGCGAACTGTTGACACTATCGTCCAGTTCGAATAGTAAGAAGGACAATCAGGCTGGTGAGTTCAACAAGCTCTATACGCGTATTGAGAAATATGAGGGCATCTCGGACAATATGGAACTGGAGATTGCCAACTATCTGAACTCGGTCAGTGACGCTCACCTGTCAGACGATACCAAGGGTAAAATCCGTGCTATGTTGCGTGAGGTCAGCGAGTTGGAGTCCATCGGCGATGCCTGCTTCAATATGGCCCGTACCATCTCGCGTAAGTATAATGGCAAGGAAGACCACTTCATCGAGCGCCAGTACGATCACTTGCACCAGATGATGGAACTCACCGACCAGTCGCTGTCGCAGATGAACCGTTTGATGGGTGGTCGTAAGGAGTCGTACGACGTGAACCGGACGTTCAACATCGAACACGAGATCAACAACTATCGCAACCAGTTGAAGACGCAGAACATCACGGATGTCAACAACCGCGAGTACACCTA
>Ga0310690_10006630_pt1 | contig 15149 bp, 9 predicted proteins | sample AusTroGonzalo_MG_2_FD_207661 | JGI IMG/M metagenome (GOLD analysis project Ga0310690, IMG submission 207661) | Bovine rumen microbial communities from tropical cattle in Woodstock, Queensland, Australia - Gonzalo_04 (v2) (version 2) | ecosystem: Host-associated > Mammals > Digestive system >...
GATGCTTACGGTGAAGGCTGAATCGCGGCGGAAGTCGTATCGGATGTGGTTCACCTGGCCCACTTTGTATCCGCGTATATAGACGGGAGCCTGTTCTGTCAGGCCGCCGAGGTCGGAGAAGAGGCCCGTGTAGGTATGGGTCGGGGAGAATATGTTCACTCCTTTCAGGAAATGGAAGCCGAAATACAGCAGAAACAGGCAGATGATGCCCAGAACCGCCACTTTGATTTCACGTGTATGTTTCATGGTTGGTTGTGTTTTCGTTCGGGTCGGAGGTTCAGTTTTTTGCTTCCACAACGAAGCAGCCGGGGAACTTGTCCTTCAGGCTGTTGCATATTTTCTGAGCCTCTTCTTTGGTCGGGTAGTCGCCGTACATGTAGCGGTACCATTCCCCGCGCTGCTCCCATACGCAGCCTTTCAGCCCTTTGAATTCACGGTCGTTCTCCTGTAGAAGGCCGCGTGATGCAAATATCTGAATGCGGTAGTGTGTCTGCTGATCAGAGGGCGGTTGTGCTTGTTTTGGGGTGGCGGGCTCGTGGTTTTGTTCTATCTTTTTCTTGTTTGTGTTTGCGTCCTCTTTGTTATCCTTTGTTTTTTCTTTGGTGGGAGTCGGGGATGAGGTGGCGGTCGTGTTTCCGTCGTTTGTGTTGGATGGGGTGTCGTCCGTACTGGATGTCATACCGCCGTAGTATTGTTGGAAGGCGTCGAAGACGGCCTCTGTGATTTCGCGTTTTCCCTTGTCCGAGGCCAGATAGCGCTCCTCGTCCTTGTTCGAGATGAAGCCCGTCTCGATGAGAACACTCGGGCATGCCGATTTTAGCAGCACCCAGAATGCGGCTTGTCTCACGCCGCGGTCGTCGCGTTTCAGTTCGTTGGTGAAACGTCCCTGTACCATGGAGGCGAAGCGGAGACTCTGATCCAGATAGGTGTTCTGCATCAGTTCGAACATGATATATGAGTCAATGCTGTTCGGGTCGAAACCTTCGTAGGTTGTCTGGTAGTCCTTCTCCAATTTCATTACCGAGTTCTCGCGCATTGCTACGTCAAGGTTCGCTTCCATTCTCTCTGTCCCCAGAATGAACGTCTCTGCACCTCTGGCGGAGTGGGTTTCTGCGGAATTCGTATGGATGCAGATGAACAGGTCCGCGTTGTTCTTGTTTACGATGTCGGCGCGTGATTGGAGGGGGAGGAACACGTCTGTCGAGCGGGTCAGTACCACGTTCATATCCGGATAGGCCGTTCTGATTTTCGAGGCTAGACGGAGACTGATGTCAAGGTTCACGTCCTTCTCCTGGAGTTTCAGCACATGGCCCACGGCTCCTGCATCTTTGCCTCCGTGTCCAGCATCTATCACAACGCAGAACTGTCGGCTCCATAGATTCACACAGGAAAAAAGAATAAGTGCCAGAATTACAGACCTTGCATGCATAATTCACGGAATTTGGTGCAAAGGTACGGATAAAAGATGAAAAATGCAAATCTTTTTTGTGGCAGAAATGATTTTTTTCTGCGGTACATTTATTTTTTTTGAAAAAAACGCGCGCGCGCTTGCATAGTCGGAACCTTTTTCGTAACTTTGCACGCTGGTAGTTTACGGGAAGCAAAAGGCGTATGAACGAAAGTGATTTTACACAGGAGGAGGACCGCATCATAGAGCAGACGTTTGCTGCGCTGCTGGACGATTATGCACATACTGTCCACAGGCAGAAGGTCGAAATCATCACGCGCGCATTCCGGTTCGCCAATCAGGCGCATCGCGGTGTGAGAAGGCTTAGCGGTGAACCTTATATCCTTCATCCGCTGGCTGTCGCGCGCATCGTCGTGCGCGAGATTGGGCTGGGGAGTACGAGTATCTGTGCCGCGCTTCTTCACGATGTCGTCGAGGATACCGACTACACCGTCGAGGACATTGCCGAACGTTTCAATCCCAAGATTGCCCAGATTGTGGACGGCCTCACCAAAATCAGCGGGGGCGTCTTCAGCAACCAGAACGAAAAACAGGCGGTCAATATCCGCAAACTAGTCCTCACCATGTCCGACGACATTCGTGTCGTTCTCATCAAGATTGCCGACCGGCTCCACAATATGCGGACGCTTGCCGCGCAGCCGAAGGACAAACAATGGAAGATTGCCAGTGAAACGCAGTTCATCTATGCGCCGCTGGCCCATCGTCTCGGCCTCTTCCTCATCAAGAGTGAACTGGAGGATCTCAGTTTCAAGTATCTGCACCCGGACATTTATGAGGATATAGAGAATAAACTGGCGGCTGTTCGGGAACTCCGCATGGAGGACTTTAATCGCTTTTCGGAGCCTATCAGGCAGAAAATTAGGGAGATGGGCTACAATTTCTCTATTTCTGCGCGAATCAAGTCAGTCTATTCTGTTTGGGAGAAGATGCAGAAGAAGAACATCCCGTTCGAGGATGTGTACGATTTGCTGGCAGTGCGTATCATCTTCCGTCCTGATGACTCCATGTCCGAGAAGGACCAGTGCTGGAGGATATATTCCGCCATCACAAGCATATACCGTCCTCATCCCGAGCGTATCCGTGACTGGATTTCTATGCCGAAAGCCAACGGCTACGAGGCGCTTCATGTCACCGTCATGAGTCCTTACGGACAGTGGGTCGAGATTCAGATCCGTACCGAGCGCATGCACGAACTTGCTGAGAAGGGGCTGGCGGCTCACTGGAAGTACAAGGCGGGCGAACTGGAGGAGTCCGAACTCGACAAATGGCTGCGGGACATCAAGGAGATTCTTGATCATCCCGAGCCGGATGCCATGTCTTTCCTGGATACGTTCAAACTGAATCTCTTCGCGAGGGAGATTTTCGCTTTCACGCCGAAGGGGGACATCAAGACGCTTCCGCAGGGAGCATCCGTGCTTGATTTTGCCTATCTCCTTCACTCCGAACTGGGTGAACACTGCATCGGGGCGAAGGTCAATCACAAGATGGTTTCCATCAGTTATCTTGTCCAGAGCGGTGATCAGATTGAGATTCTCACTTCCGAAAACCAGAAGCCGGAACCCGAGTGGATGAACCTCGTGGTCAGCGCAAAGGCGAAAAGCGCTCTTAAACGTTATTTCAACCGCAAGGAAGGGGGAAAGGGGAAGGATATACAGCCCTATCCTGTCACGATTGCGGTACGCGGACGCGACACTTTCGGAGTACTTGTCCGGATTCTCAATATCGTCAGCAACCAGATGCATCTCTTCCTGAAGAGTATGCACACCGAGACCATGCAGGACCTTTTCGAGTGCAGGATGTGTCTCCTCGTTTGTGACGATATGACAATCGGTGTGCTCTGCAACGAGTTGAAGAAAATCAGCGAACTCACCGATGTCGAGATGCTTGACGGAAACCCCGATCTCTGTGAACAGGCGGGGGATACATTCCGTTTGGCCAAGGGGGCGGTTGGAAACGGGAATGCCGCTGGTAGCAGAGACGAAAAGAACGAAAGACAATAAAATAAAATAAATAAACCAAAATAACAAATCCTGTAAAGTTATGAAGAAAATCATTTCTCTCGCAGCGGTTGCCATGATGGTGATGGTTGCATGGGCACAGCAGCCCGTCATTACGTTTGAAAAGACAACCCACGATTTCGGCCAGATTAACGAAGTCGATGGAAAGGTGTCTACTGTATTCTCTTTTAAGAACGAGGGAATGGTGCCTCTGGTGCTTTCCGAAGTGAGAGCGAGTTGCGGATGCACTACGCCCAAGTGGACGCGCGAACCGGTTGAACCGGGGCAGACCGGAAACATCACGGTCACTTATAATCCCAACGGACGTCCGGGACGTTTCCAGAAAACCATCACTGTTACGTCAAACGCTGTTTCGTCGCCCGCAAGAATCTATATCAAGGGCGAAGTGATTCCCAAAACGGCCAAGCCTGTGGATAACTATCCCGTCAAGATGGGCAAACTCGGACTCAAAGCCAACACGGTTGATTTTGGTGCGGTCAAGATGGGGACGCGCATGGAACGCACTGTTGAATTTTCTAACCAGACAAAGGACACTCTCCGTCTGACTTGCCGTGTGGCGGAGCCGTACATCTATGCCAGCGCAAGTCTTGATAAACAGGAGGTAGCAATCCTGCCCGGCACAAAAGGGGAGATTCATTTCGTCTTGTTTGAGAACTGCCCGGTTTATGGTCCGGTTGAGACAACGGTATATGTCGTAATTAACGGAGAGGAGAATCTTTCAGACGAGTTTGCTGTTCGTCTGAAAGCCGATGTGCAGGAGGACTTCAGTTCTCTCAACGAGCAGCAGTTGGCTGACGCTCCCATCGCCGATGTCAATAGCGATCTCAGCCTTGGCACCTTTGTTGCGGGCAAGCGGGGCAAGAGCTCGTTCCATGTGGCCAATGTTGGAACTGACATGCTGCTTGTACGTCGTATAGTATGCGGTGATCCCAATATCACTGTCACGCCTGTACAGCGTATTAAGTCTGGACAGAAGGGAACATTCAAGGTGATTGTGAATGCGCAGGAGGCGGGAGCCTATACCTCTGAAATAACCCTCATCACCAACGACCCGAAGGAACCGGTTAGACATATTGTGCTTCGCTGGTCTGTTGAAAAATAAGGCTTGGTCATAATGATGCAGCATCCTGAAAACGAAGCGCAGTACAAGGGACTGGTGGTCAATGAGGGGGTGGAGAACCTCCCGCAGATCAATCCCTATGCCGTCTTCAGACGCAAGAAGCGGCTGCTTTCCGCCGAAGAGTACGTCAATGGGATTCTCAAGGGCGACATCACGCTCCTCAGTCAGGCGGTCACGCTTGTGGAGAGCAGTCTCCCAGAAGACCAGAAGATAGCGCAGAAGGTCATTGAGATGTGCCTCCCGCACTCCGGCAATTCCGTCAGAGTGGGTATCACCGGGGTGCCGGGAGCAGGCAAATCAACTTTCATTGAGGCGCTTGGTACGGAGTTGTGCAAAAACGGCAAGCATCTTGCCGTCCTTGCTATCGACCCGTCCAGCGAGCGCAGCAAAGGCTCTATTCTCGGCGACAAGACGCGCATGAACGAACTTTCAACCTCTGCCAACGCCTTTATCCGTCCTTCCCCCTCGTCGGGAAGCCTCGGCGGCGTGGCACGCAAGACACGTGAGACCGTCGTCTTGTGCGAGGCGGCCGGCTTCGATACCATTCTTATCGAGACGGTCGGAGTGGGGCAGAGCGAGACGGCCGCGCATTCAATGGTCGATTTCTTCCTTCTGCTGCAAGTCACCGGTACCGGCGACGAACTGCAGGGAATCAAGCGCGGCATCATGGAGATGGCCGACGGAATCGCCATCAACAAGTGTGATGGTTCCAATGTGGAGCGTGCACAGGCGGCACGCATCAGTTTCAAGAACGCACTCGCTCTCTTCCCGCCTACGGAGTCCGGATGGAAACCGTATGCCGAGACGTGTTCTTCTGTCGAGAAAACCGGAATCGGTGATGTATGGAAGATGGTGGAAGAATATATAAGGTTTACGCGCGCGAACGGCTATTTTGACCGCCGCCGCACCCGCCAGTCCAAATACTGGATGTACGAAACCATTAACGAACGCCTTCTGAACGGTTTTTACCATAATGAATGGATGGAAAACCGTATCCGTGAGGAGGAGGCGCGTGTGTTGAACAATCAGGTCAGCAGTTTTGTGGCTGCCCATCGTCTTTTGGAGGAATATGCCCGTCTCGAACGCAAATAACCGCCGCCGCAATGCGGCCAATGCTGCTCCGGCAATCGGTGTCAGCAGCATGGGGAAACTGCCGCCGCAGGCACCCGAGATGGAGGAGTCCGTTCTCGGGGCGCTGATGATTGAGAAGGAGGCTTTCGCTACGGTGGCCGACCTGCTTCGCCCCGAAAGCTTCTATCGCGAGCAGAACCGGCGCATTTTCGAAGGTATTCAGGCGCTGGCCTCTGCGGAACAGCCTGTCGATGTGCTTTCCGTAGCCGAGAAACTCCGTTCGCTTGGCACGCTGGAGGAGGCGGGCGGCGCGTTGTACCTTACCGATTTGACCCGCAAGGTTGCCTCCACGGCCCATCTCCGTTATCATGCCCAGATTGTTGCGCAGAAGGCTACTGCTCGCGACCTCATCCGCATGGCGGCGCAGATTGAGGAACTCGGTTACGACGAGACTCAGGATGTGGAGGACCTCATGCAGAAAGCCGAGTCCGACATATTTGAAATCAGCCAGCGCAACCAGAAGCGTGATGTCACGCAGATTGACCCTGTTATTTCGGAGGCTTTCTCGCGCATGCAGAAGGCCGGACAGAACGAAGGGAACATCAGTGGCATTCCGTCCGGATTCCATGATCTGGACAAGATAACCAGCGGATGGCAGAAGTCCGACCTTATCATCATCGCCGCGCGCCCTGCAATGGGTAAGACGGCCTTTGTCCTCTCCATGGCGAAGAACATCGCTGTCAATTATCATCGTCCGGTGGCTATGTTCTCCCTCGAAATGTCCAACGTGCAGCTTGTCAATCGTCTGATAATGAATGTCTGCGAGATTGAGGGTGAGAAGATTAAGAACGGCAAACTCTCCAAAAATGAGTGGGCGCAACTGGAATACAAGGTCAATGATTTGCGGGGGGCGCCCATTTTCGTGGACGATACGCCCGCGCTTTCAGTCTTCGAGCTTCGCAGCAAGGCGCGCAAACTGGTTCGTGACAAGCATGTCGAACTGATTATCATCGACTATTTGCAGCTCATGAATGCCAGCGGTATGAATTTCGGAAGCCGTGAGCAGGAGGTGAGTATCATCTCGCGTAATCTCAAGGCATTGGCCAAAGAACTGGATATACCCATCATCGCCCTTTCGCAACTCAACCGTTCGGTGGAGCAGCGCGGAGGGACCGGCATAGAGGGCAAGAAACCGCAGCTCAGCGACTTGCGTGAATCGGGAGCCATCGAGCAGGATGCCGATATGGTCTGCTTCATCCACCGCCCTGAATACTATCATCTCTATTCTGATGAGAAGACGGGCAAGGACTTGCGCGGTCTCGGACAGATTATCGTGGCCAAGCATCGTAACGGTGCCACCGACGAGATATGGCTCCGTTTCCGCAACAAGTTCGCCAAGTTCCAGAACGAGGATGACCTGTATGACGGCGATGAGGTGCAGGAAATGTCCATCAAGTCATCCATGATGCCTGTGGGAGGAGGTATGCGGCAGGATTCCGATGCGCCGCCCTTCTGACCTTCACGCACGCCGGACGTAGCAGGACACGGAAAAAACGAAACAACAACGAAAGAACAAAAACGGTAATAATATATGCAACGTACAGAAATCATTGAGGCTCTCAGGAGCACCCGTTTCAACGAACCGGTTAATGTCCGCGGCTGGGTTCGTTCCCGCCGCGGCAACAAGCAGGTCGGTTTCATCGCCTTGAACGACGGTTCCACCATTAAGAACATTCAGATTGTGGTGGATATGCAGAAGTTCTCCGAGGAACAGCTCAAGCCCGTTACCACCGGGGCCTGCATTTCCGCCACCGGACTCCTTGTTCCCTCGCAGGGGGCCGGGCAGGATGTGGAAATCCAACTCACCGATATGGAGGTCTATGGTACCGCCGACCCCGAGCAGTATCCGCTGCAGAAGAAGGGACTTTCCATGGAATATCTCCGTACAGTGGCCCATCTCCGTCCGCGTACTAACACGTTCGGGGCGGTGTTCCGTATCCGTCACCACATGGCGATGGCCATCCACACCTACTTCCATCAGCACGGATATTTCTATTTCCATACGCCGCTCATCACGGCTTCCGACTGTGAAGGGGCTGGCCAGATGTTCCAGGTCACAACCAAGAACCTCTACAGCTTGAAAAAGGATGCGAACGGCCAGATTGACTACTCTGACGACTTCTTCGGCAAGATGGCCGCCCTTACTGTTTCCGGACAGCTCGAAGGCGAACTGGGAGCGATGGCCCTTGGCAAGATTTACACTTTCGGACCTACGTTCCGTGCCGAGAACTCGAATACGCCCCGCCACCTTGCCGAGTTCTGGATGATTGAGCCGGAGGTTGCCTTCATCCAGAAGGACGAATTGATGGACCTGGAGGAGGATTTTATCCGCTTCTGTGTCCGCTGGGCGCTGGAGCATTGTATGGACGACCTGCAGTTCCTCAACCAATATGTGGATAAGGGACTCATCGAAAGACTGCAGGCTGTGGCCGGCACGAAGTTCATCCGCCTTACTTACACCGAGGGCATACAGATTCTGCAGGAGGCCGTGGCGGCCGGCAGAAAATTTGAATTCCCCTGTAACTGGGGCGACGACCTTGCCTCCGAGCATGAGCGTTTCCTGGTTGAGGAGCATTTCCGCCGTCCGGTCATCATGACCGACTATCCGAAGGATATAAAGGCTTTCTATATGAAACTCAACGAGGATAACCGTACTGTGCAGGGTACTGACGTTCTCTTCCCGCAGATTGGCGAAATTATCGGCGGTTCGGTACGTGAGGAGAATCTTGACAAACTCAATGCGGAGATAGAACGCCGCCATATTCCGATGAAGGACATGTGGTGGTATCTTGACACGCGCCGTTTCGGCACCGCGCCGCACGCCGGCTTCGGCCTCGGTTTCGAGCGCCTCATGCTCTTCGTCACCGGTATGCAGAACATACGTGATGTCATTCCTTTCCCGAGAACCCCCAAAAACGCCGAGTTCTAACGAAACACAATCCAACCAAAAGATATGAGACAGTTACTGACATTTTTTCTGGTCTTCGGTCTGGTTCCCGCACTCTGGGCACAGACGGCTCTGAAAGGACAGGTGCTCGACCAGAGCAGCGGACAGCCCGTCGTGGGAGCGATGGTGAAACTGGCAAACCAGAATATCAGCACCACCACCAACCAGACAGGATACTTCTCCCTGCTTTATCTGGAGCCGGGGGACGAGGAACTCCTGATTGAGGCGGAAAACTTCGTAGGCACCGTTGAACTGGTGCAGATTCTGCAAGACCAGACCACGGATTTGGGGCTGATATTCCTGGATCCGAACCTGTCGCAGGAAACACAGAACGAGGTCATTCTCAACCTCACCGAGAACGAACTCAATGATGACGAGGGCCGTTCGCAGGAGCAGGCGTCAGCCGCCAGTTCGGCCAACGATGTCTTCAATGCCACCTCCTCCTGGGCATGGTCCACGGCGCGTTACCGCAACCGCGGTTACGCATCCTCCTATGAGACCAACTATATTGAGGGTATATCCTTCAATTCGGCGGAGCGGGGACAGTTCAATTTCTCGGCGATGGGCGGCCTCAACGACGCCAGCCGCTATAAGGAGACCACGCAGGCCATCGAGGCTACCAATTTCGCTTTCGGAGGACTGGGAAATGCCACCAACTATCTCATGTCGGCCACCAACTACGCCCAGGGCTGGAAAGTGGGGGTAGGGGGTACCAACCGCAATTACAAGGCGCTGGTACGCGCCACCTATGCCTCCGGCTTGCTCTCCAACGGATGGGCATTTGCGGGGCAGCTGGCTTTCCGCTTCTCCCCCTATATCAATCAGAAGGGCATTATCGGCGAGGGTATCGACTACTATTCGTTAGGCTATTTTTTCACGGCGGAAAAGCATTTCGGCGATCGTCATAAACTGAATATCATCACGTTCGGTGCGCCGACCAGCCGCGGACAGTCGGCTGCCGTCACGCAGGAGGTCTATGACCTCACGAACCGCTACAATGCCAATCAGTGGGGATGGAACAACTACAACCCCTATTGGGGCTATCAGAACGGGCGTATGCGCAATTCGCGCACGGTGCAGTCCTTCGACCCGACGCTCATTGTCGGTTATCAGTTCAAGATTGACAATGTGCAGGTGCTGCATGTCGGACTCGGCGTCCATTATTCGTTTTATTCCAATTCCGCCTTGTCGTTCTACAACGCGCCTGACCCGCGGCCTGACTATTACCGCAACCTGCCTTCCTTCCTGCGTGACGGACAGATTGGCTCTGACGGAAACTTCATCTATCAGAACGCCACCGGCAAGAATTTTTCTGCTTTCGGCTTGAGCGGTTTCACGGATCCTTCCGGCAACTATGTCGGCCCCTCGGTGGACAAGGATACCTACATGTCGCTCTACAATGCATGGACCTCGCGCGACAACACGGCCACGCAGATTGACTGGGACAACATCTATGCCTCCAACTATGCCAACAACATTGCTAATCCGGACGGTTCGGCCCGCTATATCATCGAGCGCCGGCACAACGACATCCAGGAAATGACAGCTTCGGCCAACTATCAGAACACCAAGTTCAACCATCTGAAGATGATTGCCGGTCTGGAACTCAAGGAATCGCTGGGTCTGCATTACAAGACGATGGATGACCTGCTTGGCGGAAAACAATGGATAGACATTGACCCCTTCGCAGAGCGCGATATTGCCGAACTGGCTGAGAATATCGGCATGACGCAGACCGACATGTCGCTTGTCAAGCAGAATGACGTATGGAACCAGAACAAGGCAATCCGCAAGGGCGATGTTTTCGGCTACAACTACCGCATTAAGATGTACAACATCAATGCATGGTTCCAGAACGAATGGAACTTCCATGACATTGACCTTTATTATGCGGTGCAGCTCAACTATTCGCAGATGCAGCGTCTCACTTCGATGCTGAACGGACGGGCGGTCTATCTGAGCATGCTGCGTCCGGGCATGGAGGAATACTACATCGGCCAGAAGGGGGCTTCGGTGATGAAAGACGGAAAACTGGTACAGCAGTTTGCCGAATACAACGGTTTCCGCCACCACTTTGTGGATCCGGCACTCAAACTCGGGTTCACATACAAAATCAACGGACGTAACCACATCAAATTCAACATGCTGGCTATGACAAAGGCTCCTCTTGCACGTGATGCCTACATCTCCCAGCGTGTGCATGACAGGGTTGTCTCCAACATTTATGTCCACGACACGGCAAAGACCGTCAGCCAGTACTACGCTGCATCGGAGCGTATTTTTGGCGGCGACCTTACTTATGAGTTCAACTATCCCGTTATTCGGGGACGACTGACCGCCTTCTACTCCCGTTTCTGGAATGGCACGGAACTGAACGGCTATTATGACGACGAGGCGCGCACGTTTGTCAATCAGGCTATGACCGGGCTGAACCGCCGTCACGTCGGAATGGAAGCGGCAGCGGCAATCAAGATGGGCACTTATTTCACCCTCACTGCCGCCACGTCGATAGGCGACTATCGTTACACTTCCGATGCCGCTGTTGTCACTTCTGCGGAGAACGGAATGGCCTTGGCCACTACAGCCCGTGGGGCAGTGTACGAACTGCGTGACTCCGTGTTCATGAAAGGCGTGCGCGTGAATTCCGGTCCGCAGATTAACGCTTCGCTCAAACTCTCGTTCTTCCATCCGTCGATGTGGTTCGCTGACGTAACACTTTCGTATTATGACCACAATTTCATGGGCATAGCCCCTGCACGCCGCCTGAAGAGTCTCTATACGGATCAGGCATACGACCTCTACGGCAATGCGCTGAATGTGAACGGTTCCTATATGGATATCGGCGCGATTGACACGGAGGCCGGCTCTGACAGGAACGGTAAGCCGCAGTTGAAATATCCTTACAACGTGCTGGATGAGCAGGAGTCGCTTGCGGCTTCCAACCCGCTGAACCGCTTCATGCTTGACCTGAGTGTCGGCAAACTGATCTATCTGCCGAACCGTCAGTCACTCTCAATCAACCTGTCGTGCTCCAACGTGACCAACAACATCTACTTCAAGACCGGCGGCTACCAGCAGGCCCGTCTGCCGAGAGCCACGCAGCAGGGCGTTTCCGAGGATATCAATTCCGTCATCACTCCCAATGTCTGGAAGTTCCCCGCCAAATACTACTATGCTTGGGGTTTTAACTTCTATCTGACGGCCACCTACAAATTCTAACAACAGGACAGCGATATGAAACAGATATTTCGATTCTTTGTGCCGGCCGCACGTAAGGCGGCCTTGTGGAAAAACGGCTTTATCGTGCTGGCCGGTCTGATGGCCTGTCTGGTGTCCTGCAAGCCGGACGAACCGTCACCTGAGGCGCTTGTGACAACCGAACAGCAGTTGCCCGACCTGATTGCGGACGGACAACTCTACACGCTGCGCGATTTTGTGAACACGTTCATGTCGGAGGAGGGAAACTACCTTCCGGACGCCTCTCTGTACCGCACCCGCAGTCACAACGAGAGCATCAACCCCGGCATCTATCTTTTCTCCATTGACACTATTCCGGCCGACGGTCCCGGTATCTATATCCGCGGGCGCGTGGCTACCGACGACTGGGGCGGAAACTTCTACAAGTCGATGGTGCTTCAGCAGATTGTGGACGGGAAGCAGCAGGCTCTGCGCATCAGCGTGGACGCCGGTTCGCTGTCAGGCCTCTATCCGCGCGGTCAGGAGATTCTCATCCGTTGCAACGGACTGGCTATCGGGCGCTATGCCAACCAGGTGCAGCTCTGCGTGCCGACCTACAACAACAATATCTACGCCCAGCATGCGGACGAAAAGATGGGGTGGGCACCCGGCCGCATACCGTTCTCCATGTTCAAGAAGGCGGTGCATTTGCTGGGTGAGCCGGATGCGTCGAAACTGGTGTATGACGTGCTGACCATCGGAGACATCAATGCCATCTATTCGGTGCTGAAAGGGCGCGAGGAGGATGGCAAACTGGTGCGCATAGAGGGAATCCATTATACGGGCCAGTGCCTGGCCTCGAACAAGGAGCCGATGAACTGCACATGCGGCAATCCGGCTGATGACACCAATGCGAACGTGTTCGCCCCGACGACCTCGAATGTGGGGTATCCGCAATCGCGTCTGGTAGCCGATGCCGAAGGAAAATACCTGTGTGTCTCCATGTCGGAGTATGCCAAGCAGGCGCGTTTCTATCTGCCCGGTGCGGGCAGTGCATACGACGGAGTGGTGTTTGTTTATGACTCGGTGCAGAGTGAAATACCCGCTACTCCCTATCTGACCGCCTCCGTGAACGGAAAAAGTTACTGCATCCGTGTTTCAGAAGAGAAAATGCAGCAGGGCTGGCAGATGGACGACGTGTTCTTCATCGACACGAGAAACACGCGCGGCTTCGTGTATGACGGCACATTCTGGACCGACAAACTGGGCATCCTGCATTGTCCGGATTATGTCGGCTCTGTACAAGGAGTGCTCAGTTATTATATGGACAACGCCAAATACGCCCCTGCCGCTACTAACTGGAGTGTCTCCATCTGTGACCTGGGCGACCTGAAACTGCAGAAAGAGGACGGAACCCCCTGGAGCCCGCGCGAATATGTTGTTTCATCCCTACAGTAGCGGGTTCGCGGCAGAACACGCATAGTGCATGCATGTCTCTTGGCTTGATATTGTGATTCTTCTCCCGTTGCTCTGGGGATTGGTTCGCGGCTGTATGAAAGGACTTGTCGCCGAAGTGATGGCCGTACTGGCCATCATCTTCGGCTGCATTGGTGCACGCGGTTTCGGACCCGCTGTCGCCGGTTGGCTGGGTCTCTGGTCATGGCCGCAAGCCGTATGCACGGCGGTGGCCTATGCACTGATTTTTATTGCAGTGGCGGTTGTTCTGACAATATGTGCGAACCTGCTGTCGCGTCTGTTCAAGGCGGTGAATCTGGGTGGAGTGAACCGCCTGTGCGGTGGGTTGTTCGGCATGGCCAAATGGGCGCTGGTGGTGCTGGTAGTGCTGTTCTGTGTGAATCAGTTGGACATGCAGTTCGGTTTCATGCCGCCGGAAGTGAAATCCGCCTCGTTGCTTTACAATCCGGCTCTGGATTTGGCCAACCGTCTGTGGCTTTCCGTAACGTGTTGAGACATTCCGTGTGGCCGGACTGATATGACGTTTTGTCCGTATGCAGACAAGCGGCTGTCGGAGTGGGGTATAACGCTATTTTTAGGCGTTGTATCTTTTTTTTGCCTAAAAATTTGGCAGATTCGGAAAAAAGCCGTACCTTTGCACCCGCTTTTCGGAAGAAAGGCTTTATGGTGGTCTTAGCTCAGTTGGTAGAGCATCGGATTGTGGTTCCGAGTGTCGTGGGTTCGAGCCCCACATTCCACCCCAGACATCCTTCTTGGATGTCTTTTTTTGTATATAGGCAGCGGAAGATTGATTGTAATAGCGAGAAAGAATCTATAAACACGTTTCCGCTTCTTTCCCGCTATTTCAATACTCTCGTTCCGAGTGCGCTCCCTATATACAAATAATCGGTGGATGGCTGGCTCTTAAACCCAGGTTCTCCTTCGCGTTGCTCAGTCGATCGGTGCAATGCGCCGTGCGAGCCCCACATTGAAAGTTAAGTACGGAGGTATTTGCAGCCACTGGCAAGGTAGAGTGTAGGACGCAGCTGTGTAGTCAGGGCGAACAAACGGCTTCATAAAGAGGTAGACCGTAGGTAGATGAAAAAAGACCCACGCTGTTTTGCGTGAGTCTGATGGATGATACGTTGGCTATTTCAATTGTTAGTTATTCTTATTCTGATATTCTGTGGGGGACAGGCCGGTGTGGGTCTTGAAGTACTTGCGGAAGGTGAACTGCTCGGGGAAGCCGAGTTCGTCCGCTACCTGCTTGACCAGCATGTGAGGTTGGCGCAGGAGGTTCTTCGCCTGACTGACGGTGACCATGTTAATCCACTCCATCGGCGCGTAGTCCGATTCCTGTTTGATGATGTCCGCAAAATGCCGTGGCGACATATGCTGCTGCGCGGCGTAATACTGAACGGTTCTATGTTGCCGGTACTCCTGATTAAGGGAGAGGAAAAAGGTCACGAACACCTGCCTTCTGCGCGAAGGCACAGCAGGCGTTTCCAACAGTTGGTGGCTGAACAGGAATACGTGCTCCATGATTGTTTGCTGACGCAACAGGTGGATGGAGGTCTCCAATATCTTACGTTGTATCGGATGGGTAAGGTCGCGCAGCTGCTGCTCTTTGGCGTGTATCTCGTCCACACGTTGCAGGAAGAAACGTTGCTGCTCGTCGGTCAGGTGCATGAACGGCGTGATAGCCAACGCCTGTTGCGGTGTGGGAATACTTTGCGAGAAGAGTGTGTAGATATTCCCGACTGACTCGTGCAGCATGACAGAGGCGTAGTCGGCACTATGGCTGAGTTCAAGCATCGGAAATACCGGAGAATG
>Ga0310690_10006632_pt1 | contig 15147 bp, 9 predicted proteins | sample AusTroGonzalo_MG_2_FD_207661 | JGI IMG/M metagenome (GOLD analysis project Ga0310690, IMG submission 207661) | Bovine rumen microbial communities from tropical cattle in Woodstock, Queensland, Australia - Gonzalo_04 (v2) (version 2) | ecosystem: Host-associated > Mammals > Digestive system >...
TAGAGGGTGTTGAAATGTGGATGGGTCCGATGATTGGCGAGATACCCTTGAAGCTTCAAGGCAAGATGAACGATGAAAAGCTCTATGTTACAATCGATATTGACTTATCGTTCCAAGTCGTTCATGTTGAACTTGGCACAGACTTCGGCAAGAAGGGAGACCTGAACGGTGACGATAAAGTTGACATTGCTGATGCCGTAAGTGTTTTAAATATAATGGCAGCTGGTGAATATAATGAGGCAGCAGACCTCAATAGTGATAAAAAGGTTGACATTGCCGATTTCGTTTCTGTCCTCAACATTATGGCAGCTCAATAAACGAGAAGTTTCCCTCAAAATAGAATAAACAACAAGAATATGAAAAGAACATTGATTCTTTGTGTATTGGCATTTGCACAGGTTGTCAGTGCTCAACAGTTGTCCAATACAACGTTTGATGCCACATGGGTGAACTGCTATCCTTGGGAAGCAGGCAAATATGTCTCATCCGCTCGTGGCACTCAGCCTGAAGGCTGGTGTATTTCCAATGTCTCTCAAAGTGCATTGCCCATAGTTGGAGAAGAAGTCTCTCCTGGAGCAGATGGTACAGGCAAGGCTGTAAAGTTGAAAAATGTTAGTGCATCCATCGGATCGAATAATGCTCCGGGTTACATCACACTTGGTACTGCGTTTGCTACTGCCGAGACGAAGATGACCTCAGTGCGCAATGCTGACGGTGGCGTTTTTGGCGGCATTCCTTTTACATATCATCCAGATGCGGTGCGCCTTACTTATAAGCACGATGTCAGCAAAGGTGCTGAAAACATGACAGTCATTGCTTACTTGTGGAAAGGCACTTGGACGCAAAAAGAGGTACCTTCCAATACTTCTGTTGGCATTTTCTCTTGGGGCAGTGCTACTAAGGTGACAATGACTGACCGCATACAAAACATTCTTGGCAAAGAAACATTAACGGGTGGTGCTGTGTCCAAAACTGATGATGCTGCTCTTATTGCTCAAGTTGAGTACTACAGCAATACCGCCGTTAATAGCTGGACGACTCAGGAGTTCCCCCTTGATTATGGTGTCTATACAGGTCAACCAGTTAATGTCGAGAAGTTGAATATTGTGATTGCTTCCAATGGCCTTTTCGATGATCGTAGTACCATTAAGTCCGGCAACAGTGTGGATGTTGACGACGTGGAGCTTGTCTATTGGCACGCACTCTCTGAACTTTCATATCAAGGTGCTACTCTGAATTTCACAGAGAATACGACCAGTTATGACCTCTCATCTGTCGTTTACGATGAATCGAAGCTTGCTTACACAGTGAAAGGTCAGGCAGCAACTGCCACCAAGAGCTACGATGAAGAAACACACGTGCTGACCATCCGAGTGGAAGGTGAGGACTTTGCAGCTAATCCAGATTCTTTCACTGAATACACAGTTGTTTTCAGTAAAGATAATGCAACAGATATTGAAGGTGTTCTTCCCCTTGGTCAGGAGCAGCAATGTCATTACAATCTTGCAGGTCAGCGCGTCAACAAGATGCAGAGAGGCATTAATGTCGTGAATGGCAAGAAGATATTAAAATAATACAGTAACCTGTTGGCGGCATGAATTGTCAGTTGTATATCTGATAAAAGCGTTGCACATGCCGTAGGATTTAAGTAACTTAGTGCTTCTTAACACTTAGTTGTCGCATCGGATTATGTGCAATATTCTTTCAACGACACACGCTATGTTTGCCAACAACTATTGTACTTGTTGCCAACAACTACTGTACTTATTGCCAACAACTACTGTACTTATTGCCGACAACTGCTGTACTTATTGGCAACAACCCCTGTACTTATTGCCAACGCGGCACGTTATCCTTGCCAACATAACACGTTATGTTTGCCAACGCGGCACGTTATGTTTACAAATGCTCCGAGGCTATGTGCATTTTCGTTTGTTCGTTCTTCCCCTATATATAGGGGGGAAAGAACAAACAAACAAAAACATGTGCCCTGCCTCGGAGTGGACGCAAAGCGCATAACTCCTTATTTGACGACATCTTATAACACTCGAAAGCTAAGTATTTTCAAATAAGACACAATGTAAATGCTAAAGTCAGGAAACAGGACATATTTCTTTATCGGACTAATCCTTGTTTCGAGAATTTTATGTATATTTGCGCCATGATAACATCATACACATCAGAATACAACCCTCTGAAAGAATCTAGTACACGTATTTAATTCCGCTAACGGTTTACATTGCAATTAAGAAAAGGGCTGCGTGCAGCAGTTCAACAAAAACAGCAGAACGCCCCCATTTTTTATTATTTATATACCAATACTTTTGTGAAATAGTGATATGAAAAAGACGTTACTACTTTTTGTGCTGGGACTTGCATCGTATGCTGCCAGCGCACAGCAATTGTCCAACACGACGTTTGATGACAACTGGGAAGACTGCTACCCTTGGGAAGCTGGTTCATATGTTTCGTCGGCTCGTGGCATGCAGCCCAAGGGCTGGTGCATTTCCAATGTTTCTCAAACTGCGTTGCCTATCGTGGGGGAAGAAGTATCTCCCGGTGCTAATGGTACTGGCAAAGCCGTAAAGCTCAGCAATGTCAGTGCATCCATCGGGTCGAATAATGCTCCTGGTTATATCACACTCGGTACGGCATTTGCTACAGCAGAGACGAAAATGACGACAGTTCGTAATGCTGACGGCGGTGTGTTCGGTGGCATCGCATTCACCTATCATCCAGATGCAGTCCGCCTTACATATAAACACGATGTCAGCAATGGTGAAGAGAACATGTCCGTCATTGCCTACCTTTGGAAAGGGACATGGACGCAAGAGGAAGTTCCTTCCAATACGGCAATCGGCGTATTCTCTTTTGCTACTGCCACGAAGGTAACGATGACCGACCGCATTCAGAACATTCTCGGCAAAGAATGTCTGACAGGTGGTGCAATCACTAAGACCGATGATGCTGCCCTCATCGCTTCTGCCGAGTACTATAGTAGTGTGACACATGACGACTGGGTAACGAGAGAGATTCCTTTGGACTATGGCAGCTATGCAGGGAAGTCTGTCGAAGTGGAAAAGCTGAACATCGTGATTGCTTCTAATGGTCTTTTCGATGACCGCAGCACTATCAAGTCCGGCAATAGTGTGACCGTTGACGATGTGGAGCTCGTTTATTATCATGCCCTCTCATCTCTCTCGTATTCTGGCACTTCGTTGAAACTATCAGGACAGACAACCAGCTATGAAGTTACAGGAGATTATGATGAGACGAAGCTTTCCTATACGGTAAAGGGTCAAGGAGCTAAGGCATCCAAAAGCTATAACGAAGAAACAGGTGTGCTGACGATTCGCGTAGAAGGAGAGGACATCGCTACCAATCCTAATTCGTTCACAGAATACACAGTTCAGTTTACACCCGCCGTAGATAGACTTGTTCCGATGGTGACAGCCGAGAATACAGAACTTCTGGTTGACGAATATACTGAACTTATCCTCGAGAACTGTGATGGCCTTGTTGCCGAATACTCTCTTCCTGGTATTGTTTCCTACGAAGATGGTATTGTGACTGCTTTGTCCGAAGGAACGACGACTCTCATACTCACTCAGCCTCAGACGGCGACGATAGAGGGTAGGGTGTTTGAGATAGAGTTCTCCGTCAGCAAGCACGACGTTGCCTGGGTTTGGAATGTCGAGGACAAATACTATTCCCCCAACACGACAATAGAAAATGCATTTCTGCTTACATCGGGCGACACGAGCCTTTTCTCCTTTGGCACCAGCAATGCAAAGATAGCTAAGGTTAGGAACGGTGAGTTGATTATCGGTGAGCAGACAGGAGTCGCTACCATTACGGTTAGTTGTAAAGGTAATGCCAAATGGAAGTCTTGCAGACAACAGTATCAGGTCAAGGTAGCCACCCCTAATCATGTGCCTCTCAACCTAACGAAAGAACAGTATGAGGAAGTGAAAGATTATATCTCCGGCGGTCAAGGCTGGGATCCTTATGGTGGCATCCGCTTAGGTAACAGCTCTGAGATATTCAACTGGAGTAACAAGTCCTTTGTGATGGAAATCTCGGGCATTCCTTATAAGTTGAGTTTCAACTACAGCTCTTCGACAGGTGCATCAAGTCGTCAGTATGTTATCTATGAGAGTGCTGATGGCCAGAACTTTACCGAGATATGGAGAGACAATAAGGGCAGTGGCATAGATAACAACAGTTATAATAGTGGTGACATCCGGCTTAGCCCCAATACACGCTTCATTAAGTTCTTCTATTATGGCAACTGTGCAGCTTACTATCGTGAGATTCGTGTAACGGAACTTGTTAGGTTTGCTGCAGGTGAGAAGGAAATCATCTTGAACGAGAAGCAAACGACAGGCAGCATCACCTTCACACATGCAAATGCCTCTATGGGTAATATCGTTGTGACGGCTCCGGACTTTATTACAGTCTCTGCACCGACGATGGTAGGCGGCTTTGATATCTACGAGCAGCAGACCATCGGCATCAGCTATGATGTGGATATGGGTGATGTAGATGACTATATCGTTATCACAAACGGCATCGAGACAGAGAAGGTACATGTCATAGGCCGTCTGGAAGACCCTGATGCGATAGGTGCTGTTAAGGAACAAAAAGGTAGTGATGACGTCTATAATCTTGCTGGCCAACGCATCAGCAAGATGCAGAAAGGCATCAATATCGTGAACGGAAAAAAAGTTCTGAGGTAAGCAAGTGATTACCATACTTGGACCAACGGCCTCTGGCAAGACCACGCTTGCCGCAAAACTTGCCGCACGTCTCGGCGATGCTGAAATCATCAGTGCGGACAGCCGGCAGGTTTATAGAGGCATGGACATTGGCACAGGCAAAGACCTGGCTGACTATAAAGTAGATGGAAAGGATATCCCTTTCCATCTTATTGATATCTGCGAGGCGGGAGAGAAGTACAATCTCTTCCGCTATCAGCAGGACTTTCATGCTGCCTACAACGATATCCTTTCTCGCCATCGCCTGCCCATTCTCTGCGGAGGCACAGGACTCTACATAGAGTCTGTCCTCAAGGGTTATAAGATGGAAGCTGTTCCAGAAAACCCTCTCCTTCGTGAACAGCTTAAGGATTGCTCTCTGCAAGAGTTACGTGTCATACTCGAGGGTTATAAGACCTTGCATAATGTGACTGACCTCGACACAACAAAACGTGCCATACGTGCCATTGAGATACAGGTTTACTATCGCGAGCATGGAACGTTGGAGCGCGACTTTCCTGCAATAGACAGTTTAATTGTGGGTGTCAGCATAGATCGCGAACTCCGTCGTCGGCGTATCAGTGAGCGGCTACGCCATCGTCTGGAGCAAGAAGACATGGTGGGCGAGGTACAACGCCTTCTGGAGCATGTGCCTGCAGAGGACCTTATGTATTATGGATTAGAATACAAGTATCTCACCTTACATTGCTTAGGTCAGCTTTCATACAATGAGATGGTGGATAAATTAGAGATTGCCATCCATCAGTTTGCTAAACGACAGATGACATGGTTTCGCGGCATGGAACGCCGTGGCTTTAAGATACATTGGATTGATGGCTCACTTCCTTTGGAAGAACGTGTCAACTGTATTTTAGGATTTGTCCAGGACGCAGGATTGTAGTACGCTTGATGTGGTTGATTTGACAGAGCCTGTCAATACTGGTTCCATACTTCTTCGCGATGGAAGAAAGCGTGTCGCCCGACTTCACCTTATGAATACTTGTGCGAGCCTTTGCTCTCATCTCCTGAATCTTCTTCTGCTGGAATGCCTCGCTTTCGGCTTCCTTTTCCATGAGAGCCTTGGCTGTCTCTTCGTCCATCTCTTCTTCTCCGCCATCAACGTTGTCGGCAGAAGCCAACATCGTGCCGCGACCATTTGAACAATAGAGATAGAAGTCACCCTTTACGTCTTGTGCCTCAAAGTCAAATAGTTTCTCTGGATTGATGAACTGGCCAAGGAAACGTGTTTCAAAATGGAGGTGTGAGCCTGTAGAGCGACCAGTATTGCCGCCAAGACCGATGGGTTCGCCTGCCTTGATGATTTGGTCGGGCTTAACGAGATGCTTGCTTAAGTGACCATAGACAGTTTCCAATCCGTTTGGATGACGGATAACCACATACTTGCCATAGCCCTTGCGGTAGCCTTGGTCAGTAACAACTCTTACCTTGCCGCTGAAGGCTGCACGAATAGTGTCACCCACGAAGACTTTGATGTCTGTTCCATAGTGCTGACGGCGGAAGGAGCGACGGTATCCATAGTGGCTTGTCACCATGCGACTGTCACAAGGCATGTGGAAGTTGCGCAAGTCAATCTTGTATTCAGAAGGGAGTTCTACGCCGTATGAACGGGTGTATTCGTTATCCCAAGAGGGGTATAGTGTTGATGCGGGGAATTGTAAATCGGCCAGGGACTCTTGTTCACTGATTCTGATGAGCGAGATGCTGTCTATGGCGCGCATCTTGCGGTCAATAGGTGCTATGCTGGCCAAACGGTCTTGTGCAAAGACCATTGTGCAGATTGGACATTGGACGAGGAGTAAAAGTAGGGTGGTGAGTATGTTTTTCATCTGGTCGTTTTGACTTGTTCTGTTGCTTTTATCTATATAATATGATTTATGCTTCATCAACGGCATAGAGGCGGTCCATGTTAAGGTCGCCTAAGTCGAAGAGTTCTTCTGGCTTAAAGAAACGTTTTATCTCAATGGCTGCTGACGTGGGAGAGTCGGAGGCATGAACGATGTTCTGCTGGTTACTCATACAGTAGTCACCACGTATGGTGCCGGGTTCTGCTTTGCGTCCGTTTGTATAACCTGTGATGAAACGTACCACTTCTATGGCATCTGCACCTTCAAGGCACATGGCGATAACAGGCGTGCGCATCATTGATGCTTTTAATGCAGGGAAGAAAGGCTTTCCCACGAGGTGGGCATAGTGGTCGTTGAGCAGTTCATCAGTAAGCCAAAGCATTTTCATGCCGGCAATACGCAATCCTTTCTTCTCAAATCGGCTGGTTACTTCGCCAATTAGACCTCTCATTACCGTGCTCGGTTTGAGCAGTACCAGGGTTCTTTCCATTGTGTGTGGCAGTTCGTTTTTGCCTCTTTTCCCTAAGTGAAAAAGGCATTTTCTACGTTTCCGGCTGCAAAGGTACGAAGTTTTTACGTGATTTCCAAACAGTTTTAGTATTTTTAACGGCTTGGATGCCTTTCTGCTATTTCCACAGGTGCTATGCGCAGGTATAACTTCTTCCTTAACGAGATATTTTTACATACACACCGTCTGGAGAGTTCTCGAAAGTCAGCCAGTAGAGTTTGCTGGCTATGCTGCCTGTTGAAGCCTCTAAAACCCGTAGTTGATGTGCTACTTTTTTCCCTGATTTCTCAGTTACGTGGAAGGTGGCCGATTGGAACTCACGGGGCAAATAAATGCAGAGGATATTTGTCGTGTTGAGGGGCGATTTGCTGATGAAGCTATAGCTCCATTCCGTTATTTTCTCCTCGTATTGACGGGAGGCAGCGGCTATCACCTGCGGACGCGTCTCGTCTATCTTCTTCAGGTCGTAGAGAAAGGCTTGCGTACCTGGCTCTATGCTGACCTTAGAATGGTATTCCAGTTCAGGCGAGAAAAGGTCGATGTACTCGCCTTTGAGCAGTAAGGGCTTGTCATTGACCACATTTTCGTCGAGTACTGCTGCAAGAGTGTATGGCCCCCGCTCCAGGAAGAAGGAGTTTTTCAGTTGGAGCTTGCCGTAAGCTTTCTTCACGATGTCCACGAACTGTTTATCACCGCCCTCGCTGAGGACATACTCTTTTGGGTCGTGCCGTAAGACGAACACCTTTCCTTTACCATATTTATATACACCCTCTTTGGCTTCCTCTGGAATTCCCATCAGCGAGAAGAGGTGCTGCGAGGGTGCCGTATAATGCATGTCTCCTTGATTCCACCATTCCTGCACATGTTGATAGGGGTCATCGTCTTTGCCGGAATAAACGATAATGCCACCCTTCTTTATCCATTCGGCCAGATGCGTATGGGCTTCGGATGAAAGAGGCTTCATGTTGCTAAAGGACATAAGCAGTACGCGTACATCCCTCCACGTTTCGGGGTTAGAGACGTTTTCGATGTGTGTGATGCTGATGGGAATACCGCGTTTCAGCAGAGGGAGTGCCTCGCCATAGAAGTTGGAGAGCTGCGGGTCGTCATATCCTTCAACTGGACGAGGCGAGCGCTGAAACATAAGCGAGTTTGCCATCAGTACGGAGATGCCTTGTGATCCGCTTACGTGGTTCTGAGAAAGCGGCATGTGGTTCAAGGTGTTTATCATCACCTGCATCTGAGTGGAGTAGAAGCGGGGAATGTGTGCCTTCTGCTCGCTTTCTGCACTTACCTTGTAGAGCCCTTCGTAGATACGGTCGGGCCATGGCATTACCTCGTAGTTGGCAATCTGGGGGTAGAGAAGCTGGGCGGTAAAAGTAGCCTGATAGTTGCGCTTGTAATCTTCCCAATCCTTGGCGCGGTCCTCAATAGGGTCGGTCAAAAAGAACATCTTTCGGCCCGTCGGACGTGTCATCGACTCCATACAGCCGTACTCTAGGAAAGCTGTTTCAAACACGCGCTCCTTGACCTTGCCGTTGAAATAGTTTGGCTCTCGCGAAGTGCCCGTCCATACCTGGGCGATATAGCCGTCGCAGTTTTGCATGGAAGCAAGCGAAGCCTCTGGTGACACGATTTGCCATTGCGAGTAGTTGAGCAACGAGTGGGTGGGCACGTAGCAGCGCACGTTCATTCCTTTCTCCCGTCCATATTGTTTGGCATAGGTGAATGCTTCGTCCAAGGCGCGATAATATAGGTGGTATTTAAGCTTGTTAGAGAGATAGGTGTTCTCCGCGCTCTCGTGCTGGGCTCTCCATGGGAAGCCGTAGTAGTCTTGCCATTCACGTTTGAATGCCTCGCTATAGCCAGCACGTGCCCAGAATTCAGGTTCCTCCAGAAAGATTGCATCTATGCCTGCATCAATTACGGGCTTTATGTGACGTTCCTTGAAGTATGTCAGATAGCTCTTTGTGGGGACGATGTAGGGAATGAGTCGTCCGTGCCAGATGGTGTCGCCACGAGCCGTTTTCTGTCCTTCATCAAGGTGCCATTTCCCATCCCATTTCCCTGTAAAGTAATCTTGGTAGTCGCCCCAGGCAATACCCGTCATGAAGTGCGTGGTATAGCCTCGCTCGCGCCATGACTCCACACGTCGGCGAAAAGACATATCGCGACGGTCATTCGCTCCATAAACCATCACAAGGTCGGAGCGAATGTCCGTCACGAACTTCCATTGTGCTGCCGTCTGGAAGGTTGTCTTCTCCTGAGCCAGAGCCGTCAACACAAAGAGGAAGAGGGGTGGAAATACCCAATGCCTCATTTACAACCAGGGCACCAGGGCTTGAGCTGCTTGAAGAAGTCGTTGCCCTTGTCATCAACGAGGATGAAGGCAGGGAAGTCCTCAACCTTTATCTTCCAGATGGCTTCCATGCCGAGCTCGGGATACTCCACACATTCGATGCTCTTGATGCTTGACTGCGAGAGAACTGCTGCCACGCCGCCAATAGTGCCGAGGTAGAATCCGCCGTGCTTCTTGCAGGCATCGGTGACTTGCTGGGTACGGTTGCCTTTTGCAATCATCACGAGGCTGCCGCCGTTGGCTTGGAACTCATCTACGTATGGATCCATGCGGCCAGCTGTGGTCGGTCCCATCGAGCCGCAGGGATAGCCAGCCGGTGTCTTGGCAGGCCCTGCATAGAGAACAGGATGGTCTTTGAAGTACTGCGGCATCCCTTCGCCTGCATCGAGGCGTGCCTTGAGTTTTGCATGAGCGATGTCGCGAGCCACGATAATCGTACCTTTCAGGTTGACGCGAGTGGATACTGGGTACTTGCTCAACTCTGCACGCACAGCATCGATGCCCTTGTCGAGGTCGATGTCAATACCCTTGCCGCCTTCGCCGGGCAGACGCAGCTCTTCGGGGATGAGTTCACCCGGACAGTCGTCCATCTTCTCCAACCAAATACCGTCTTTGTTAATCTTTGCCTTGATGTTGCGGTCGGCAGAACAGCTTACGCCCATACCAATGGGGCAGCTTGCTCCGTGACGTGGCAGGCGGATGACGCGGATGTCGTGGGCAAGGTACTTGCCGCCGAACTGTGCGCCGAGGCCGATCTTGTGAGCTTCTTCGAGAAGCTTCTTCTCAAGGTCGATGTCGCGGAAGGCACGTCCTGTCTCGTCGCCAGAGGTGGGCAGGGAGTCGTAGTACTTGATGCTGGCCAGCTTAACCGTCAGCAGGTTCTTCTCTGCCGACGTGCCGCCGATGACGAAGGCAATGTGGTAAGGCGGACAGGCAGCTGTGCCGAGGTGTTTCATCTCTTCAACGAGGAAGGGGAGTAAGGTGCCTTCGTTCTGGATGGTGGCCTTGGTCATGGGGTAGAAGTAGGTCTTGTTGGCCGAGCCGCCGCCCTTGGCTACCATCACGAAGCGATACTCTGCGCCTTCACATGCCTCGATGTCAATCTGGGCAGGCAGGTTACATTTTGTGTTCACCTCGTCGTACATGTTGAGAGGTGCGTTCTGGGAGTAGCGCAGGTTGTCCTGCGTGAAGGTGTTGAACACGCCACGGGAAAGTGCTTTCTCATCCTCGAAGCCTGTCCATATCTGCTGACCTTTCTCGCCATGAATGATGGCGGTACCTGTATCCTGACAGAAAGGCAGGATGCCCTTGCAGGCTGTCTCGGCATTACGCAGAAACTGGAGGGCTACGTACTTGTCGTTCTCGCTTGCCTCGGGGTCATTAAGGATTTGTGCAACTTGCAAGTTGTGCTCGCGGCGCAGCATGAACTCCACATCGTGGAAGGCCTGCTGAGCCAAAAGAGTTAATGCTTCGGGGGAAACCTTCACGATTTCCTTCCCTTCAAACTCGCTAACGGTAACGCCTTCCTTCGTGAGGAGGCGGTACTCTGTCTTGTCCTCGCCCATCTGGAACATTGGGGCATACTTAAAGTCCATAGTATAATAGTTATTGGTTGTTTGTTATTGTTTAGAGAATTTGTATTGCAGCCGTTGGCCGTTGGGCGTGACAGCTTCGATGATGTAAATGCCTGGCAGATAGCCTGTGGTGTTGTAGCTGGATGTTTGGGGAATCATATCGACCATCGCTCCTGCGCTGTTATAGACAACGAGCTTAACCAGCCAGGGGAACTGTAGCGTTTCGCCTTCCCATTTTGGCTGAGAATGCATCACAGCTTCCACCGAGACCTCATCCTCGACAATCTGCATGGGGATGTCCATTGCAAAGCCTTTGTACATCTCGCCACAAGGCATGGGCAGGTCTCTCCATGCATCGGCAAAGCAGATGCGGAGACGCGACGGGCCAGGGGTAGCTGTGGAAGGCACACGGATGCTGAAGGTATGGTTCAGTATCGCGGTGTTTGCGGTCTTGGGACTTCCTAAAGTGGCCACTTTCTCGTTTCTCGTTTGGTCGAAGATGCTGTCGCAGTTCCAGTCGGCATAGATGACTTCCCGACAGTAACGCAGGTCGTCGTCGTTCTGCGCGGCAACGGTCTTGAGCCGGAACAACTTGCCCCGTTCCACGACGATGGGCGTGGGTATGCGGACATAGCCGTCGATGCTGTGCGTGTCGGTAGAGTAATCAAGGTTCTGGATGCAGTTGGTGGTGGTGACTTGCGAGAGCCAACGCTTCTCTATTGCCACATCGCGCTTCTCGTCGTCGAGCATCACGGGGCAATAGGCAAAGACTTCCTCTTCTGGCGGCTCAGGAGCGTTGTTGAGCACACTCTCAAGGTAATTGACACGCTTTTGGGCGGACTCGTAATAGGTAAGCTTGCTTGAGTTGAATCCCTCCACCGCTTTGTTGAGCTTCGTCAGTGCCAGTGTGTTGCCGCTCTGGGTGTATGCTTCGCGAAGGATGCGTATTTTCTCCGTCTGCTGGATGCCTTCGATGAAGCGTTCCCAGCGGACGCTGCTACGAGGCCCCGGGTAGATGCAGTAGGTGTCGCCTGGGGTAAAGAGCCTGAAGCGACTGTCTGTGAGGGGACTCTCCGACCAGTTCATCCACGACCAGTGCAGGAAGCCGTCGAAGTCGTTGGCTACCGAGAATACGGGAATAAAGGCTGCTTCGGCAGGCAGGCTGTTGGTGAAGATGTTGGGCTTCTTCGTGGAGCAGCAGGCGTAGGTGGTAGAGTGCCAGCCTTTGGCACGGCGGCTTGCGAGTTCAGCAGCAGAGAACGTCTGCCAGAAAGAGATGCAATAGTCGGCCAACTTATCGACGAGTTCCTGATGATAGTCCCCCGCAAGAGCCATGCGGAAGCCGGGAACAGCTTCTTGGGCAATGCTGTACGCATCCAACATGTTCGTCAAGTCGCGCTCGTCCATCGCTATCATCGTCTTCTCGAACCAGCCTTTCTCCTGCAAATGAGCGGCAAAGGAGACGAGGAACGCCGTCCACAGCTCCTTGTAGTCGTTGGCAGAGGTCGTTGTCTTGAGGGCTACTTCCTTCCCCTGGGCTTCGTCGTAGTAGCGGAACGTCATGTCCCAGGGTATCATGGTGTAGCAGTCAATCTGCTTGTCGATGCCACAAGAAGCCATGAACTCCACCCAGCGGTCGAAGATTCTGTAGTCGTAGCTCCAAGAGCCGTCGCGCTTCTTCGTGGTCTTTATCATCGGGTCGAACTTGTCGTAACTCTGACTGCCCCAAGGTTCGTAGAAGAGGATAGCAGAGACGACGCTCTGACCAGCACGGGCCAACAGTTCCATATAGGGGCGGAGCAGCTCGAAGTGCCTGTCGCTCCAGCGGGTCACGTTCTCATATCGAGACACAGAGTAAGGCTGCTGCCAAAAGTCCAGATGAAAGGCTTGTTCGCTGGGCAGAGGCAACACGTTCTCTTGGATATTGACACGAAGGGTTAGTTGTTCCTTCACTTCCTGCGAAGCCGTTTCCACAACATCCAAGGTAAGTGTGTAGATGCCTGGCTCGGCATCCCTGGGCACTTCGAGCGTTAGCCAGACGGGGCGCGTCGTGTAGGCAGGAATGGTCATCGAGTTTTCGAGGTCGATGACGTCGGGCACCAGATAAGGTGACAGGTCGTTGGGATGCGTGCCGCATGTCATGTAGTTGTCTGTCAGGACATATCGGAGGAAACGTGCCGTACATTGCTCCGCTGGGATGACAACACCGTCATTAACCATTGACCATTGACCATTGACCATTTGGGTCTTTACCCAATCTGAGGTGCGCAAGGACAGCTTCCTGACATACACAGGCGAGAAGAGAACTGCTTCAATGCCCACTCGCTCACCCCGCCAGGCATAGACGATGGTGTCGGACTTCACGCGCAGCTGCGGGATTGCAGTCTTCACATAATGCACGTCTCGCGAAGCCCAGCTGACATAAAGGCGTTGCTCCAACTGCTGCCAAAGTTCTTTGTTAGCCTTCACGCCGTCGCTGGCTTCCGCATAGTTCTTCTCCGCTTCTGTGGCATGAATGCCCAAAACAAATGCCCAAGCGAGAGCTGTCAGGAATAGCTTGTTAGTCATAGCGTTCAAAGCCGTTAATTCTTCATTCCTCGTTTTGGTCGTAGTGCTCGAAAAGGAAGTCGTTGTAGGGATACTTCTGGACGTGTAGTTCCCTTACCTTATTATATAATACCTGTTTCAGGGTTTCGAGGTTCGTCCGCTCTTGTGCAGAGATGAAGAGACATTGACCTCCGAGACGTGACATCCAGGTGTGTATCAGTTCCTGAAGCGAGACATTGCGGCTCGTGGCAGGCGTCAGGTCGTCGGCATCCTTTTCTTCCCAGGTGTAGGCGTCTATCTTGTTAAAGATAATCATCTGCGGCTTCTCGCTGCAACCGAGGTCGGCCAGCGTCTTATCCACTACCTTTATCTGGTCCTCGAAGTCAGGATGGCTGATGTCAACGATGTGGAGCAGAAGGTCGGCTTCGCGCACCTCGTCGAGCGTACTCTTGAAAGAATCGACGAGGTCTGTGGGCAGCTTGCGGATGAAGCCAACTGTATCGGATAGCAGGAAGGGCAGGTTATCGACGATGACCTTGCGAACCGTTGTGTCGAGGGTAGCAAAAAGCTTGTTTTCGGCAAACACTTCGCTTTTGGAAAGGAGGTTCATTAAGGTGCTCTTGCCAACATTCGTGTACCCCACAAGAGCCACACGAATCATGCGGCCTCTGTTGCTTCTCTGCGTAGTCTTCTGTTTGTCGATTTCTGCAAGACGTTGCTTCAGCAAGCTCATGCGGTTCAGGATGATGCGGCGGTCCATTTCGAGCTGTGTCTCACCCGGGCCTCTCAGTCCTACCGAGCCTTTGCCGCCGCCGCTGCCCGAGCCGCCGCCCTGTCGCTCGAGGTGTGTCCAAAGCCTTTGCAGGCGCGGAAGCATGTAGCGATATTGGGCAAGTTCGACCTGCGTTTTGGCGTTTGCTGTCTGGGCACGCATGGCGAAGATGTCGAGGATGAGCGTTGTGCGGTCAAGTATCTTGACCTTCAGCTCGTTCTCAATGTTGCGGAGTTGCTTGGCAGAGAGTTCGTCGTCGAAGATGACCATTGACACTTCTCGTTCGGCATCCTCCTCGGCTTGTATGTAAGCACGAATCTCCTGAAGCTTGCCGATGCCGAGGTAGGTCACGCTATTAGGCCCGTTCATGCGTTGGGTGAAGCGTCGTACCGTCGTCGCTCCTGCCGTCTCGGCCAGAAACTCCAGCTCGTCGAGGTATTCCGTTGTCTTGCGCTCGTTCTGATTGGGCGTGATGAGGCCTACCAGTACGGCTGTTTCAGGGCTGTCATCTACCACGTTATGGTATTTGACACCAGTCATTCCGTCCTCAAAGGGCAGCGACGAGCGCGAGGAGTTATAGTGCTTGCTTCTGGAAGTCTTCATGCTAATTCATAAGTGTTAATTCATAATTCATAGTCCTGTGAAGCCTTTTAATTGGAGGGTAAAGCTATGTTATGAATTATGGATTGGGAGCTGTGCATTATGAATTACTTTACCTGAACAACCAAGTACCTGCTGACGCTCCAGAACTTCTTTGGGTCTGTG
>Ga0310690_10006634_pt1 | contig 15144 bp, 10 predicted proteins | sample AusTroGonzalo_MG_2_FD_207661 | JGI IMG/M metagenome (GOLD analysis project Ga0310690, IMG submission 207661) | Bovine rumen microbial communities from tropical cattle in Woodstock, Queensland, Australia - Gonzalo_04 (v2) (version 2) | ecosystem: Host-associated > Mammals > Digestive system >...
GACAACGCCCTCCAGGGGCAGCAGGCCATAGCTGCGCAGGAGGGAGGCATAGCGCGGCATTTCGCTGATTTTGTCCGTATAGTCGCAGGTGAAAAGGAAGCTCCCTCCCAGGGCGGCAAAGGTCGTCAGCTTTTCCGTTTCCTGGTCATCCAGATCCCGCAGGGGGCTGAAGAAGATCAGGAGATCCGCCGGATCCGGCACATAGTCCGCGTCGGCCAGATTCTCCTGCGTCACCTCATACTGATTGGCAATCAGCAGCTCCCGGAAGGCTTCCGTCTTTTCCCCGTCCAGTTCCCCATGTCCCTGGACGATCACCGCTTTCGGAATCCGTTCGCGGGTCACATACTGGATCGCCCTGGTGATAGACTGCTCATAGGTCCAGCCGGCGTAGGAATATTCGCCGGTTTCCTCGTCCATGGTCAGGCTGATATAATCCTCCGGCCCCAGCACGCGGAACCGCCCTGTCTTTTCGCAGAAAACGATCAGGTCATCCCCCACCGGCGTTCTGGCGTCCGTCGTGAAGCGGTTTACCAGCGCCGGGTTCAGGGACGGGTCTTCCTGTTCCCAGGTCAGCATGGAGGAACCCGCGGCGTAGCGGTCCAGCAGCTCCAGCAGCGGCGCGTCCTCCCGCCCCCGCTGAAACAGCGCCCAGATTTTCACCGGCGTATCCAGTTCAGCCAGAATCCGCACTGTTTCCGGGCTCTGGGTCGCGATGGCGTTGAAGGACAGATCCACCTTCCAGCCGTTTTTCTTTTCCAGGGCCTGGGCGGCGATGTTCAGTGCCGTCAGCGTCGTCAGCACCAGCAGCACCAGCAGCGCGGAAAATCCGCCCGCCCTGATCCGCGCTCCTCTTCCCACTCTCTTCTTCATCTCAAACTCCTAAGGAAACGCTGATTTATTCAAATCAGCATCAAAGTTATTGACTTTACAGGTTGAATTTCCTTGGTTTTCTTGCTCTCCCCCTGTCGGGGGAGAGCTATCATCAGTGTTTTCCTAACTCCTCACTCTCCTGCGGTCCAGCATCCAGACCGTCAGGGTCAGAAACGCAACAACAAAGGAAAGGTCAAACAGGACGGCCGCAAAACTCAGCTGTCCCATCATAAAGGTTTCATTTCGGCTATAAAGGGAAAGGAACCGCAGGACGTCCGCGATCCAGCGGACCTCCACCGCCCGTTCCAGCAGATCCAGAATCCAGAGCAGGAAATTCGCCCCAAAGGCCAGGGCCGCCGCCGAAACAGGATTCTTCACGCAGCCGCTGAGAAACAGATCCAGCGCGACAAAGGCACAGCCCGCCAGGATAAAGCCCAGATAGTTCACCGCCAGCTCCGCCGGGAATACCGTGCCATAGATCGCGACCACCAGAACAAAAAACAGCGTCGCTCCCGCGGTGATCAGCAGCATCGTCACGGCGGCCAGATATTTTCCCACCACGATGGCCGGCAGCGAAACCGGGCTGGTCATGAGCAGCTGGTCGGTTTTCTTCTGCCTTTCTTCCGCCAGCAGCCGCATGGTCAGCACGGGGCTCAGCAGCATCCAGAGATACGTCATTTCCGCGATAAAGGCGGGCAGATCCCCGCTGTGCTGCCGAAGAATCGTCATGTAGAACATCACCGAGGCCACCAGCAGAAAAACGCCGATAAACACATAACCGGTGGGGGTAAAGAAATATCCCTTCAGTTCCCGTTTCCAGATCGTTTTCATGCGTTTCCTCCTGTTTCGCGCAGGAAGATTTCCTCCAGCGTATCGGCTTCTTCCCGGATCATCCGCAGCGGGGTATCCAGGCGGGAAAAGAGCCGGAAGATCTGATCCGTCGCCAGTCCGTTTTCATCCTGCCGCCTGCAGACAAGGCGAACTTCTCCCTCCTCGCTGCCGGGCACGGCCTCCGCCTGCAGGACGCAGGGCAATTCCGCCAGAAGGCGAAGCAGCCGGTCCCGCCCCATGGCGGCCCGGAGCCTGAGCTTCTGCTGATCCGGGGTTTGTTCCCCCGGCTCCAGGTCCGAAACGACCCGGCCCTCATGCAGGATCAGAACCCGGGTGCACAGCTGCTGCACTTCTGAAAGGATATGGCTGGAAAAAATCACCGTATGTTCCCGGGCCAGGAGACGAATCAGTTCCCGCGTTTCGGCAATCTGCCTGGGATCCAGGCCGACGGTCGGCTCGTCCAGCACCAGGATCTCCGGACTGCCGCACAGGGCCTGCGCAATTCCGACGCGCTGGCGGTATCCCTTGCTGAGCCGTCCGATCACCCGATGTTTCATCTCCCCCAGACCGCACAGACCGATGATTTCATCGATATGCGCCCTGCCTGCCCCGCGGGCCACTTCCCGCAGCTCGCTGACGAAGGCCAGATATTCCGACACGGTCATCTCATCATACAACGGCGGTCTCTCCGGCAGATAGCCGATCAGCCGTTTGCACTCCCGGGGATGGGTCATCATCTCCATGCCGCCCACGCGAACAACCCCTTCCGTGGGCGGAAAATAGCCGGTCATCAGATTCAGCATGGTGGTTTTCCCCGCGCCGTTCCGGCCCAGCAGGCCGAGGGTCTGGCCTTCAGGAATTTCAACGCTGACATCCTGAAGGGCCAGGATGGCGCCGTATTTTTTTGAAACGTTTTCGAAACGTATCATGATGGTTGCTTTTCCGGGGAGCTCTCCGATCGCCCCCCGAACCCCCTTCGGTCGAAAAATATACTTGGTAATAAACCAGAGAAGCGTTCCGCCCCCTTCGGTTACTATTTCAACACTACATTTTTATCTCCCAATTCGCTTTTCAGGCGTTCCAGACTTTCCGCCGTACCGTCGTACCAGCAGTCCGACGGGGCCAGGAGCGTGATGTTTTCCGCTGGAATGTGCATGTAAACCGGGATTTTTCCGGGAAACAGGCCCAGCAGCGCGGAAATCCGTTCCATTTCCGATCGATTCAGGCGCAGAAAGAGCTTCCTCTCTCCTCTCTCCGCCTGCTGCGCGTCGGTCAGGGGTTTCCCCCGGCGGTCCCCCTGCGGCGCCGGCTCCGCTTTCCGCCCCTGCCAGTCCCGGATGCGCGTCACCTGCTCCACGAGCAGCTTTGGATCTTCCTCCTCGCGGACGCTGATCCGGCCGCTGAGCACCACTGCCTCGTCCTCCGCAAGCAGGGGCTGATACCTTTCAAACACCCGGGGAAACACCAGGCATTCCATCTGCCCGGTCAGATCCTCCAGGGTAACAAAGGCCATATAATCGCCCTTTTTGGTAGCCTTCCCCTTGACTTCTGTGAGAATCCCGCCCAACTCTGTCTGTCGGCCGTCCAGCTCCCGGTGGGTTTCCGTCTCCTCATCCCCCAGGATTTTCGCGACGGTCATCGGCAGGTTTTTCAGAATGTCACGGTATTCATCCAGCGGATGGCCGGACATATAGACCCCGGCCGCTTCCTTCTCCATCTGCAGTTTGATCTGAAGCGGACAGTCCGGCATCTCCGGCAGCCTCATCTCCAGCGCCTGCAGGGGCTGCTCATCCCCGCCGAACATATCAAAGAGACTCATCTGCCCCTCGACATTCCGCTTTCGCTGGTTCTGATTCGCCTCCATGGCCGCGTCATACACCGAGAGCATCTGGGGTCGGTTCGCCCCCAGGGCGTCGAAGGCGCCGACCTTGATGAGGCTTTCGGTCACCCGCTTGTTACACTCCGCCGGATCAATCCGACGGCAGAAATCAAAGATATCCCGGAACAGGCCGCCTTCCTCCCGCTCCCGCATCACCTCCCGGGCCGCACTTTCGCCGACGCTCTTCACCGCGCCCAGGCCAAAGAGGATCGCCGGTTTCCCCTCCGCGTCCTGATCCACGGTGAACTTCCACCGGCTCCGGTTCACATTCGGCGGGAGCACCTGAATCTCCCGCCCCCGGCAATACTGGATGTATCCGGCGATCTTCCCCGTGTTTCCGTAGACGCTGTTGAGCATGGCCGCCATAAACTGCACCGGATAATAGCGCTTCAGCCAGGCGGTCTGCATCGCAACGACCCCATAGGCCGCAGCGTGGGATTTGTTGAAGGCGTAGCTGGCAAATGAAATCATCTCGTCATAGATTTCATTCGCCACCGCTTCGGGCACGCCGTTGCGCACGCATCCGGGAACGGTCACGTTGCCCGCATCGTCCGTCAGGCCGTGGACGAAGATTTCCCGTTCCTCATCCATGACCTTTTTCTTTTTCTTCGCCATTGCCCGGCGCACCAGGTCGCTGCGGCCATAGCTGTAGCCGGCCAGATCCCGCACGATCTGCATCACCTGTTCCTGATAGACCATACAGCCGTAGGTCACGTCCAGAATCGGGCGCAGCTTCTCCGTCTTATATTTCACGCTGGCCGGATCCATCTTTCCCGCGATATAGCGGGGAATGGAATCCATGGGGCCGGGCCGGTACAGGGAGATCGCCGCGATGATATCCTCAAAGCAGGTCGGTTTCATGTTGGTCAGAAAGCCGGTCATCCCGGCGCCTTCCATCTGGAACACGCCCTCGGTATCCCCCCGGGAGATCATTTCATACACTTCCGGATCATCCAGCGGAATCTCCTCCGGGGTCATTTCCTTCCCCGCCTCCCGCATCATATCCAGCGTATCCCGGATCACGGTCAGGGTCCGCAACCCCAGAAAATCCATCTTCAGAAGGCCCAGCCGCTCGATGGTCCCCATGGGATACTGGGTCGTGATCACCTCATCATTGCGCTGCAGGGGAACGTATTCCATCACCGGTTTCCCGGTAATCAGCACGCCAGCCGCGTGGGTGGAGGCGTGCCGGGGCATGCCTTCCAGGGTCATGGCCGTATCAATGAGTTCCTTCACCTTCGGCTGCTCATCCACCATCTGCCGCAGCATCGGTGACAGCGTCAGGGCCTTTTCCAGCGTCATTCCCAGATCGAAGGGAATGGCCTTCGCCACCGCATCCGTCTCCTGATAGCTCATGCCAAGCACGCGACCCACATCCCGCACCACGCCCTTGGCCGCCATCGTACCGAAGGTGATAATCTGGCTCACATGATCCGCGCCGTACTTCCGGCCCACATAGTCGATCACCTCCTGACGGCGCTCGTAGCAGAAGTCCACGTCGATATCCGGCATCGTGACCCGTTCCGGATTCAGGAACCGCTCAAAGAGCAGCTGATACTTCAGCGGATCCAGCATGGTAATGCCCAGGGTGTACGCCACGATGGACCCCGCGCCGCTCCCGCGCCCGGGCCCGACCATGATCCCGTTGGATTTGGCGTAGTGAATGAAATCCCAGACGATGAGGAAGTAATCCACATAGCCCATGCGCTCAATCGTACTCAGCTCATACTCCAGCCGTTCCCAGGGCTCGTCCCCCTTCTTCGCCGACGGATAAAGGCGCGCCATGCCCTCCCCGCACAGCCGCCGAAGCATCTGGTCCGCCGTTTCCCCTTCCGGCACCGGATAATGCGGCAGCCTGGTCACGCCAAACTCGAAAGTCACGTTGCAGCGATCCGCGATTTCCCGCGTCCGGTCCACCGCGTCCGGAACCTGCCGGAAGAGCGCGCGCATTTCCTCCTCGCTCTTGACGTAGAGCTCTTCCGTTTCCATCCGCATCCGCTGGTCATCCTCCAGGGTTTTCCCGGTCTGGATGCACATCAGCACTTCCTGGGCATGGGCGTCCTTTTTCTCCAGATAATGGCAGTCGTTGGTCGCGACCAGCGGGACCTCCATCTCCCGGGCCAGCGATATGAGCCGGGGCAGCACCGTCTTTTCCTCCCGGAGGTTATGATCCATGATCTCGATATAGAAGTTCTTCCGCCCAAAAATCTCCTGCATTTCCCGGACATAGGCCCGGGCGCTTTCCATCTGCCCGTTCAGCAGCAGCTTCGGCAGGTCCCCCGACAGGCACGCGCTCAGGCAGATCAGCCCTTCGTGGTATTGACGGATCAGGTCATAATCGATGCGCGGACGGTAATAATACCCGGTCAGAAACCCTTCGCTGATGAGGCGCATCAGGTTCTGGTACCCGGTGTTGTTCTCGCACAGGAGGATCAGATGGCTCATTTCCCGGCCCGTGGCGGATTTGTCCAGCCGGTTCCGGCAGACATAAGCCTCGCAGCCGATGATGGGCTTCAGCCCCGCCTCGGTCATGGCGGTATAGAAATCGATCGCGCCATAGAGCACGCCATGATCCGTGATGGCGCAGGAATCCATGCCCAGCGCCTGCAGGCGCCTGACCAGCGCCGGAATCCGGCACGCGCCGTCCAGCAGGCTATACTCCGTATGCAGATGCAGATGTGTAAAGCTCATCGCAGACCCTTTCTTTCCCGCAGGGAAGGGGATAAAATCAAGGAAAACCCCTTGAAGTTCAAGGGGTTCAGCGGAGCGGGTGGGATTCGAACCCACGGTACGTTGCCGTACACCTGATTTCGAGTCAGGGCCGTTATGACCACTTCGATACCGCTCCAGGACGGTTTTGGATTATATCACACTTTTAAAACTTTCGCAAGAGTGGGAACCATGGACTTTGCTGTTGACAATCCGCAGGCCTTTTCATATAATTAACTCATGAAAGAAAACGGAGGCGCAAATGAAAAACAGATTATTTTCCGCGCTGTTTTGCCTGATCCTGCTGGGCTGCCTGACCCTCGCCGGCGCCGCCCTGGCGGATCAGACCGTGAATCTGCCGGAGAGTTCCTGGTCTTTGCTGTTGCCAGACGGGATGACCTATGATCCTCCGCTGGAAGGAGAGGACTGCCTCTTTGCCTGGGTTTCAGACACCCTGGAGATGGATGTGTTCCGTTATCCGGCCGGCAAAGCAACCCTGCGGGAAATGGCGGAGCAGCTGGTCTCCGCCGGCCAGGAGGCGGAACTGCGGAATGTCAGCGGCGTGGAGATGCTCTGCTACCGCGCGGTGGATACCAGCCTGGACCAGGCGCCCTGCATCGGCTACGCCATGCGGGAGGGAGAAAGCATCATCGAAATCTGCTTCTGGTATGCCACGCAGGAAGCCGGGGACCTGACCGAACAGATTATTTCAAGCATCAGTCAAAGGTAAAGCTGTCCATTTCCCCCGTCGCTCCTGCCTCTTCCTCCCGGAAGAGGAAATAGACCGCCCGTTTCCCGATCACTCCGGCGCGAAGGGCCGCCGTGGTCTCCCGCTTTCCCGCCTCCTGTGTCCAGGAGGCGATTTCCATGCCTTCCCGGCTGTCCAGCCGCAGGCTCACCTTCATCTTTCCCGTCAGATCTGTCCGCAGCGTCACCGTCTCCGGTGTGTTCCTTCCAAACTGCAGGTAACGGAAGCCAACCGACAGCCCGTCCGTGATCCGTCTCACCGGGGCGGAAACATCTTCCCGCCGCTCATACACCGGCGCGATATATGCCGATTCCCTCCCCCCGTAAAGATGGCAGGCGTATCCCGCGGAAATCCATTGCCGGGCGTCCAGGCCGTTGATTTGCGAACCCTGGGATGTCATCTCCACCGGACCGGAGGCAACCGGTTTCCCATCCTCAAATCGGATTTTTCCCAGATACACCGCCCCGTCCTCCCCCAGGGCTGCGTCGATGGGCTCCAGCATGGCCTGCCGGGAATACTCGTCCGTCCCCGTCTGCCGGTGGTAGAACACGTACCAGTGTCCGTTCACTTCCATGACGGAACCATGATTGTTCCCCCACCGAAAGGTCATGACGCCCTTTCCCGCCCCGTCCGGCAGAATTTCCCCGCCGTTGAAGCTGATCTCCCCGCCGCCCTGAAATCCATCCAGCGGATGATCGCTCCATTTATAGGAAAGGAACCCGTTGCACGGCTCATTCACCCCCAGCTCCGGTCGGGGTGTGCCCACGCGGCGGGAATAGATATACACATATTTGCCGAAGATTTTTCGGGGACTGGACGCCTCGAAGAACTCGTCCGGCCCGGAAAAGCCGTCCTCAGGATACCAGTCATTCCTGCAGTGCGAAAGCGGGTGCTCCCGCAGGGTTCCTTCCCGGATGGTCGCCATATCCTCATTCAGCTCCGCGCAGAAGCTCCGGCAGAACCCCCAGTAGGCGTAGACCCGTCCGTCGTCGTCCACCAGGACGCCCGGATCGAAGCCCAGATCCGTCTTCACCGGATCCGTAAAGGGCCCCCAGGGCGTGCGTGAACGCGCCACCCGGATGACGGAACCCTTCCGCTCCGCGGCGTACAGGTAATAGAATTCCCCTTTTTGGACCACATCCGGCGCGAAAAGAACGCTGTCATCCTCCGCCCGGTAACAGACCCCGTGGCAGTTCCAGTCGGTCAGATCGCTCACCGGCGCCGACCAGACCACGTAATCCCGCCCGCAATACTGGGTCCGCTCCGTATCGTGGGAACCGTAGACATAGACGCGGGTTTCCCCGGCATGGGTGAAAACCCGCGGTTCTCCATCCGGCACATGCTCCCACAGGGGCATATAGGGGTTTCCTCCCCTGATCCATTGCTTTTCTCCCATCTTCTTCTCCTTCTTCCCCGTGCGCTCCGGAAGCACTGATTCGAATCTGCATCAATGTTCAGAATAATCGTTCCCATGCCTCTTGTCAAGCTTGTGTTTCGCGGTTTCCTCTGGTATAATGAATTGTTGTATCCAGAAAAGCCAAGGAGGCGGTTCGATGATCGCGATGACTCCCCCGATGGGATGGAACAGCTGGGATTGTTACGGCGCGGCCGTCACAGAATCCATTGTCCGCCAGAACGCCGAATACATGGCGAAGCACCTGAAATCCTTTGGATGGGAATACATCGTGGTCGACATTCAATGGGCGCAGCCCACCGCGATCAATCACAATTATGAGCCGTTTTCCGACCTGTGTATGGACGAATACGGCCGCCTGATTCCCGCGGTGAACCGTTTCCCCAGCGCAGCGGACGGAGCCGGCTTCAGGCCCCTGGCGGACTATGTGCACGGTCTGGGGCTGAAGTTTGGCATCCACATCATGCGCGGGCTTCCCCGCGTGGCTGCCCACCGCCATCTGCCCATTGAAGGCAGCGATTTCTTTTGCCATACGGCCGCGAATCCCCACTCCATCTGCACCTGGAACCCGGATATGTACGGCCTGCGCTGTGATCTTCCGGAGGCGAAGGCCTATTACGACAGCATCTTCCGCCTGTACGCCTCCTGGGGCGTGGATTATGTCAAATGCGACGATATTGCCCGGGAATATCCGCATTGCCGGCGGGAAATCGAGCTGATTTCCGAAAGCTGCCGCGGATGCGGCCGGGAGATCATCCTGAGCCTTTCCCCCGGGCCCGCCCCGCTGGAGGAGGCGGAGCACCTGAAGGAAAACGCCAATCTGTGGCGCATCACGGACGATTTCTGGGATGACTGGCGGCTGCTGAAAGGCATGTTCGAGCGGGCAGAAAAATGGTGCGTCCACGCGGGGCCCGGCCATTGGCCCGACGCGGACATGCTGCCCGTCGGCGCCCTTCGCCAGTGTGACAATCCGGCAGACTGGACCCGGTTCACCCAGGCGGAGCAGCGGACGATGATGACCCTCTGGTGTATGATGCGCTCCCCCCTGATGATCGGCGGCGAAATGACGAAGAACGACCCCTTTACCCTCTCCCTGCTGACCAACCGGCAAATCCTGAACATCCCGCGGGAAAGCTTCTGCGCCCATCCCCTGCGCACCACGGAGGAAGATTCTGTCTGGATCGCTCCCCGGCAGGACGGCCGGGGGCTGTACGTCGCGCTGTTCAATCTGTCGGATCAGGCCAGGACGGTTCGCCTTTCCTCCGCGGCGCTCGAAGCAGCCTTCGGGAAATGTACGGAGCTCTGGAGCGGCGAATCCCGCCCGGCCGACGGAGCGATTGTTTCGACCCTTGCCCCCCATGATGCTGAAGTGTTCCTGCTGACTGACCTGAAATCAACCATACAGCCATGAAAAAAGCCTTCTTTTTATTATTGCTTCTGCTGTCCCTTATTCTCTTTTCTCCTGTTCTGGCGGACGTCAGTATTTCCGCTGCACCAAGTCCGGCCCGGGTTGGCGATGAGGTACTGATCACGGTGAATGCCCCGGAAGGTGCCGTCTCTGTCATCTACGACCTCTCCACCCCGGACAGGCATGTATACAAAGGCAGAAAGCCGGATTCGCATTTCATCACGGCCTTTCGTCTCCGGGCGCAGACGGAATATACCCTCAGCGTCACCGTCCAGTTTGAGGACAGGCACAAGGAGACAGCCACGATACGGATTCCCGTCTCCGGTGTCAATCCGTCCCCCGTTCCCGTGGGGCCGGACGTCATTTACAGCCAGAAGGACGGATGGTGGAACAACAAATCCTATACCACCAAGAACACCCTTGAAAACGCCGGCTGCGCGATTTTTACCCTCAGCCACGCGCTGCAGCGGATGGGCTTCACCGGGGATGATGTGCTTCCCGCCACCATGGGCAAAACCTGGGCCGGCTGTCTTGGGAAGGAAGGCACCCGGAACGAGCAGCTGATCACCCTGGCTTCCCAGGTCTATCGGTATACGACGGAGTCGGAGCTGTGGACGAGCGCCCGGGACATCGCTGACGCGCTTAAATCCGGCGCCATGTTTTCCTTCAGCATCGTGAACGGCCATATCGCTCTTGTCAGCGGGCTCTCCCCGGACGGCACCAAAGCCCGGATCGTGGATTCCTCGCCCTCCGCCACCTTTGAACGGATCAAAAACGGCTCCGTCTACTATCTGGATCAGGACGGCGCCTTCACCGAGGCGAAGACTCCGGAAGAAATGCCCGGGTTTCTCTGGTATTTCGAGAACGCCGGCTGTAACGGCATGGAATACTACATGGATCTGAGCTACATTGCCCGGCGCGGCGCCCGGCTGATCCGGCCGCCCTGGCTTTTCCGCCAGTCCGGGGATCAGCGCATTCCGGTTACGCTGGTACAGGTGGGCTCCTCCCTCTGTCAGGTGCTGCAGGACGACCAGCCCGTCACGGTTCCCTCCGCCGAGCTCTCCTGGACCGGCCGGGAGACGGAAACGCCCTGCGTTGCGGTCGTCCGAAAGAAGAAGCGCATTGTCCTGAAAAGCGGGGAGGGCAAGCGCATCGGCTCCCTGCCCGCCTGTTCGCTGATGCTGGTCATGGAAATTGGTGAAAAAAGCGTCCGCATCCGGACGGCTGAGCTCTCCGGCTATGTGTCCGTGGAGGATGTGGAAATCATCCCCGTCTCCGCCGCCCCGCCCCGGGCCGCCACCGTCGCCCTGAACGGAAGTGTCAGCGGCCGTGCCGCCGTCAAAGTCCGGTACGGTCCCTCCCAGAAGGAGAAAACCATCGCCGAATGGAAAACCGGCACGCAGGTTGCCATCACCGGCCAGCAGGACGGCTTTTTCCAGGTGGAGGGAAACGGGTTGCGCGGCTGGATCGCGGAAGCGTACCTCTTGCTGGAAACTGGCGATCAGGAATAAGAAACGCTCCCCTCATGGGGAGCGTTTCTTTCAGCATTCTCTTATTCCTTGGCTTCTTCCGCGGCGGGAGCCTCGGCGGGTTCCTCCGCCTGGGTGAACTTCTCAGCCACGGTGTCATCCGTCGCGACGACTTCATACTCGTCCGCGGACGCTTCAGGAGCTGCAGCCGCTTCTTCGACGGGCGCCACGGGCTCCACCGCCTGGCGAATGCTCAGGCTGATCCGCTTCTTCTCCGGATCCACGCTCAGCACCTTCACGCGCACCACGTCGCCGATCTTCACCGCGTCTTCCACCTTGGCCACGCGGGTCGTAGCGCACTGGCTGATATGAACCAGGCCATCCAGCCCGGGCTCCAGCTCCACAAAGGCGCCGAAGTCCGTAATCCGAACCACTTTCCCTTCGACGATTTCACCCTCGGGATACTTCTCCACGGCGGTATCCCAGGGATGGGGCTGCAGCTGCTTGTATCCCAGCTGAATCCGTTCCTTTTCGGGATCCAGGGACAGTACCAGCACATCCAGCTCCTGGTTGGGCTTCACGACTTCGTTGGGATGCTTGATGCGTCCCCAGCTCAGGTCGGTAATATGGATAAGGCCATCCACACCGCCCACATCCACAAAGGCGCCAAAGTCCGTCAGCCGGCGAACGATGCCGTGGATGGTAATGCCTTCCTCCAGGCGCTCCCAGGCTTCCTTCTTGCGGGCAGCCGCTTCCTTCTCGACCACTTTCTTCCGGCTGGCCACAACCCGCTTCTTCTGCTCCTCGATCTCGAGGATCTCCAGCTTCATTTCCTTGCCGACAAAATCGCTGATCTTATCCACATAGCGCTGGCTCAGCTGGCTGGCGGGGACGAAGGCCCGTACGCCGCCAACATCCGCGATCAGGCCGCCCTTGACGGCTTCCTTGCCCACCGCGTCCACATACTCGCCAGCGTTGAACTTCTGCATCAGGGCTTCCCACGCCTTGCGATTGACGATATTGCGCTGGCTCAGCAGCACATTGCCCTCTCCGTCGTTGACTTTCATCACTTCGACTTCGATTTCATCGTCCAGCTTCACATCCTGATCCACCAGATCTGCGCGCTTGATCAGGCCATCCGCCTTGTACCCAATGTTGACGCAGACTTCATCCTCCGAAATCTGCACAACCTTGCCGGTCAGCGTCTGTCCGGGACGGATTTTTTTCAGCGTCGCGTCGACTTCAGCCATGAAGTCTTTGTGGTTTTCTTCCTCCACGGAAGGGTTCAGGTCTTTGTTCTCGAGTTCGCTCATGCGTGTGACAACCTCCTTAAGTGAATCCGACGGCGTCGATGCACCGGCGGTGATTCCAATCTTTTCGGAATCTATATTTGCAAAGGCGGGCGGAATCTCCGCCGCACACTCTACCAAAAAGGTCCTGGGGCAATTTGCCCTGCAGATGTCGTACAGCTTCCGGGTGTTAGCGCTCATCCTTCCGCCCACGACGATCACCGCGTCCGACCGGCCGGCCAGCTCCGCCGCTTCCCGCTGGCGAACCTCCGTGGCGTTGCAGATCGTGCAGTAGCTGTTCAGCTGCGCGATCCGCCCCTGAAGGACGCAAAGAATTTCCTGCCATTCGGCCATCGGAAAGGTCGTCTGGCATACCGCCGTCGCCCGTTCCATCCCGGGCACGCCGGCGGCCTCGGCCGCGGAGGCGACAAACCAGACTTCGCCATGGGCCCATCCGGCCGTCCCCTGTACCTCCGGGTGATCCTTTTCACCAACGAGGATGACCGGGCTCCCGTCCCTGGTCGCCTCTTCCACGATCTTGTGAAGCCGCTCCACAAAGGGACAGGTCAGATCAAGAATCTGACTTCCGAAAGATTGCAGATCGGAAAGCACCTGCCGGGAAACGCCGTGACTGCGAATCAGCACGCGCCGCCCTTCGGCCTCCTCCGGGGAAGAAATCACCTTCAATCCCATGGATTCCAGGCGATGAACCACCGCCGGATGATGGATCAGCTCCCCCAGGGTGCAGCTTGGAATCCCGTCCATCGCCGCAGCTTCGGCTTTCTCGATGGCCCGCCGCACGCCCATACAGAACCCGGCATGGGCAGCCACTTCTACAGGCATAGGCTGTATCCTCTCACCGCAATCTTCACATCTTTAAATATTTTCGCTTCTCATCTCATAATTCCTGCAAGCCGGAAAAAAATTTTTTAAATTTTTTTCTCCGCCCCGCCCAAACTCCAACCTCACTCAAAGTGCCCATACTCCCTGACCATCTCCCGATACGTCTCCCGGAACCGTTCGTTCATCTTTTCGCAGGTTTCCGTGTTGATCCCTGCCTCCAGCAGGTCGTCGCACGGGATTGGCTCCCCGACATAAAGATGCGTACGGCGGAACAGCCGGAGTTTCCGGTCAAAGTACATCGGAATGATCGGGCAGCGGCTCCGCAGCGCGATCAGCGCCGTCCCGTTCTCGATCTGCTCCATCTGTCCCTCGTGATGGCGGGTACCTTCCGGGAAGATCAGCAGGATCTTTTTCATTTTGATCGCCTTCATACAGGCGCGCATCGCTTCCATGTCCGTATGATGGCGATCCACCAGAATACAGTGAACCCTCGTCAGCAGATTGCGAAGCAGCTTGTTCTTCGCCAGTTCCTTCTTCCCCAGGAATACCACCTGCCGCCCGCGCACAGCCATGGCCATGGGAATCGGATCCAGCGCGTGCTGATGATTGGCGATCATCAGGAAGGGCGCTTCCCGGTCCAGCCGTTCCCGGTGATGAATGGAAACAGGCATCACCGTATGGCATACGACCTGCGTCATCCCCCGGCCTATGCTGTACAGAATGCTGTTCTCCTCCCGTACCGCCTCCACCTGTTTCTTAGCCATGCCGCTTTTCCTCCACCGTTTTCAGAATTTCCCGCACCACCTCGTCCATGGAGAGGTTTGTACTGTCCACCAGCACCGCGTCCTCCGCCTGGCGCAGGGGCTCCACAGGCCGGTTCATGTCCTGCTCATCCCGGCGCTTCAGATCCTCCAGCACCTGTTCGTAGGGCACTTCCTGTCCTTTCTCCTGCATTTCCAGCCAGCGCCGCCTGGCCCGAACCTCCGGGGTGGCCGTCAGGAAGATTTTCGCCGTCGCCCGCGGCAGCACCGTCGTGCAGATATCCCGCCCGTCCAGCACCATATCCGTTTCCGCGGCAAGCCGCTGCTGGATGGCGACCATCATCTTTCGAACCTCCGTGTATCTGCTCACGGTGGAAGCGGCCATGCTGACTTCCGGTGTCCGGATCAGGCCGGTCACGTCCTCGCCCTCCACGAAAGTATGCTGCCCATCCGGTTCATGGGTCACCGAAATGTTCAGTTCCCGGCACAGCTCTACGATCGCCTGCTCATCCTGCACCTCCAGGCCCCGGCGCACCGCCGTCAGGCCCAGCGCCCGGTACATGGCGCCCGTGTCCAGGTGAAGAATCCCCAGTTCCCTGGCCACCGCGTCCGCCACGCTCGATTTTCCAGCGCCGACCGGCCCGTCAATCGCCACATTCAGCCGTTCCATCCATCCGTCCTCCCCTCGTGATCTGGGGTTATTATACACCATCCTTCCCCATCTGCAAATCTTTTTGATTGCAACTTTCTCCCAAAAAGGGTATAATATTTTGTCGGTATGCCGAAGCGCCCCGCGCATCGGCCGCTTCCGGGTTTCCCGAATGCTATCCTGAAAGGCCGCAGTGCATGATTTATCCGTTTTTTGCCTATCTGTCCAGGCTGAAGCTGATCTCCCGCTGGTCCCTCATGCGCAACACCCAGCC
>Ga0310690_10006637_pt1 | contig 15141 bp, 11 predicted proteins | sample AusTroGonzalo_MG_2_FD_207661 | JGI IMG/M metagenome (GOLD analysis project Ga0310690, IMG submission 207661) | Bovine rumen microbial communities from tropical cattle in Woodstock, Queensland, Australia - Gonzalo_04 (v2) (version 2) | ecosystem: Host-associated > Mammals > Digestive system >...
AAGACCGACGCTCCGGGCGTGGACCTTTACAAGAAGGCTACCGGCGTCGCGGTGGGCTACAACAGCGAAGGCGACTGGCTGGAATACACTGTCAACGTTGCCGAAGCGGGCGAGTACACCATGACAGCTTCTATTGCCACGGAAAATTCGACTTCCAGTTTCTCGCTTTCTGTAGACGGCAAGAGTGTGGTCGACAAGGTGGCCCTTTCGGGTTCCAGCTTTGATGACTTTGCCGATGTCAAGACGAAGGTGACTCTCCCGGAAGGCAAGCACGTTCTTCGCCTTACGGTGACTGGCGCCTGGTTCGATATCGACTACCTCAACTTTACGAAGGGTGACGTTGTTGAACCTCCTGCTGATACTTCCGGTAAGACCGCCCTCCCGACGAACATCGCCCTGGACAACAATGTCCTCCAGGACTACTACGTGTTCGATCAGAACGGGTCGCGCATGGGCGTGCTTAGTGCCTACGGATTCGGTGCCGCTGCTGAAATTCTCCAGAATTCCAGTGCGGTCTCGACCTCCGGCGTTTACTACCTGAAGAACCGTAGGACCGGCGAAATGCAGAATGTTCGCGTGGTTCGCTAAAAACTGAAAAAACGTATCCGTACTCCTTGAGTGCCCAAAAACGGCGTTTTTGGGCACTTTGTACCGTCAAAAATGTGTGATTTTCGTCACACCATTGTGTGGCGCATGGACAAACTGTCAATGGAATAATTCGAAATGCGGGAGACTTGTGGCGCTGGTGGAGATAGTTTTATAGTGAGCCAGCATGGGATGTGCCGGCCACAACAAAAAAGGATGTGGATATGAAACAGATTCTCTCTACGCTCACAAAGACTATGGCCGCTGCACTCGCTGCATCGACCCTTTCCTTTGCAGGTCCTGGTCTGGCCGACGGTGCTGCAAAGTTCGTGGGTAACATTACTCAGTCTAACAGTTCTCCTGGTCCTAATGACCAATTTACCAAGCTGTGGAACCAGGCTACCGCCGAAAACGGCTGTAAGTGGGGCTCCATTGAAGGCTCCCGTGGCAACTTCAACTGGGCTGGTTGCGACGCTGCCTACAACTGGGCAAAAAACAATGGCGGGCATTTCAAGTTCCATGCCCTGGTTTGGGGCTCCCAGTACCCGAACTGGCTTCCTAACCTGAGTGTTGATGAAACCAAGAAGGCGATTACGGCCTGGTTCGACGCTGTCCAGAAGCGTTATCCGGATCTCGAGATGATCGACGTGGTGAACGAGGCTATCCGTGGTGGAAACGGCAATTATCATTCGGGTTACAACAATACCAAGATTATCCAGGCTCTCGGTGGCGACAATGGTGACTACGCCTTTATTACGACTGCCTTCAAGATGGCCCGCGATCGTTGGCCGAATGCAATCCTCATTTACAATGACTACAACACCATCCAGTGGGATGTTGACGGTGGCATCAATCTTGTCAATACGATCAAGAAGAATGGGGCCCCCATCGATGGTTACGGCTTGCAGGCTCACGACTTGATGACCAATGGTGGTAATGGTGGTGGTACCGGTGGTGGCGGTAACTGCATGAGTTACAGTACCTTCACGAGCACTATGGAAAAAATCCATAAGCAAACGAACAATATCCCTATCTTCATTTCTGAATACGATGTCCCGAGTACCGATGATGGTATTCAGAAACAGTGCGTCAGTGAACAGTTCAAGTACTGGATGGAAGATCCGCATGTGGCGGGAATCACCTTCTGGGGCTATATTTATGGCCAGACATGGTTGGATTGTAATGGAAAGGCGAATGGTTGTTCCGGCCTTATCAAGAACGGTCAGGACCGTACCGCGATGACATGGTTGAAGGACTATCTCTCCAAGAACAAGGGCGTCAACGAGACGGGCCTTCCGACGGGTGAACTGACTCCGGTTGATCCGGAACCGCAGCTCCCGTTCAAGGGCGAAGCCTTCGCTGTCCCGGGCAAGATTCAGGCCGAAGACTTCGACATTCCGGGCAAGGGCAAGAACGAAGACGGTACGAGCAACCAGTCCTATGGCGATGATTCTGAAAACCATGGCGATAGCGACTACCGCAAGGATACGGGCGTAGACCTGTACAAGAAGAGCGGCGACCGCATTGTCGTGGGCTACAACCAGACCGGCGACTGGCTCGAATACACCATTAACGTGAGCGAAGCTGGCGATTACACCTTCTTTGCCGCCGTGGCGTCTGCGAACAATACTTCTAGTTTCCAGATGTCCTTGGATGGAAATGCCCTCACCGACAAGATTTCTGTGCCGAAGGCATCTTCTGGCGAAGAAAATTACGACGACTACAACAAGGTCTCTGCTAACGTGACTCTCCCGTCGGGCAAGCACATTCTCCGCCTGGATGTGACCGGCGACTGGTTCGACATAGACTACTTCACCTTCGTGAAGGGCAAGGACGCTACCGACCCCGAACCGATCGACAACCCGGTTGCTATCACCAATGTCCAGTTCGACAACCACGGTCTGCAGCACTACTTCGTAATCGATCCGATGGGTGTCCAACTGGGCGTCATTAGCGGCTACGGCTTTGAAGCCGCCGGAGAAATGCTGCGCGAATCTCCCAGGGTGGTTTCTTCGGGCGTCTACTACCTGAAGAATCGCAGGACTGGCCAGATGCAGGCTGTTCGCGTGGTCCGCTAAGTAAGAGAAACTGTTATCCATACACCTAAAGGTCCCTGAAGTTTAGCTTCGGGGGCTTTTTTTCTAGATTTGGGCACGATGGAAGATTCTACCCCGAAAGCTGCCACGAAAAAGACTGCGTATTTCCCTGCGATTGACGGTCTTCGGCTTCTTGCGAGCATAAACATCGTGATGCTCCACCTGGGAAGTTCGAGTGCGCTTGCCTATATGGCCGATTACAAGTGGCTTATGCCTATCGTGACGGCCCCCGCCTTTGCTGCGGGCATCTTCTACGTATTTGCGGGTTTCCTCTTTGCGAGCAAGTTCAGCGATCCGGACCGCCGCATTCCCGTGGTGCCCTTCATGTTTGCGCGTATTGCCAAGCTATATCGCTTGCACTTCTTCATGACGCTGTTGATGTTCGTTGTGCTCGTGTTCAAGTTCAGCGGGTATACGCACTTGCCCTCTTTCGGCGAGCTTGGGGATTGCTTCTCGGCGGGACTTTCGAAGATGGTTCACCCCTGGCGTAGCCTTCTTCTGCACCTTACGCTTACGTGGTCGATTGTTCCCGATCTGGGCATGAAGCTGAATGAACCCAGCTGGTCCTTGACGAGCTTCTTCTTGTGTTATGCCATTACGCCCTGGTTCAGTCGCTGGCTGTTCAAGCGCAGCCGCCGTACGCTCTGGATTCTCTTCGGTGTCGTTTTTGTCCCGGGCATTCTCTGGGCGGCGACGTTCGGGCTTACAGGCGACCTCTGGTTCGCGGGCTATGGCGAAAAGTACAGGTTCTTCCACATGTTCGCGCCGGTTCGCGTGTTCGAGTACATATTCGGCATGGTCATCTACCGCCTGTACGCGGAAGGCTATTTTGGCTTCCTCAAGAAGGACTACGTGAGCGGGATTGTGCAGGCCCTGCTGCTTGCCTTGCTGTACGGTAGCCTGTTCCTCATGTCGCCGAACAACAATCCCGGTGTGAATTACTTTATCCACCACAGTGTGGCGGTGTTTATCTACGGGTTGTTCGTGCTTTCGCTCCTTTCGGGCAAGGGATTTATGGCCCGGTTCTTCTGCATAGGTATTGTGCGCAAGGTCGGGCGTGCGAGTTTTTACCCGTACCTGATACACCTGCCGCTCATCTCTATCGCGTGGGGAATTTGCAACCTGAATACCCCGAAAAATACGCTGCTCTTTATGCTGTTCGTGTATGCGGTGAGCACGCTTTATATGGAATTCAAGACCTGGCGCCGCAAGCGCGCGAAAGCCAAGTCTGGCACGTAGTTGTGTGAGTTTGCTCACGAAATTTTAGACTGTTTAAAATAGTTTACCAAAAATCGCTTTTTTGGCCTAGAAAAGGCTGTGTTAGGGGTCACTTGCAACATATTTATTACATCTTGGCACTAGATGTTTTGGCCTCTTCAATCTATATTTAAGGCGGGTGGGAAAACTTAAAAACATGAGGATGTAGATGAAAACTTTCCTGAAAGCAACAACGTGCGCAGTCGCCTTGACTGCTGTCGCCGGTACTGCGGGTCAATACCCGTTCCCGCAGAACATGAAGCATCCGCACGGCATCACTATCGAGTATGCCAATACGGACATGATCAAGCAGCACTACCAGCTGTGGAAACAGGCTTGGTACGATGCTAGCCAGGGCTGGATTCTTGCTCCTGAAGGAACTTGCTCCACAGTTTCCGAAGCCATTGCTTACGGTATGTTGATTACCGTGTATATGGACGACCAGACTGTGTTCGACAAGCTCTATGGCACCTGGAAGAGCAACGGCGGTAACGGTGCCGGTATGAACTGGCGCGTTGGTTGTAGTAGCGGATCGGGTTCTGCATCCGATGCAGACTTCGACGCAGCCCTCGCCCTCGTGATGGCTTCCAAGCAGTGGGGCGGTTCTTACCTGAACGATGCCAAGACGATTATTAGCTGGATTGCCCAGAACGATATCGCTAGCAACAAGATCAAGCCGGGTAACCAGTGGAATGACGCTTTCAACCCGAGCTATGCGGCTACGGCCAACTTCCAGCTTTTCCAGGATGTTGCCGGCGGTTCCTGGTCGAGCGTTATCTCCCAGGCCTATACCGATTTGAACGCTTGCCAGGATTCCAAGACTGGTCTTGTTCCGGACTGGTGCGGTTGGGGAGATCACAAGCCGACTTTGACCAGCGCAGCTGTCGCTAACGATATCGGCTTCTACGACGACGCTTCCCGTACTCCGTGGCGTACGGCTATGGCTTACTACTGGTATGGCGATTCCAAGGCCAAGAGTTTTAACAAGAAGATTGTCGATTGGCTTATCCCGGAAACTCGTACCGCTAGTGGCGTGAATTCGGGTTACAAGTACGTCAATGGCACGTATCAAGCAGATTTGAGCACGGAACGCAACTTTGTTTCGTCTTCGTTCTCCGGCGGCCTTGGCCTTGCAGCCTCCTCTTTCGAAGATAGCAAGGAAGCTGTCACTTACTTTGGCACGGTCTACAACGTCCTTAAGGAAAAAAAGAGCTGCGAAAAGGCTGACGGTTGCGGTAAGAGTGTGACGGGCGAAAAGTATTTCCCGGCCACCCTGAACATGATTTACCTCCTCCTCATGACAGGTAACATGCCCAACCTCTACAATACGACTGGTTTCACCAAGTTTACTCCGGATACGACCAAGGCTCCGTCCATTAGCCAGGCTGATGGCCAGCACATGGCGTTCGGCGATACGACTGTTGGCGTGTCTGGCCTCTGGAACTGGGGTGCATACCACGACAAGCTCGGTATCGGTACCGTGATGTCCCCGGACTCCGGCGACTCTCCGCTTTACAGGAAGGCCGACGGCAAGATCTATGCCGAAGCTTCCATGAAGATTGGTCCGGAACCGGAATGGACTGCCGAAGCAGCCGCTGCCGGTACCCTCAAGTACCCGTCTGCCGGTATCGCGATGACATTCAAGAAGACGGAATGCAAGGAAGACAACAGTTGTGGTGTTGACTTCGAGACCCTCGGTATCAAGTATATCCGCGTGACTGCCAAGACTTCTGGCCCGATCCGCATGGCTATCCTCAATACTATCACGGACGAAAACGAGAAGAACAAGGTCGAAAACGCCGGTGCCGGTTCTGAACCGGGTATCTATGTCGACAATACGAATGATTACACGGCTGTTACGTACGACATGACTCCGGACGGCTTTGGCTTTAAGGGTCTTGGCACTGGCAAAGAAATCGACGTCCTTAGCTGGGTCAGCACGGCTGCTCCGCTGGGTAACGAAATCATTCATAAGATCAAGGGCCTCAAGTGGGAAGTCAAGGATGCCAAGGGTGGCATCGGTGAACTCTCCATCAAGGCTGTGGAATTCCTCGACGGTAGCAAGCAGCCCATCGATCCGGTGAAGCTGACGGGCATTGTCATCTCTGACACTCCGGCTTCCAGCTCCAGCGTGAACCCGGGTTCTTCCAGCTCCGGTCCTGATGCAATCTTCGCCGCTCCGGCTCTCAGCAATGTGAAGGTCTTCGCTAGCGGCATGCAGGTTCAGGTGGAAGGCGCTGCTTTCGGTTCTGACATTGTCGTGTTCAACATGCAGGGCAAGGTCATTGCTTCGAGCAAGGTCTTCGGTGCCACCATGGGTATCAATGTCCCGAGCAAGGGTACGTACCTGGTGCGTGCTGGCGGCAAGATCCATACGGTTTCTGTCAAGTAATCGCCTGGTTCGAACTTGAAAGAGAGCCGCGGCCTTCGGGTCGCGGCTCCTTTTCTTTTGGGGCGTAAAATTGTATATTCTATGCGGCAAGTGATATTTGCCGCGATTTTTGTATTTTGGAGCGTAACATGGATATTGGTGCACTACATTTTCAGAATCCCGAAGCCTTCTGGCTGCTTGTTCTTGTTCCTGTCCTTATTGCATTGTACGTTTACCGCCAGCAACGCCGCAAGAGCACCATCAAGTTCCCGGCGCTTTCCATTGCCAAGAAGGCCGTGCCCAGCCGCCGCGTGCGCCTGCGCCATATTGTTCCCGCGCTTAGGCTTGCGGCCCTCTGCTGCTTCGTGGTGGCGCTTGCCCGCCCGCAGAACGCGATGGAAGTGGAATACACCAATACCGACGGCGTCGACATCATGCTTGCGCTCGACGTCTCGGGATCCATGGGTACGCTCGATATGCTTACCCGCGCCGAGCAGGCGAAACTCGGGGTGATGAATGCCGAACGCATCCTCAAGTCGGGCGATTACTGGAAGTACAGCCGCATGGGCTATGCCCAGGTGGTGATTGCCGACTTTATCCAGAAGCGCCACAGCGACCGCATAGGGCTTTCGGCCTTCGGTAGTCGCGCGGTGACGCAGTGCCCGCTCACGCTCGATTACGGGAGCCTGCTCGAGATATTGAAGGCGACGGACGAACTTGCCAAGGATTCGATTATCGCGGGTCGCACGGCGATCGGCGATGGCCTGATGAACGCGCTCGCCCGCCTGCAGAAATCCGAGGCGAAGTCCCGCGTGGTGGTGCTGTTGACCGACGGGCGCGACAATGCGAGCGTGATTTCGCCGGTCCGTGCCGCAGAGGTGGCGCAGTCGCTCGGCGTGAAGGTTTATACCGTAGGCGTGGGTAAAAAGAAGGGCAAGATTCTCGCGTTCCAGCAGAACCCCTGGACGGGCGAAATCTCGTGGGGCGAGCGCGATATCACTCCCGAAGAAGGTATCGACGAATCTACCCTCAAGGAAGTCGCCGCGAAGACGGGCGGAAAGTTCTACCGCGCCGAGAACAAGGAACAGCTCGAGGAGATTTACTCGGAAATCGACCAGCTCGAAAAGACCGAGATCGAGACTGTCGCATACGCCAGGTATGCAGAAAAGTTCTACCCGTGGCTTTTGGCGGGTGCCATACTTGTATTGCTTGAATTGCTGCTGGCGAATACGCGCTTTGTGCGCATCCCGTAACGGGGCTTCTGCGCTTTAGCGCGGGAGAGGCGTTGCCGGCTTGATGCAGTTGCTTTCGGCCTTATCCAGGAACTTGTCGATGGTGCGCGTATCGGGCGTACCGTATTCGGACCAGTGTATGTTGAAGGTGATGGGCCAGGGCCCCTGCAACAGTTCTTGGTTTGTAGCGCTAGCCGTAATCAGCTTGTTCGTGAAAGCTTCGAGTTCGGAAAAGTCGTTGCATTCGGCGATAATTGCGAAGTTGGCTTTTTCGTAGTGGGCGATAAACGTGCCGCGCTGGATGCTCTGTTCGCGCAGGAAAGTCGCCATTTTCTGGAGTACGACGGCGCTTGCAGCCTTGCCGTACTTCTTTTTCATGACCTTGAAATGGTCTATCTCGATTTTGACAAGGAACAGTCTCTTGGCCGGGTTCTGGCTCTGCGTGATGGTGTCCAGGTACGACGATAGCTTGTTCGCGTTGTTGAGTCCTGTTGTTAGGTCTACGGTAATATGCTGCCGGGTCCGGTACATGTGGATGAACAGGGTGACGAGAACGAAGACCGTCGAGGTTATGGGAAGCTCGTAGAATTTTGCCTGCAGGATCAGGGTTAAAAGCGGGAACAGCATGACGATTGCAATTATATAGAAGCAGCGCCTATGGAATCTGCTGGTGCACTTGTGCGCTTTTTTAAGGCAGAGACCGGATGCCGCGGCGATGTAGAGGATGGACAGCATGTTCAGCAAGATCCATACGGTCGGGTTCATGCCGGCGGCCTCTTCCGTCAGGTGTATTAGGGTCTCGACGAGGGTGATGCCGCTGACGATGATGCCGGGGCCTATGATGGGGATAAGCCACTTGCGTAGCGCATAGGTGTTGGCTGATGTCGTGTAGAATACGGAAAGGAACCAGCAGCACCCCATGCAGATGCAGGCGATGACCTTGAGGCTGTTGATGAGCCTGATGACGGGAAAGTTTGATTCGGGTATGAAAAGTCCGATCGAGTTTAGGATGCTGAACAGGACGGAACATTCCACAAGGCACTGGAAGGCACGGGCCGACTTTTCCAGGACGGCACGTTCCCTGTTACCGTACCATATAAATAGGTACACGATAACGCTGATAACGTCGATTTCGATTCTAAAAGCGTCTATGCCCATAATTTACTTCCCAATAAGTAAAATATATCTTTTCCTTAACAATAATAACAATTTTGGGTAAAAAAACGATTTTTTGTGATTTTAGGGCAAAATAATGCAAAAAACGGGGCAAAAAAGGCTGTTTTTTGTATATTCAGGGTGTCGCGGGATGAGTCCCGCCTGTTTGCCCCTCTGGAGGATGTAATGCGTTTTGCTGAACCGAACTTCTTGTGGTGCCTGTTTACGCTCCCGTTTTTCGCGTTGCTGTTCTATTATGCCTATCGTCGCCGCAAGAAACTTGCCGCAAGGTTTGTTTCGCTCCCGATGCTCTCTAAACTTTCGACGAGCGTCTCTCCCTGGCGTAGGCTTGCCAAGGTTCTTATACTGCTGCTTGCCATAGCGTTCCTGTTCGTGGCGCTTGCCCGCCCGCAGTGGGGCCGCAAGATGGAGCATATTGAACGTCGCGGCTTGGATCTTGTGCTGTTGCAGGATATTTCGCTTTCTATGCTTGCCGAAGACGTGAAGCCGAACCGCCTAGTACGTAGCCGCCACGAGATTTCTTCGTTCCTGGAAAGCCTTTCGGGTGACCGCGTTGGCCTGGTGGCTTTTAGCGGCGAGGCACAGGTGATGGTCCCGCTTACGCTGGACTACGGTACCGTGCAGATGATGTTGCGCGAACTCAATCCGGGGTGGCTCATGCCGGGCACGAACCTCGAGAACGCCATCCGCAAGGGAATGAGTTTGTTCAAGAATTCCGGCGGTGCGGGCAAGTACTCCGTGATGATTTTGATGAGCGATGGCGAAGAGCTCGAAGATGCCGCCGTGAATGCCGCGAAGGAAGCAGCGGAGATGGGCATTAAGATTTATACCATCGGTATCGGCAGCCGCGAGGGTGTGCCTATTCCGGTGAAGACGAAGAACGGCGAGGTCGCCTACAAGAAGGACGTGCAGGGCAACATCGTGACGACGCGCCTTGAGGAAGGAACGCTGCAGGAGATTGCGAGCGTGACCGGTGCGCTGTACTTTTATGCTAGCCCGGGCGAGTTCCAGCTGCAGAAGGTGTTGGCTGAAATTGCGAGCCTCGAGAAGAAGGAACAGGCGAGCGACCGCATGGAGAATTACCAGGACCGCTACCAGATTTTCCTCGGGCTGGCCGCACTGCTGTTCCTTATCGAAGCCGTCGTGTCGGAGCGCGGCCGCCGCCGCAAGCAACTCGCCGGCAGGTTCAGCTAAAGACGTTTATCGCGGGCCGTTGGCCGCGTGGATGACGAACGAGCGGTTTTCATAGTTACTAAAAACTAAAAGGACAACGCGTTGCGTTGCCCTTTTAGTTTTTAGGAGGATAGAGAAGAAGCCCTTCGGGTGGATGTTGTCTCTCCTGGAGACGGGCGGCTCGCCGAGGCGATGCCGAGTAATTATCCACCGGAAGGGCTCATTGTGTAATATACACCTTTTTGGGGAGATGGGAGGGGAGGGCGCGAAAATCGTTACTCCAACTTGGAAGAGTGGCGCCTTGCGCCAAGGAAAATCTATATTTAAATGGAAATGCGTAAATTTGAACTCTTTATTTCTTGTATGGGGCTCGGGCTGGCAGGCCTGATGGCTTGTTCTTCCGCGCCGGCTCCCGCAACCGAGGCCCAGGAGCAGCCTACCGCTGTCGAGGCCCCTGCAAAGGCGGAACATGCAGCCCCCGCGACTGCAGCGGCGGATGCGATCCCTGCTTCGTATAAGGATATCAAGTATCCCGATTACAAGTATGTGGCTCCGTACCCGAAGGATTACCGCGTTGAAATCGCCGAAGGTGTTGCGGGCTACATCGTCGAGGACCGTAGCCTACCCCTGGTGAGCTTTACCGTCTATTTCGATAATCCGCGCGTGCCCCTGAGCATTGCTGACGAGGCGGCGAACGAGATGGTGAGCTCGATGTTCCGTCGCGGCGGCGGTACCGAGATTTCTGCGCATGCCTTGGACGATACCCTTGAATTCATCAGCGCGGGCCTTTCCACGTCGGTGGGGGTCTGGACCTCGTTATTCAGTGTCAATAGCCTCACGAAAGATTTCCCGACGATGCTCGACTTGGCGCAGAAGGTGCTGCTGTCCCCGGCGTTTGACAAGGACCAGCTTGAAATTGTCAAGACGAACTTTGTGACGGCCTATGAGCAGCGCTTCGATACTCCGGCGAAGGTGCTTTCGTCGCTCCGGCAGAAGGTGAACTACGCTCCGAATCCGCGCCTTTGGGATGCGAATGGCGAGGAGTACAAGAAGGTCACCGCGGATGACGTAAGACGCCTGGCACAGGGCGCGTTTGCTTCGGACCGCATATTGTTTGCCCTCTCGGGAGATATCGACCGGGACAGCGCCATTACGGTGGTGAAGGATTTCTTTGCGAAGTGGAGGGCTGCGAAAATCGACCCGAAGGCGAAACCCCTGTTTGCCGCCCCCGCCCAGGTTACCTTCTTGAACAAGCCGGGCACATACGTGGTCGACAAGGATATCACGCAGGCGAACATCTCGCTGAACCAGCCGTTCGTGAAGCGCCCGCACCCCGATTATTACCCGACGGCGGTTGCGAATTTTATTCTGGGCGGTGGCTCGTTCTCTTCGCGCCTTATGACGCGTGTGCGTAGCGACGAGGGCCTGGCCTACCATATCAGCAGCCGTGCGGGTAACGACTACCGCGATACGGCGATGATTTCGATCAACCTGCAGACGAAGGTGGAATCGGCCTCGCTCGCGCTGAAGCTTATTTACGAGGAAATCGAGAAGCTTGCGAAGGAAGGCCCGACGGAAGAGGAACTGGCGATGGCGAAGAAGACGCTTATCGAGAGCCTTCCGAGTGAATTTGAATCTCCGACGACGACGGCTGTGGTGTTCGCGACGAACGAGATTCTCGGCAAGTCGTTCGACCATTACCTCGACTACGTGAAGGAAATCAACGCCGTGACCGCCGAACAGGTGAAGGCGATGATCGCCAAGTACTATGCCAAGGAAAAGATGACGGTCTCCATTGTCGCTCCGGTGGCAAAACTCGATAGCCTGAAGCCGTTCACCGTCGTTCCGCTCGACAGTCTTGAATTCAGGTAGGTGCCAGGTATATGCAGAAACGTAGTTGGATATGCGCACCGCAGTTTATTGTCGCGATACTCTTCGCGATGTTTGCGAGCGTATGTTCCTTCGCCGCTTCCGACAATATGCTCGGGGCCGACTCCGTGGTGCGTAACCGGCTGGTGAAAAAGCTCGGCAACGAGGACGACGTGCGCGCACTCTGCTCCGGCCTCAAGAAGTGCCTCGACGTGGATTTCCAGGGATGCTCTGCGGGCGATAAGCACCCCTGGCCGCATCTCAAGTACGACAGTGAATATTGCGGTGTGTTCCACGAGGTGGTAAAGCGCGGGTTCGAACCCAAGCCGGGCGAACCGATGGTCGAAGAAATCTTTGCAAGGCTTGGCCGCAGGTACAGGGCCATTTACGAGAACAAGGGCACGCTCCCGCTGGGCGAAAGCGTCATCAGTTACCTGTTCGACAACATGCCCTTCACGGCAGATCTCATCAATGCTTACCTCGGGTCGAACTACCAGTTGGAATACACGAGCAAGAACCGCAGGTTCTTTAGCGGAAGCAACGGCAGGAGCCTTTCGGGCGAGTTCTACTGGGCGCTGCAGGATAGTGCTGGGCAAAAACTCGGCATGCGCGATCTCTTTTTCGGCTATGGCCATGCGAAGGTTCTCAAGTGGTCTCTCCACGGGACGGCAATCGCTTTTTTGGATATGGACGAGATGCCGAACAAGACGATTAAGTATAAACTAACGGCTATCGTGTTTCCTGCGAATTCCGTGCTGAACTCCATTATGCAGATGCAGGTTTTCAAGAGCGTGGTGAACGACAAGATAGACCACATCGTGAACGATATCAAGAAGGCTTCGGGCAAATATTTTGGCGGGGACAAGGAACCCATGCTCAAGAGTGCGAACCTGAAGTCCTTTGATAACGTGCAGTACGTGATCGATTTCGAGAACGTGGTGAACGGAGCCCCGTGGAAACTGGGCGATTTCGAAAAGTTGAAAAAGGAACGCGAAAAGCGGGACCGCGAGAGCGTTCCTATAATGGTTGACGATACAAGGATCCAGAAAAAATGAGCGAAAACGTGAAAGAAGATCTTGAGTCCCTCATGGCCCGCGTTACGGAACGCCGCCGCGAACTTTTGACCGGAGTGGTGAACCGCCGCACGAGGCACTTCTGCATGGTGCTCGAGGACCTTTTCGACCCGCACAACATTTCGGCGGTTATCCGCACGGCGGAAGTGTTCGGCCTGCAGGATGTCCACATTATCGAAGAGGACAACGCCTACAGCGTGAACAAGTCCATATTGAAGGGTAGCTACAAGTGGATGAGCCTGTACCTGTACAAGAAGCGCATGCTCTGCATGGAAAAGCTCCGCGCGAAGGGTTACAAGATTGCGGTTGCCAGCACGAACACCACGAATTCCGTGCTGGACCTCGACCTGAGCCAGCCCACGGCTTTCTACCTCGGTAGCGAATTCCACGGGAACCACCCGGATACGCTCGCCCATGCCGACTACGAGTTCAAGCTGCCGCAATATGGTATCACCGAGTCGATGAACGTGTCTGTCGCGGGCGGCGTGCTCATGACCTACCTCGACGTGTACATGCAGAAGGAAGGCCGCGACAAGTTCCTGCTCCCGCCCGCCGAAAGGGACGCCCTGCTGCGCGACTGGCTCGACCGCCATGTGAACGGCATCGAGAACAACAGCCCGATTGTGCGCGTTGAAGGCTAACCGTCCTGGTTACAGGCAATTAAAAAGGCGCAAAAGCGCCTTTTTTTGCTTTTTAAGGCCAATGACTGCACCAAAATAAGCTAGATTGAAACCCAAATGAAAAAGAATTCTGTCCTATACTTCTCTGTCGGCCTGGTCGTACTGCTGGCCGTCGTGATTCTTGTGTTCGGCATGTTTTTCCTGAATGAGAAGGACCCGCGCGAGACCTTCCATACCTACTATCTACGTTTTACCCAGGTCAGTACCCTGGTGCTCGATGACCCCGTGAAGGTCAATGGCGTCAAGATGGGCAAGGTTGAGGATATCAGCCTGGCCGGCCACCGCGTGGTGGTGCGTATCAGGCTCCGTACCGACGTGAAGATCCCGAAGGATTCCGAAATCCGCGTGCAGAACATCGGTATTATGGGCGAACGCCAGATTGGCATGATTTTGGGTGATGCGGAAAGCTACTGGGCTCCGGGCGACACCATCAACGGCCAGTTCGATGCGGGTATCGCCGAGGCTCTCGGTCTTGCCGGCGAAGTCTGCGACAGCACCAAGGTGCTGCTCGAATCCGTGAAGGAGGCCTTGAACGGCACTATCGCGAACCCCGATTTCCAGGAACGTTTCAGGACGCTCCTCACCAAGGCCGAAGGTCTTGAAGACCGCCTGATGACCATGGTCAATACGACCGATCCTCAGCTCAAGAAGAGCCTAAACAGCCTGAACGAGGTGATGGGCAAGGTGGACGCCCTTGTGGAAGGGGTCAAGCCTCCGCTTGACGGCCTGTTTGCCAACGCCGACAAGGTTATCGGGAATGCCGATGGCCTGGTGGGCGAACTCGAAGGTGTAACAAAGCATTTGGACGAACTGATTGCCAAGGTGCAGTCTAAGGACAATACGGTCGGCATTCTCCTCTCTGACAGGAAGCTGCACGACGACCTGGTCAAGACGGTTCATTCGGCGGATAGCCTGTTCCGTGTAATTCTGCACGACGGGCTCGATGTCAACGTGGATATTTTCTGAGGAAACGATGATAGAGAAGGTTCTCACAGTCACGAATAAACTTGGAATTCACGCTAGGCCCGCCGGCATGATTGTCGACATTACGGGCCCTGCAAAAAGCGACGTCACCATCGAGTTCGATGGTTCCAGGGCGAACGCGAAGAGTATTTTGAACGTGATGATGCTCGCCATTCCGATGGGCTCGGAGGTCCGCTTCGAGATTGACGGCGAAGACGAGCAGGAAGTTGTGCAAAAGCTGGAAACGCTCTTCCATGACAATTTCAACGAAGAGCCCTAAGTCCGCAAGGCAGGTCCTTGTCGGCATACCTGCGTCGCCCGGCTTTGTCATGGGGCGCGCGTTCCAGGTGGCAAACCGCGAGATTACGGTTGTCGAGGACACTATTCCCGAGTCGAGGGTCGCGGCGGAAGTGGAAATGTTCCGCAGGGCGGTGACCCGAACTTCCAAAGAAATTTCGCAGATCAAGGAAATCTCCGAGACGCGCACGGGCGTGCACGACAGCTTGATCTTTGCGACGCATTTGATGATTTTGCAGGATCCGGGACTCGTGAACGGCATCCTGAACATGATCCGCAACGAACACAAAAATGCCCGGTGGGCCTTGCATTCGGTTCTCGGCGGATACATCGACAATTTCGAAAAGATTGATTCTCCGGCGATGCGCG
>Ga0310690_10006638_pt1 | contig 15137 bp, 13 predicted proteins | sample AusTroGonzalo_MG_2_FD_207661 | JGI IMG/M metagenome (GOLD analysis project Ga0310690, IMG submission 207661) | Bovine rumen microbial communities from tropical cattle in Woodstock, Queensland, Australia - Gonzalo_04 (v2) (version 2) | ecosystem: Host-associated > Mammals > Digestive system >...
TATGACATCCTGACGAAGCACAATGTTTCTGGAAACGACCGTGCCCTGCAGATAAAATTCGACAAGCTTACGTCTCACGACATTACGTTCGTGGGGATCATTCAGACGGCCAGGGCTTCGGGACTTGAAAAATTTCCGATTCCCTATGTTCTTACCAACTGCCACAACTCGCTCTGCGCGGTCGGCGGCACGATCAATGAAGACGACCATATGTTCGGATTGTCCTGCGCAAAACGCTACGGCGGCGTTTACGTACCTCCTCATCAGGCGGTCATTCACCAGTTCGCGAGGGAAATGCTCGCGGAATCCGGCGCGATGATCCTCGGATCGGATTCGCACACCCGTTACGGTGCCCTGGGAACCATGGCGGTCGGTGAAGGCGGACCGGAGCTTGTCAAGCAGCTCCTTTCCAAGACCTATGACATCAATATGCCGGAAGTGGTGTGCGTTTATCTCACGGGCAGCCCGAAGCAGGGCGTCGGGCCCCAGGACGTGGCGCTCGCCATCATCAAGGCCGTGTTCGAGAACGGCTTCGTGAAGAACCGCGTCATGGAATTCGTCGGCCCCGGCGTGGCGTCCCTGAGCGCCGATTACAGGATCGGGATCGACGTCATGACGACAGAGACCACCTGCCTGTCCTCGATCTGGGAGACGGACGACAATATCAGGGAATTCTACGAGATCCACGGAAGAGCGGGCGCTTATAAGGAAATGCATCCGGCGGACACGGCTTATTATGACCGCGTCATGGAAGTGGCCCTGGATGAGATCGAACCCATGATCGCCATGCCGTTCCATCCGAGCAACGCCTATCCGATCGCGGAGGTCAATGCGAATCTGGACGACATCCTCGAAGACGTGGAAAAAAGAGCTGCGGTTTCCCTGGACGGCAAGATCCCGTTCACGCTGAAAAACAAAGTGCATGGCGGACGACTCCTCGTGGACCAGGGCATTATCGCGGGCTGTGCCGGCGGCGGCTTCGAAAATATCTGCGCCGCAGCCGATATCCTGAAAGGGCAGAACATCGGGCATGACGAATTCACCTTATCCGTGTACCCGGCCAGTATGCCGGTCTACATGGAACTGGCGAAGAACGGCCGTCTGGCCGAGCTCATCGAGACGGGCGCCGTCATAAAGACCGCGTTCTGCGGACCGTGTTTCGGAGCGGGAGATACGCCTGCCAACAACGCATTTTCGATCCGCCATTCCACCAGGAATTTCCCGAACAGGGAGGGCTCCAAGATCCAGAACGGACAGATCGCATCTGTTGCCCTCATGGACGCACGTTCCATTGCCGCGACCGCGGCCAGCAAAGGCTTCCTGACCCCGGCCACGGAGTTCGCCGGCGAAGTGAGAAAAGTGCAGTACCATTTTGACGCGAAGATCTACGAGAACAGGGTGTTCGACAGCAAGGGCATCGCGGATCCGTCTGCGGAGATCCATTTCGGGCCTAATATCAAGGACTGGCCCGCCATGGCCGCGCTGCCTGATAACCTCATTCTGAAAATAGTATCGATGATCCACGACCCGGTAACCACGACCGACGAGCTCATTCCTTCCGGCGAGACTTCGTCCTACCGTTCCAATCCTCTGGGACTTGCGGAGTTCACGCTTTCCAGAAAGGATCCGGAATACGTCGGCAGGGCGAAAGAAGTACGCGCCGCGGAGGAAGAACTTGAAAAAGGCGGTCATCCCTGCGATTCGCTTCCGGAGCTTCAGAAGATTCTCCCGGTGATCCGGAAGACGTATAATACGAAGGATAAGAGCCTCGGGATCGGCTCCTCCATTTTCGCGAGAAAGCCCGGCGACGGCTCGGCGAGAGAACAGGCTGCGTCCTGTCAGAAGGTGCTCGGAGGATGGGCGAACATCGCGTACGAATACGCCACAAAGAGATACCGCTCCAACCTGATCAACTGGGGCATGCTCCCGTTCATTACTGCTGACGAAGAGCTGGCCTTTGACCGGGACGATTATATTTTCATCCCCGATATCCGCAGGGCAGTGGAGGAAAAGGCGGACGTGATCAAAGCGTACGTCGTCAGAGATTCCCTGATTCCCATCGAGCTGACTCTCGGTGAGCTCACGGACGACGAGCGAGAGATCATTCTCAAGGGCTGCCTGATCAATTACTACAGGGGCTGAAATGAAAATCACGCTGATTACAGTTGGAAAATTAAAGGAAAAATATCTTGTCTCAGCCGTTTCCGAATACGTGAAACGGCTGGGCCGTTACTGCACCGTAAATATTATCGAAGTGAATGACGAGAAGGCACCGGAGAATATTTCGGAGGCCGAAAAAAAACGCGTGCTCGACACGGAGGGAGGGCGGATCCTTGCCCATATCAGTGACGACGCCGAAGTCATTGCGCTTGCCATAGAGGGGAAGAGCCTTTCCTCCGAAGAAATGGCTTCGATGATCGAAGGATGTATGAACGGCGGCAGGAGCCATATTCAGTGGATCATCGGCGGGTCCCTGGGACTGTCCGAAAGCGTATTAAAAAGAGCTGACAGGAAGATCAGCTTTTCCAGGCTTACCTTTCCGCATCAGCTCATGCGGGTCATTCTGCTCGAACAGATCTACCGGAGTTTCCGGATCATTAAACACGAACCGTATCATAAGTAAGAAACGAGACCGGCTTTTCTAATGACCGCTCCGGGTCGCTCAGCCCTACCCTTCATGCTGTAAACGGTTGTGCCGGTTTGTTGAGAGCGGCACTGAGTCTTCGCCGCAGCTCAGCCAGTGCCGCTAAGCACGCATAGCTTTGCATACGATTTCACTAAGCTCACATGTTCGCAAGTGAAATCAGCATCCAGTCGGTCTTCACGCCCCTCCCGCTATAATCATTCGGAAAGCGGTCATCGTTCAGTAAAAAAGAGGGCGGTTCGTGCTGCGGAACCGCCCTCTGCTTCAGTCTGAGTTTCAGTTAATTGTATGATGTTTAAACCGTCTCCGCCTTCTGCATGTTGGAGTAGATACTGACTGCGTCCGCGATGTTCGGATAAGTGCCTTCTTCTCCGTAGGGGGCGCCGGTCGTTATGCTGATATAGTCGTCGAAATCGTAGCTGCCGAGCGTGGCCAGGCATCTGCCGGCTTCATCGGTGGTGCCGGTCTTGCCGCCCAGGATCTGCGCTCCGTTGTCGAATGTATCGTTGTCCAGATAATAGAACAGGGTACTTACGAGCGTCAGGCCTTCCGGATGGATGTCGGTCGGCGTGCAGACATAACTCGGTGTGCAGAGAATGCCGCGGATCGTTTCGTTGTTCACGGCTTCTTTCATGATAACGGCCAGGTCTGCGCAGGTGGAATAATGGTCATCGTTGTGAAGTCCGGTGGCATTGGTGAAATGCGTACCGGTCAGTCCGAGCTCGGCTGCCTTGGCATTCATCATTTCCACGAAAGAGGCTTCGTCTCCCGCCGACATCTGTACGAGGGCCTCACAGGCCTCTGCGCCGGACGGAAGGAGAAGTCCGTAGAGCAGATCGCGTACCGTGACGGTCTCGCCGTGTTCAAATCCGGCCAGGGAAGCACCCTCCAGATAATACGGATCAATAATTTCCGAAGTCATCATGAACTGCTCGTCCAGATTGTTCAGATGGTCGAGTGCGACCAGAGCGGTCATCAGCTTGGTAATGGATGCGGGATAGACCCGGTCGGTCGAACCCTTGTCGATCAGGACGGCTCCGTCCGAAAGGCGGATCACGTAGGCATTGGAGCTGCTGAGCGCGTCGGCTCCGATTGTTGTGACCGACGCGGGAGCTTCCGTGACTGTGGGCTCAGGCGTAGGAGTCGCTGTGGGAGTGGGTGTCGGAGCTTCGGTAACAGCGGCTTTGTCGGAATCGGCCTCCGTTCCGGCTTCCGTTTTGTCTGCAGCGGCGGTCTCGCCGGATTTGGATACGGTCTTGCTCTGGAAGATCTCGCTGAGGGTCGGCGTATCATAAGTCACGGGATTCATGATGACTCTCACTAGAAAAAAGATCAAGGCGGCCGCTACGGCCAGAAAAATGATCATAACGATAATCGGTGCCGGACTTTTTTTTCTGGGTTCCATATCTTTTCCTCATTGTTGAAAATATTTACAAAAAAAACATTCAAAATCAACAGTTATTATAGATTATAGTAGAAATTGGTGTTTCAAACAAGCCTTTTTCTCAAGTTGCCTTTCGTAATGCGGATCGAACGGCAGATTGTATCCTTATTTTAAAAAAGTTTGTTCTTGATAGGACAAACATTCTGATATATAATACGTATGTTCTTTATGGGCAAAAATAATTGGAGATACCATTCTTATGTCAAAAGTATTAAAAGTAGTAGCTGATATTCTTGTCATACTGTTCATTGTGGCGGCAGCGGCCATTTTCGTGCCGCCGCTCTTCGGAGTGACAACGGCAGTAGCGACACCCCAGGTGACTACAAATATGCAGCAGGGCACGGTGGCTTACGGCAAGAGAGTTCCGCTGGAGGAACTTGTTTCCGGTGACAAAATCATTTACAGCGGTGACGACTACGCGCTCTTGTGCGAAGTCGATTCCGTGGATCCCGAGACCGACATTGTTACGGTAAACGTAGAAGGCACCACTCAGCAGATCCAGTTCCACAACTCAGCTGCGAAGACCCTTTTCACGGTTCCGGTCATCGGATATATGTCTATCGCGCTTCAGACCTTCGAGGGACGCATCATTCTCGGACTGATTGCTGCACTGATCGTCGTGCTGTTCATCGTTGCCGAGGTATGGAGCAATAAGGAAAGAGACGACAGGGAATACGAACTGGAAGAGGAAGAGGACGACGACGAATATTTCCGCGGCCTTGCCAAGAATGCGGCAAGAGGGCAGAACAACCGCACAGTGTATCGCGAGAAACCGGCGCCCACGCAGCCGGTCAGCAGTGAGGTTGATGCCTTTGCGGCAGCAGATGCGGGAATAAGCGGTGTAGCTGCGGCCGGCGCAGTTAAAGCGGCAGCAGACGGGGCCGTTATGGATCGGGAAACGACGAAGATCAATCTCGACGAAGCTCCGATCGTCGAAGAGGAAGAAGTTGATCCCGAAGAGGAAAGAAAGTTCTGGCAGACAAATGAAGAGTCGGACGCCATGCTTCGGGAGATCGCCGCGGCGCAGGAAGCAGTCATTGCGGAGGAAGCAGCGAGGAATGCTCTGGAAGAAAAGACAGCGGCGGACATAGAGAAGAATACCGGGGAGACGGCTGAAGAGAAGGCCGACGGAAAGAAGGCCGAAAGAGAAGCGGACACGCCTGCAGGGGAAGAGAAAACTGCGGAACCGGAAAAAGCCGCGCCGGAAGGTGAAAAGGGCAAGGATAATACGCAGCAGGCTCAGCCGGCAGGTACTTACAGGACCGAAGGTGAGGACTTCAGCGATATTGACGACAGCCAGATGGCGGAAATGGAAACTGCGCTTGAAACGGCGCTTGTCCATGCGGGCGAAAATGACAATGTCGATCATTCAAAGACAGCTGCGGCTGCTGTAGAGACGGCTGCTTCCGTGGCTGCAGAAGAGACGCCGGACGAGATAGAACTGGCCATTCCGGTACGTACTCTGGAAGAGATCCTTCAGGATGCTTATTCAAACGGAGAGGATCCCCACATTCGCAAGGATCCTGCCACAGGCATTACGCTTGTGGATTTCTCCGAAACTTTTGCGGATTAAGTTCCGCAGGAGATAAATGCCGGCGTGTCGGAATTGGCAGACGAGGCAGACTCAAAATCTGTTGTTGGCAACAACGTGCGGGTTCAAGTCCCGCCGCCGGCATTTCCTGAATACAGAACAGGCCATGCAAGAGCATGGTCTGTTCTGTATTATGAAGCTCTTTTCTGCGATGAAGACATGGACTATGCGGGGAAGCCTGTAAAAGAATCATCGATAACGGATGTTATTATGTGGATATAGGGGTGCGATAAAATGAAAAGACATATCTTAAATGTACTGCTTGCGCTTTGCCTTTGCCTGACGGCCTGTGGTACATCTGCCAATAATGACAGCTCATCTCAATCTGAATCAAAAGTGTCTGATTCAGGACCCATTACCTGTGCAATGGAGGATGAGTCTCCGGCAATCCGGAATGCGCCTGCCTATGACGTAGCTGATGCAAAAAAATACATTGACAGTATGCCGGAGATCAGAGAACTGATTGACACTATCGAATTGTCCCCGACTGGTATCACTGCTTTCGGTGAAAAAACACCTTCAGAAGAGGCTCTGGATAACTTGTATCAGGAAGTTCAGTCTCTCTCTGAGGGAAATCACAAAGTATCGCTGATGATGGTGGATCTCAGATCAAAATCCGGCGTTGCATATAATTTTTTACAGCCGATGTGTACACAGAGCACGATCAAGGCGATCTACGTTGGATCTGTTCTGGATGATAATCCCGATGCACTGAATGAAAACGGCGCTTATATGCGTGAAACGATAGAATTTTCTGCAAATACACCTTATCACAATCTGCGTGAGATTTATGGAACTGACCCGCTTTCCAAATGGTGCAGAGAAGTGGGTGTAGACGAAGGATTCGCAGAACAGCCCTACCCTCGTGCGTATACCGTAAAGGATATGTTCAAGATGTGGACGAAACTCTATTGTTTCCTCAACAGTGACAACATACCCGGAAACTTTGGCTCTTACTATGCAGACTCAAGCTGTTCGGCTGCGAAAAAACAGCTCGGCGGCAGGTTTCCTGTACAGACAAAAGCAGGTTGGGAGAGTGGGCTTGATGCAAGGCTGAATTATGATCCGGATGCTAAAATTCCTGACAAATACATTGACGGTGACCCAACAAATGATGAATGCGCCATTAACGATACAGGTATTGTTTACAGCGACCACGGCCCCTATATATTTGTGATCTATACAGATCACCCATTCTGCGTTTTACAGGACTATGTCACTGAAAATCCGCTGTATGAGCTTACGGAAAGACTGTATGAAGTCCAGTGCAGCCTTACATAAAAAGCGTTAGACAGCCCCTGTGTGACAGCAATGAAACACATCGGGTCTACCGGGAATTCATTTATTTCTATATCCCACCGCCTTTTTGGCTGGATTTTTGGTCCCGAATGCGGACCTTCTCTAGAAACTTCTAAAAAACTGTGCAAAAAAGCTGTGCGTTCAGTCGCACAGCTCACGATACGCAAGATCGATCGCATCGTAGTCATGCTTGTCGTAAATAATATTTTTCAGGATCTGGGCCGTTACCTGCGAACGGTTCCAGGGGAGGCCGCGGCCGGCAATGCCGATTCCGAGGATGACTGATTTGATGGTCTTGATGCCGCTTTTCATTTCACCGGTTCCTTCGGTGAAGATCGCACACATAAGCCTGCCCTTGTGGTAAAGATTGTCAACTTCTCTGACCCTGCAGGAAATGCCGAGAAGTTTCTGCAGCGCGTTGTGGATGGATACCACACACATCCGCGTGAAACGGACGGCATTGAACGCGGGCTCACGGTCGGGACGGATCACGACGCTCATATAGATGTTGTCCGCTTCCGCGTCAGGTGTTTTATTGTACGTTTCTGCCTTGGAGAATCCTTCATCAGTCTCCAAATGGTCGGTCACGAGTCTCGCGATCACAGAAGTGCCGTGGACTGCACCGCTGTCAACATATTCCTTGGCTTTTTTGATCGTGCAGGGAAGCTCGTTGAAAAAGTAAATAGGCGCAATGTCTTTTCCGTCGACACCGAGTTCTGTTAAATATCGGGAAATAAGGTCAGGTACCAGCTGGTCGGATAGAGCGATGAGCCTGTAACCTTTGTGGGTCACGGCATTGATCTTATAACCATCCGCGCGGAGCTGTTCTATAGCTTTCCAGACTGCATTTCTGGAAATATTGAGATGAGAAGCTATTTGAGAACCTGATACATATTCGTTTGTCCTGCCCCGGAGCGCCCCGAGGACTTTATCTTTGGTAGTCATATCACTATGATACCACAAAATGACAAGAATACGTATATAAAAATTGCATCGGACAAATGAGGCATATACAGTCCGCGCGGATCTTGATTATTATAATATACTATACTACCCGCATTGTCAACGCCTTATTTTGCGGAAGGTTGACAATATGGATAAATAATTAACAAGGATTTCTCAGACCTCAGACTATCTTCGCCAGCCCTTTCGCGTATGCCTTGAGCAGCTGTTTGTCGCGCTGGCTCAGCGAGGCGAAAATATCCAGGAATTCGTGCTGTGCCTTTGTAAGATGCGCGCCCTGATGATCTCCCGCGAAGAAATCCGGAAGGGAAATATCCATGCCGTCGCAGATCTTCTGCAGGGTGGGAATCGTGGGAATATTGTGCCTGTGGATCATATTGCTCAAAGTTGAATACGGTATGCCCGTCGCCTTGGCCAGCCGGTAATAGGTCCAGCCGCGTTCCGCGCAGAGTTCTTTAATGTGGTTGATGACGTCTGTATCTCTCATATCCTTCCCTCCGTTCTCAAAACTGTAATATTTTGTTCTCAATAGAATTATAAACGGTTATTCCTGCAATTGCAATCTTTAAAATTTCGATGTATAATCAAATCAAATCAAAATGATGACCCGGTCTGATACACCCGAAAAGGAGAAACCCGAATGAGCAAGAGCATACATACCGAAGCCGTCGACCGGTTGTTCGATTCCGTACTGCGGCTTAAGACAAGGGAAGACTGCTATGCTTTCTTTGAAGACTTATGCACAGTGAATGAACTGCTCTCTCTTTCACAGCGGCTGGAAGTTGCCCGTATGCTCATGATGGGGAAGACCTACCTTGAGATATCCGAGAAGACCGGTGCGTCTACGGCCACGATCAGCCGTGTCAACCGTTCACTGATCTACGGGAACGACGGGTATCAGATCGTATTTGACGATATTGACAAAGAATGATGGTTCTTTGAGAAACGGTTATTATATATGAGTGAATCAGATTGCAACAACCCGGCAGTCTACCATTTTATAGGGATCGGCGGTATCAGCATGAGCGGGATCGCGAAGCTCCTTCTGAATGGCGGATTTAAAGTGTCGGGTTCGGATAATACGAAAAGCGCCCTTACGGAAGAACTGGAAGAAGCGGGCGCGACAGTTTTCTATGGTCAGAAGGCCTCCAATATCCCTGCAGACTGCGAGATCGTAGTCTATTCCGCAGCCATCCGAACAGATAATCCCGAGTACGCCGAAGCGGTCCGGCGCGGTCTTCCAATGTTCTCAAGGGCTGAACTCCTGGGTATGATCATGAAGAACTATCAGAATGCTGCGGCGGTAGCGGGTACCCACGGCAAGACCACCACGACCGGCATGCTTTCCGAAATCTTTATGGCGGCCGGGCTCGATCCCACCATTTCCATTGGAGGCATCCTTCCCTCGATCGGGGGGAATTTCCGGATCGGCGGAAACCGTATGTTCCTGACGGAAGCGTGTGAATACACCAACAGTTTTCTGGAACTTTGTCCGGATATGGAAGTGATTTTGAACATTGAAGCGGATCATCTGGATTTCTTTAAGGATATTGATGATATCCGCGCTTCGTTCAGAGAGTTCACGCGTCGGCTGGATTCTGACGGCGTTCTGATCATTAACGCGGAGATCGAAGACCTCGGATACTTTACCGAAGGAGCGTCCTGCAAGTGCATAACGTACGGAGTGGATGTTCCGGCGGATTATCAGGCTGTCAATATCGAATACAATGATTCTGCGGTCCCTTCCTTTAACGTTCTGAGGAAAGGGAAGGACATCGGCAGGTTTTCACTGAACGTGCCCGGCGTCCACAACGCCGGCAACGCTGTGGCCGCCATCGCGTTGTCCGAGCACCTCGGCATTGACATGGAGACGGTCAGGGCCGGTCTGAAAGCCTTTGCCGGGACCGAGAGAAGATTCCAGAAAAAGGGAGAATTTAACGGGGTCATTCTCGTCGATGACTACGCGCATCATCCCACGGAGATCCGGGCTTCGCTGACGGCGGCTGCCGCCGTTCCGCACAGGAAACTCATGTGCATTTTCCAGCCTCATACCTATTCGAGGACAGCTGCGTTCCTGGATAATTTCGCGGATGCCCTGAGCCTTGCGGATGAGATCGTGCTGGCGGAGATTTATGCTGCCCGTGAGACCAATACCATCGGCATTTCCTCGGCGGATCTCTGCGATAAACTTACCGCGATGGGGAAGAAAGCCGTATTTTTCCCGACGTTCGAGGAAATAGAAGACTATGTCCTGAAGAATACCGCTCCCGGAGATCTCGTGTTCACCATGGGTGCCGGAAACGTGAACCGGATCGGGGAAGATATTCTGGAGAAGGTAAAATGATTACACTTGACGCAGGGGAGTACCGGCCGGATGTGCCGGTCCCGGAGGAATTCATCAGGACTTACCTCCCCGTTTCCCCCGGAGAATATGTAAAAGTATACCTGTATCTGCTTATGCTCCTTCAGCAGAAGGAGGCAGAAATTACGGTGAAGAGCCTTGCGAAAGCGCTTTCCTGCACAGAGGATGACATCATGGAGAGCCTGCGGTTCTGGAAGGGAAGAGAACTTCTGGAGCTGATCGTGAGAAATGACATTCTGACGGGAATCCGGTTCAGGAGACCGGAACCGAAGAAAAGCGCGGGAAATGTTTCCGCGGGACAGATCAGGACTTTGAAAAAAGAAAATAAGGACGCGGCCCAGCTCATTTTCGTTTCGGAACAGTATCTGAAGCGGCCGCTTTCCAGGAACGATATCAACGTACTGCTTTTTTTCCTGGAAGATCTGAAAATGCCCCTGGACGTCTGCGAATTCGTGGTGGAGTACTGTGTTCTGAAAGGCCATACGAACATCCGTTATATTGAGAAGGTAGGCCTGGCATGGCATGACAAGGGCATACGCAGCGTGAAGGAAGCCAGAGAGCAGAGCGGCATGTGGAATAAATACCATTACGACGTCCTGAAGGCTTTCGGCGTCAAAGGGCGCGATCCCGTACCGGACGAAGTGGCCTATATCGAGAAATGGCGCAGGGAATACGGATTTTCGATGCCCATTATACAGGAGGCCTGCGGCAGGACCGTCGCCGCGACCGGCAAGGCGAGTTTTAAGTATGCCGACAGTATTTTGAAGAACTGGCACGACGCGGACGTACATGATTTTAAAGATATAGAGAAACTGGATAAGATACACAACTCCAGGCGGGGCAGGAACGCCGGGCAGCCGGGAGGAGGCAATGCCGGATCTCCGGGTGCGGAGTCCGGTGCCGCCCGCAGGGAGTACGATTTTCAGAAAATCGCGGAAGACCGGAAACGGCTGGACGAAGCCTACGCTTCCTTTCCGAGGCTTTCCGAGATCGACGCGGAGGTATCGGAGCTCAGCATGAGAAAGGCACGGATCAATTTAGGCCTGACCGACGCGGACGATTTTGACCTGGAGAAAAGACTGACCGCGCTTGCGGAAGAGAGAACGGCGCTTCTTTTGAGAGCCGGATATACAGCAGAGGAAATCAGTGATGGCACATGAGAAAGACAACTACTACGATTCCGCCCCGTATGGAAGGCTGGGGATCATTGCCCTGAAAAGTTTTGAAAAACAGGGGAAAGAGGTAAACGATTATCTGGTGAACTGGCGCTCCGGACGGGAGCATGAGAACCGTCACAGTTCAGAATACGAAGGCTATGCCAGGGACACTTATCTGATCGGATGTCAGACCCCGCGTTTCGGTTCCGGAGAGGCGAAAGGCGTTATTTCCGAATCCGTAAGGGGCGACGACATTTACATTCTGGTCGACGTATGCAATTACGCGCTGACCTACAGCATGAACAGCGAGGAAAATCATATGTCGCCCGACGATCATTATCAGGATCTGAAGCGCGTCATCGCCGCGATCGGCGGCAAGGCGAGGCGGATCAACGTGATCATGCCCTTCATGTACGAGAGCCGCCAGCACCGGAGGAGCGGAAGGGAATCCCTCGACTGCGCGATGGCCCTGCAGGAGCTCGTCGGGATGGGGGTTGACAATATCCTGACCTTCGACGCCCATGACGACCGGATCCAGAACGCCATTCCGCTTCACGGCTTTGAAAATATCAGGCCCGCGTATCAGTTCATTAAGAACCTGCTGAAGCATTGCCCCGAGATCGAAGTGGACCGGGACCGGCTCATGGTCATCAGCCCGGATGAGGGCGGCATGAACAGGGCTGTCTATCTCGCCAATACGCTGGGCGTGGATTTGGGCACATTTTATAAAAGAAGAGATTATTCAAGGGTCGTGAACGGGAAGAACCCCATCGTTGCACATGAATTTCTCGGCGCCAATGTCGAGGGCAAGGATATGATCATCCGGGACGATATGATCTCCTCCGGGGAAAGCATACTCGAGGTCGCAAAACAGCTCAAGAGCCGCGGCGCGGGAAACATTTACATGTGCAGCACCTTCGGATTGTTCACGGCCGGCATGGAACCGTTCGACCGGGCGTACGAAGAGGGCATTTTCTCGAAGCTCCTCACCACGAACCTTGTCTATCAGACGGAGGAACTGCTTTCAAGACCGTACTATATTAACTGCAATATGAACAAATATATAGCTCTTATGATCGATACCCTCAACCACGATTCCTCGATCAGCGCTCTGCTGGATCCGGTCGAGAGAATACAGAATTTATTAAGGAGAACGAAATGTCAGTGATCAATGAATTGCTCCGCGCTGAAGCGGACGGCAGCCTTAGCTTCGGAAATTATCAGCTTGAATCCAAGACAAAACTCGACGGCTTTGAACATCAGGGCGATATTTACAAAGTCAAGACCTTTAAGGATATCACCAGGCTGGAGAAGAACGACACATTTTTATTTGAATCGGTCCCGGGGACCGTCGTGACCGACCTTATTTACAATCCCGAAGGCGTATGCTTTACGATCGAGGGTCCGGAGGATACCCAGGTGACGCTGGATCTGACGGAAGACGCTGAATACGCCATTTATATCGGAGACGATGAAATCGGGCGCATCAAGACGAACCTGAGCGGAAAGCTGAGCTTTTCCATCGGGCTTGAAGAACTGAAGGAAGCGAAGGTGAGGATCATCAAGATCTGAATCCTGCGTGAATCGTAGTACGTAAAGAACACGGCTGCCGTTTTTCAGATGATCCGGCAGCCGTTCATTGTCAGAGCGGAGGTATAAAGTGGCAAAGGACAAGAAAAGCGCTTTCTTCTGTCAGAACTGCGGTTATGAATCCCCCAGATGGATGGGGCAGTGCCCGGCCTGCAGACAGTGGAATACCATGGTCGAGGAACTCATGCCGGCAAAGACGGCTGCCGCTTCCGGACCGGTGAAAAAGAACGCACCGCTGAGCCTTTCACAGGTGTCCGCGGAGGAATCCGCCAGGATGAGTTCGGGGATCGAGGAGCTGGACCGTGTCCTCGGAGGAGGGATCGTGGCCGGTTCCCTGATGCTGGTCGGAGGTGACCCGGGCATCGGAAAATCCACCCTGCTCCTTCAGACGGCCAGGCTTCTCGCAAATGAAGGCAGAGATGTTCTTTATGTTTCGGGAGAGGAGAGCGCCAGGCAGATCAAAATGCGTTCGGAGCGGATCGGAAAATGCTCCGACACGCTCAAAATCCTGTGCGAAACAGACATCGACCGCATCACCGAGATCGTTGAAAAGGAAATGCCGAAGCTTCTGATCATCGATTCCGTCCAGACCATGTATACGGAAAAGGCGGCCTCGTCTCCGGGAAGCGTATCTCAGGTCAGGGAGACGACGGCAGCGCTCCTGCGGCTGGCGAAGACCACCCAGATCCCGGTCTTCATCGTCGGACACGTTACAAAGGACGGAAATGTGGCCGGTCCCAGGGTGCTGGAGCACATGGTGGATACCGTGCTGTATTTTGAAGGCGACAGACATGCTTCTTACAGGATCCTGCGTTCGGTCAAGAACCGGTTCGGTTCCACGAACGAGATCGGCGTATTCGAAATGGCGGATACCGGTCTGACAGAGGTGCCGAATCCTTCGGAATATATGCTGGAAGGCAGACCCGGGGGAGTGCCGGGGTCGGTCGTCGCCTGTTCTATGGAAGGGTCGCGCCCGGTCATGATCGAGATCCAGGCCCTGGTTGCGAAGAGCAGTTTCAATATTCCCAGACGTACGGCCAACGGCACCGATTTCAACCGCGTGAACATGCTCATGGCCGTACTCGAAAAAAGAGGCAGGCTGCCTCTTTCGTCCTATGACGCGTACATCAATATTACGGGCGGAATCCGAATGACCGAGCCCGCCGTGGATCTGGGAATCGTACTGGCTATCGCTTCCTGCATGAAGGATTTTGTCGTGCCCGAAGACACGGTCGTTTTCGGCGAAGTGGGTTTAAGCGGCGAGGTGCGTTCGGTGAGCCGCGCTTCCCAGAGGATTTCCGAAGCTGCGAAACTGGGCTTTAAGAAAGTCGTGCTGCCGAAAAGCAGCCTGCGGTCGGTCCGCGGCGCCGCGGACGGGAGCATCGAACTCCTGCCGGTGAGCAATGTGCGTGAGCTGCTGGCCCTGTTCTGAGCCTGCTGTGAAGGCCGGACCTGAAAGAATGCTTTGCATTATGTCAGGATATGAGGTATGATAGTGTTCGCTGTACCAAAAACAGCGGAAGGACGTACTATTTATGAAGCAGAAAAGAGAAGACATCAGAAATGTGGCAATCATAGCGCACGTCGATCACGGCAAGACGACGCTCGTCGACAAAATGCTGCGGCAGACCGGCATTTTCCGTGACAATCAGGAAGTGCGCGAGCGTGTTATGGACTCCAATGACATCGAGAGGGAACGCGGCATTACCATTCTTTCAAAGAATACCGCGGTGACCTACAACGGAGTGAAGATCAATATCGTGGATACTCCCGGACACGCCGATTTCGGCGGCGAAGTGGAGCGTGTACTGAAAATGGTCAACGGCGTGATCCTCCTTGTGGATGCCTTTGAAGGCGCGATGCCGCAGACCAGATTCGTGTTGAAAAAGGCGCTGGAACTGGATCTGAAAGTGATCGTCTGCATCAACAAGATCGACCGTCCCGAAGCCCGTCCCAATGAGGTGGTGGACGAGGTGCTCGAGCTCATGATGGATCTGGACGCGTCCGACGACCAGCTGGACTGTCCCTTCCTTTATGCGTCCGCCAAGCTCGGACATGCCGTACTGGATCTGAGCGATGCACCGCAG
>Ga0310690_10006639_pt1 | contig 15136 bp, 3 predicted proteins | sample AusTroGonzalo_MG_2_FD_207661 | JGI IMG/M metagenome (GOLD analysis project Ga0310690, IMG submission 207661) | Bovine rumen microbial communities from tropical cattle in Woodstock, Queensland, Australia - Gonzalo_04 (v2) (version 2) | ecosystem: Host-associated > Mammals > Digestive system >...
TTACCAACGAAAACCACCAACTGCGCTATACGGGCTTGGGCGTATTCATGGCAAACAACGGTGCCACGAAGCCCGACATCATGTTCAACCAAGAGGTTGACTTTGTCTTCCTGGCCGACGGCTCGGAAGACGGCAACTGGACCTACTCTCCACTGAAGTACTGGCCAGCAGACGCGGTGGGCGTAAGCATCTATGCCTATGCGCCCTATGTGCCCCTTGCATCGCTGCCCGATGCAGGCTCCGGCATCATCAATATCTCAGACAATAACGAGACCATACCCCATATTTTGTACGCGCGCGCGAAACATCCCGAAGGGAATGTCGATTTGCTGTGGCACTACCACCAGGTAGCGGCAGAGGATGCCTTCCTCGTAGGCGATGACCACCGTCCCTCGATGGGGAATGCCATTCCCCTGAACATGCAGCACGCGCTGGCGCGCGTCAAACTCAGCCTGGGCATCACCAATGGTTCATCCCTGGCTGCAGGCGAGAAACTGCTGGTGAAGCGCGTCACCCTGAAGGGCAACTTTGCCAAGACAGGACAACTGAACCTGAACAGCACCGGCACCACGCCCACATGGACCAGTCAGGAGCTGGCCGACCCTACCGACGACGGCGACAATGACAACAGCATCATCATCATAGACTGTAACCCCGAGACCTGCCCCGCCTCCTACGGCATCATCGACGAGAAGGCGCGCTATCTCGACAACCTGCCGGGCCGCTGGCAACCCGCAGGACTGCCGCATGTGGATTACGACGACACAGATGCCGACACCAAGGCGGCAACATCCACCAACTTGCTTTGCATGGGCGATGCCGTGAGCTATCTCTACCTGATACCGCAGACGGGTTTGGAGTTCACCTGTGTGCTGGACTACTGCATCGTCAGCGCGGACGGCAGTACAATCACTCCATGCCAGCGCCCCGAAGACGGCCCCTACACCATCAGCAGCCTGGGCACCCTCGACGGCAACAAGACATACGATTTGACATTGAAGATAACGATATAGGAAGTTGAAAGTTGAGAGTTGAAAAGACGTCATAACGTCATAACGATATAACGTGATAACGAAAAGAACCATAGCAGGAAAGATGGGACCTATACGACTTATAGGTCTTATGGGACTTATGGGTCTTATGGGTTGCAGCGGGGAGGTGACTGCTGTGCCGGAGGCGGGGGAGCCGCTTCAGGCAATTGCGCTGAATGTCTATACCTCCCAGCCGATGGCTACGCGCGCTGACTCTTCTCTGCTGGCAGAATCGGCCATCCCTGGCGGCAAGAGCATCGGGGTGTATGCCTACTATCACGACAACAGCTCGTGGAGCGATGATGCCACTCCCAACTTCATGTTCAACCAGCAGGCCACCAATGAGGGGAAAAACAATCCCTTCAACTATTCACCTATCAAATACTGGCCGAACGAAGAGGAGGACAAGCTGAGCTTCATCGCCTATTACCCCTACTGCGACGGCTCGGAGGAGCAGATAGCAGCCCTAGGCCTCACACCCAACTTCGCCAATACGGACACAGGACTGCCCACGTTCGACTTTGTCGTCAAGGACACCGTCAAGGAGCAGGTGGACTTCCTTGTCTCCGACCTCATGCCCAATCAGACGAAGGGGCGTATCACGGACTATGTGCGCTTCCTGTTCCGGCACGCCACAGCAAAGATAGAGTTCCGTGTGGTGGTCGATGAGGCCGTGCGCAAGGACCTGGCATACTTCACCCTCAAAAGCATTGCCATCACCAACATCAACAACGAAGGCACCATTACACCGACATACAATGCCCCCGTGCCACCCGAGACAGAAGGCACGACATCGTTCAGCTGGACGGCAACAGGTGAGCATACCTATTACTGCAAGACCACAGAAGCCTACCTGCTGATGCCCCAGACATTGTGCGACGATGCACAGCTGGTGGTCAACTACGACCTTGCATTCAAGAGCGAAGGCACCACCTACATCTACGACAAAAGCGGCAACCCGATTGCCACCGAGGAATACGTGTTCAATAACCGCCAAAGCACTGTGCAACTCAACACCCTGAAGAAAGGCAGCACGGACGACGCGCTGGACACATGGGAAGCCAATCACCACTATGTGTATGTCATCCGCATCGGTGCCAAGCGCATAGACTACCACGGCGAAGTGGTCGATTGGGGAGAAACAACGGTATGGGACGATATCAACGTGGACCAGCCGGATATTTAAGTTGAAAGTTGAGAGTTGAAAAGACGTCATAACGTCATAACGAGATAACGTGATAACGAAAAGAACCATAGCAGGAAAGATGGGACCTATACGACTTATAGGTCTTATGGGACTTATGGGTCTTATGGGTTGCAGCGGGGAGGTGACTTCTGTGCCGGGGGCGGGGGAGCCACAGCAGGATTCGATTCCTATTGGCTTCCGGGCTGCGGTGCTCAATGGCGGCACCCGCGCCGGTGGGGGCGGGGAACTGACGACGGCATCCCTGCAGGCAACGGGCTTTGGTGTCTATTGCTGGTACACGGAAGACAGAGATGTGGCTTTTACGGACAGCAAGGGCACAACACCCTCCACACATATCAGCACCTACGCCAAATATATGCTCATGCGCAATCAGAAGGTGGAATGGAAGAAGTGGGACGGCGAGAGCAATCCGGCATCATGGAACTACACTCCCTCGAAGTACTGGCCGCTGGATCCGAGAGAGAAACTGACCTTCCGCGCCTACGCACCCTACAGCAACTACCAGCTGACCGATGGCACTACTGGTTTGCCCCTCCTGCCTGTTGTGGTTGACGCGGACGACTACCACAACAATACACAGCCCGACCCGCTTTGGGGAACGAGCAAGCACGATGGAACAGTAGATGGAGATGATGCCGAGCTGAACAACGAGGTCTATGGCAGACTCTATAACAACTACACCTATCCCATGAGCGGCACCCTGCTCGCCGCAGACGAGCGTGACGGTTGCATAGACTGGTACTTCCATCACGGCATGGCGAAGCTCATCTTCTGGGGAATGCTCAGTGAGGACAGCAATGAGAGTGTAGATGAGGTGACAATCACCGGCATCACACTCACTCCCCTCTACAACCAGGGACTGCTCGACATCAGTAGTCCTGTGGGCGATGCCAGCGACAAGCCCTACTGGGAAGACTGCAGCGGCACCATGAGTGTGACCATAGACGGCGACGACCTGAGAGACGATAACAACGACCCGACAAACGTCATCAACACGACAAGCATGACGCAGCTGACAAGCAAGGGCCTGCTCATCATCCCCCGCAATTTCAGCGAGTTGACGCCGATGACACTTACCGTCACCTTCCTGAACGGCAAAGGAGATGAAGTCAGCATGTCATCAGAAATCACACAGAAATTCCAGGGCAACACCGTTTACACCCTGAAGATGACCGTCAGCAACATCCTGTATGTGGAGATAGACGTGGTGCAGTCTGCCTTTGATAACTGGGAAGACCAGAGCGCAGACCATACGGTGTATAACTGGTAAGGAAAAGGGAAGAGTGAAAAGGGAAAAGTGAATAATTAAAAAGACGGTATAACGTCATAACGATATAACGTGATAACGTGATAACGTGATAACGAAAAGAACCATAGCAGGAAAGATGGGACTTATAGGTCTTATAGGACTTATGGGTCTTATAAGTTGCAGCGAGGAGGTGGAGCAAGGTTGCAGCGAGGAGGTGGAGCAGCCTGCGAAGCCTCAGGTGACTGTGAAGCTGCTGCCCTATATGCCGGACTATATGGATGCGGCGATGACACGTGCGTGGACGCCGCCAGAAGGCTACTCCCTTGTTGCTGGTTCAGAAAACAAGTCCATCGGCATCTTCTTTACGAAAGATGGTGAGGACCCGAAGAAAGGATACTTTGTGTATCAGCGCAGCGAGGACAAATGGCTCACGAGTGTGGAGATAGGTTCGGCCGACACCTACTACCTCTACGGCTATTATCCGCATACCAGCAATATCTCGAGCAGCATTGCTCCTGGTGCCGAAAGCAAATACAGCAACGGTGCCGTGATGAGCATCAACAACCTGCCGACTGTGACGACCAACGACTTCTGTGTGGTGGTGGGCGCAAAGAACGGAAAGGATGACTACAATGCTGATCCTGCGGTGTCTTACGAAGTTGAAAACCTCGCAAACGGAGACTTTGAGTACAGGGCAGAGGCCACAGGTGAAGGGGGTGGCAGCAACTATGTCTTCCTGCTCTTCGACCATCTCTATTCGGCCCTGCAAATACGCTTCAAAGTGGATGCAGAGTACAGCACCCTGCGCACCATCAAGCTCAAGTCGCTCCAGTTGCAGACCTACACAGAGTCAGGAGTCAACAAGAAAAGATGTAATGCGACGGTCACGCTGGAGAAGACAACCGGTCTGGCCAATGTCGTGTTTGCAGGCCGAGGCGAAGACGAGAGCCCTACCACCTTCTATGAGCCAGACGAGCCCGTGACACTGACCACCAGCTACAGTGATTACAAGTGCTGTTTCATGCCGCAAGGCGTCACCAAGCTTGCCTTGATAAGCACCTATGACATCTACGACAACAACCCGTCGGAAGGGCATCCCGAAGGAAACCTCATCCGCAAGAATCAGACTGCAAGGAACGAAATAGACATGAGTAAGTTGGAGACTCGTCTCACAGCCCAGAAGGGCACCCGATACACCATCAACCTGACAATACTGCCCACGTACTTGTATATGATGTCGGACGATGACTTGATTAATCCGACGATAGAGGAGTAGGGAACATTGAACATTGAACATTGAAAGAGCGTCATAACGTCATAACGATATAACGTGATAACGAAAAAGACCATAGCAAGATGGATGGGGGCTTACGGAGTTCATAGAACCTGTGGGCTGCTGTTGCTGTGGCTTTTGGCTATAGGGGCTTTTGCTCAAACCCGGATAACCATTGGCGGCAATGTCTATGGCGGCGGCAACTCTGCCGACGTGGACGGCAATACCACTGTGACCGTCCAGGGCGGCGACTTGAAGAAAGTCTTCGGTGGTGCACGTATGGCCAATGTGGGCGGGCGCAGCTTCGTGAACATATATGGCGAGGAATCCACCAGCGACATCTTCATCGTAGAGGTATATGGCGGAAACGACATAGCAGGCATCATCGGAGTGTCTGGCGAAGAGACCACCGTTCCCACCGAGTTGACAGATGTGCTTGGGGAAGGGGAGACAAAGGAAACCAATCCCGAGAAGAATGCTATTGACAATACCTGGAAGACCTTTGTCCGTACCAGTCGCTCAGCAAAGGGCGATGGCTCGGAGAAGAATGCTGTTATTATTGGTAAGTTGTTTGGCGGCGGCAACGGCGACTTTGACTACGAGCAGTCAGAACCCGTTGACGGAAAGGTAACGCACAACATCTATAACAGAGGCGACAGGTCCTCCTATATTGCCCAGATAGTTACGCCAGAAGGAGATGTGGGTTTCAAAAAGCCGGAAGCCTCCAAGACCTACCTGGAGATTAAGGGCGGCTGTATTGCCCATCTCTATGGCGGCGGTAACAATGCTACGGTGACGGAGAACACCACCATCAGCATCAACAACGAGAGCGACGACCTCGAAACTCAAGTCAATGCCTATGCAACCGCTACTGGATCATCCTTTAAGGATGCACTGGAATATCTGGTAAGTAAAGTTCAACTCTCCACCTTCCAGGGCGACTACTCCAGTTGGAAGTTCAACTTTGCCCGTGTCTTTGGTGGCAATAACAGGGCAGAGATGTCCATCCGTCCCGTCTGGAACTTGCAGAAAGGCATGATACGCGACCTTTACAGTGGCGGCAACATGGGACGTATGACTCATGAGAACGGTCTGTTCCTTAACATCAATCCTGTCAATTCGAATTCCTTAGTCATCAACAACGTCTATGGCGGTTGCCGAATGGCGGATGTGCGTCCCAAGACCAATGTATGGAACCCGTCCTTGGAGAATCCAGTGACAGGCACCCTTGGCGACTACGAGGATGCCATCAGTGTGAAAAAGGAGCCGGGCTACTTCTTCCCGCCTAACTTTGCGGCCCGTGTGCTCGTACAGGGCGGCGACATCAACAATGTGTATGGCGGTAACGATATCCGAGGAAAGGTTTATTTCGGCAATGCGGTAGGTGTAACCACCAGCATCAGGGGCGACATCTACGGCGGCGGCAATGGTGCCTATGCCTATACGGACAATGAAGAGCTTGAGGGCGATTCAAAATATGGTGACTTCTGGTATCCAACATTAAATTACAATTCCTCAGCAGAGGCTCTGAATGCCATCCGTCCCGATGCCGAACAGGTGTCCATCATGGTGCGCGGCGATGTCGAGAATCCAGAGAATCCCACCATCATCGGCGGCTCCATCTATTGTGGTGGTAATTGTGCCACACTGGAGGCCGATCCCGACCATGCCAACCTTGCCGACTATCCGATGGTGGAACTGAAGATAGGTACCAACGTCATTGCCGACAATGTGTTCCTTGGCAACAACGGAAAAGGCATGATAGAAGAAAGCGTCCTGAGCCAGTATGCAAGCGATGTCGAGGAAATAGGTGGTGACGAACAGAAGTTCAGCAGTATAGATTTGGAAGACCCCTCTACAATGGAAACCTATATGGAAGGTGTCGCCATGGATATCATTCCAAGGTTGAGCTTTGAGGATGCAGCTAAGGGTGACCGCACTACTTACAGGCCCTACAGTTCATACATAGGTTCCTTCTATTGTGGCGGCAACGTGGGTAGTATGACCTACGAAGGCAAGAACACCATGGATTTCACAGCTCCTATATATATATATAATAAGGTAGTGGGCGGTTGCAACGATGCCTTTGTGCCTGCACGGGACGGACTGAATGCTTTCTATCGTGGCGGTGTGCTGGGCAGTGCCAGCGAGCGCGACGACTTTACCGATGGCAGCGGCAACATCCGCGACCGTCTGGAGCTGAACTTCAAAGGACTGAAAATACAGCCCATGCGAAGGAACCACGTCTTTACCCCCGTTGCCAATGGCACGACACTGACAGAAGGAAATGAATACTATAAATCCAACATACCTTTCCATGCCGATAAAATCATTTCAGATGGTACAGAAGTAGCCAGCCCAGAGACACCTTACTACGAGCTGACATCACTGGGCACAGGGCTGGAATGGAACACTGTAAAGTGGAATTCCGACATACGTGGCTTTACCGCAACAGGCAGCACAGGTGCTGATGACGCCCGCCGACTGTATGACGGAAATATCTACGGCGGATGTTACAACAGCGGTATCGTGAACGGCAATGTGACCATCAACGTCAACCAGAAGCTGATAGAGAAGGAGGTCCTGTTTGCCAGCGGTGACGGCAAACCCAATGTGGATTACGAGAGCCAGCGCGATGACCTGCTTGACGTAGCCCTGGCAGTCATGGGTGGTGGCTGCGGTGAGCAAACCGAGATGTGGGGCAGTACGACTGTGAATTTGAACAAGGGTGCAGCTTTCCTGGTCTATGGCGGCGGAGAAAAGGGCATCGTAGGCAAGAGCGATACGCAGGAGTTCAATCCGGCCTACAGTACCACCGTGAACCTGAAGGGTACCAAGACCATTTACTCGTCGGATGCAGTTGATGCAGACGTAGCCGAGGCCGAGTACATCTTTGGCGGTGGCAACCAGGGTAATGTTTACGGTAACACCTGTGTTAATCTGGGCAATGGGCGTATCTATGATGCCTTCGGCGGAGCCAGCAATGCCGACATTCAAGGTCACACAGAGGTTTACATAGGCCGTCAGCCCGATGGAGCGGGTGATTACAAGGCTGGTTTCCCATGGATTCGCGATAACGTATATGGCGGTAGCGACTTCGGTGGCACCATCTGGGGCGACTATGAGGATGGCTATAACTTTGAAAGTCGCGTCAGCAGTAGCGATGTGCTGGCATCTGTTCACGGCACGCCCACCAATGAAAGCCCCGGCGTTCTGAAATCCTCCACTTATGTGGAATATGAGATTGGCCGCGTTGACTCCATCTTTGGCGGCGGTTACGCCCAGTACGATTATGGCGACACCGAAACCTATGGATTGGATGCCGAGATGCCTTCTATGGAAAGTTCCTTTGTGAATATCCGTCCCAACAGCAACGAGAACAACGAACTCCATTATGTCTTCGGCGGTGGTGCTGGCTATCCCAGAAATCGTGACGGCGACATGTCGCAAGACCGCAGCTATATACTCATCGATATTCAGAAGGACGGTGACAAGGATGTGGAGAACTTCAAAGACCTGGAAATCTTCGGCTCCGGCAGTTACAATGGTATGGGTATGTCTCTTGACAAGGATATTGCATCCGATCCTGCCACAGCAGACATGGCTTCGGTCATCATTGACCTGATGAACGGAAAGGTGGGCAATGTCTATGGCGGCAGCTACAACGAAGGTGTCACACGCCGCACGGTGATTAACGTGCCAGCCCAGTCCACTATCAACATCGGCAATATCTTCGGTGGCGCGTATGGTACGCAGATACTGCCACCCTGCGATGTCTATGAAAGCCACGTCAACTACAACAACACCAGCGAGAAAGCCCGCGTAAGCGGTGCCATCTATGGTGGTAACAACAACGAGCGCCGTACACTCTACACCCAGGTGAACATCTCCTCGCCTGTATGGTCGGACAAGGATAAGGGCTATCTGGCCAATGTCTATGGCGCAGGCTACAATATCAACACATGGTCGGAATATACCGAAGTGAACCTGTTGGCCGGTGCCAAGGTCTATGAGGCTTATGGCGGCGGTAACATGGGACATGTGCTCAATGCCGAGAGCGTGCAGAAGTACATGCAGCTGTATAAGGACTACCCATCACCTCAGATATCAACCGAAGATCCCTATTGGAAAGATTTAAAAGACAAGAACGACCTATGGTATATTGATGGCGATGGCAATCAAAGACTATATGATAAGCATGTTGATCGTTGGGCCTCTGACTGGGAGAACGCCTGGACAATGGGCGACTACTACACGCCCAACACAGAATATGACAACTACATAGACAATGAAGCCACCAACCTCAACAACACTCAGCCAGGACTGATAAGAACGGCAGAGATGGACGACCGCGACTATAGCGGCTACACAGAAGAGGAAAAGGCGAAGCGATATCAGAAATACAATTCCAATGTCATCATCAACGAGGGTGCAACCGTTGTGAACTACGCTTATGGCGGCGGATATGGTTCGGCAAATGTTCAGCTGAGCGGCGATGTCTATGGCAACACATACATAGCCTTGCTGGGCGGTACGGTCAATAAGGACATCTATGCTGCGGGTACAGCCGGAGCGGTAAACGACCTCTTTGGCGTAGGCACATACAATGCCAGCACCAACCCGAATGGTTTCACCGCCACTGCCAATGCCTACATCAAGGGCGGCTCCTGCCGTAACGTCTATGGTGGCGGCTGGCTGGGTAATGTGGGTCATCACTCAGGCACAATCAATGACTCTCCTGACAGCGATATCCCAGGCGAAACCCATGTGGTGATAGGCGACCTGAACGGTACCAGCTTCACCAATGGCATTCCCACCGTACAGCGCAATGCCTACGGCGGTGGCGAGGGTGGTGCAGTCTTCGGCACAGCCCACTTGACGCTGAACAACGGCTATGTGGGTTATCAGTATGACGATGGGCAATACAAGGAGAAGATAGAGGACAACACCAAGCCCACCCCCAATACGCTCCTCACGGATGCAGGCTGTCTGTTCGGTGGCGGTTACATCGACAACAGCAGTGTGGACAAGACTAGTGTGTACATCTACGGCGGCCATGTGCGCGGTAGTGCTTTTGGCGGCGGTGAGGTGGCTGCCATCGGTCGCGGCAGCATCAGGAAGACCATCGTAGGGGGTAAGACCACATTTGCATTGGAAGGCATCTACCGACCGGGCAAGACGCGTATTGAGATGTATGGTGGACAGGTGCATCGCAATGTCTATGGCGGTGGTCGAGGTGCCGACAACCTTGGCGGTCACGGCTCGCTCAACTGTGACGGTTATGTCTTTGGCCAGACAGAGGTTCACATCCATGGTGGCGAAATAGGCACAGTATCAGGCTTGGCCGACGGTGACGGCAACGTCTTCGGTGGAGGCGATGAAGGCTTTGTGTATAGTGCCTACGAAAATGAAGACGGCAGTTTTGGATGGGGTGTAAAGTCAGGCACACGCTATGGCAATATATATCAGGGATACTACTATAAACATATATGGAACAACAGGGATGATGTGGAGGAGAAGTTCCTGCATGAGAATGGTGGCGAGCGCATCTTCACAGAGGACTGCAAGGTGCTGATTGAGCCCAGCATGAGGGTTCTCTCGGATGTTAATATTAATGGTCATGACTATGTGGCAGGTGACTATGTGCCCACCAGCGACCTGAACACCTTGCCGAACAAGAATGCCGATACAAGATGGGCAAGCCTTGATGACACGGGTATCATCATCCACAATGCTGTCTTTGCCGGTGGTAACACACCTTCCGGCTCCTTGACGACGGGTGCCAATGTTTCGTCTGTATTCGGTAATGCCACCGCTTCCATCAGCGACATCTTCCATCGCGACATGATTACGCTGGGCACTCGTCACACAGGTGGTCTATATGGTGACGGAAACCTGACGCTTGTCGATGGCTACCGCGAATTGAACATTACCAACTATGGAACGGACTATTACAGCATTGCCAAGGAAATCGGCATCGACACCTACCATGCACTGCCCGACCGCGAAGCCGATTACTATGAGTTGAAATACACCTGCCTCAAGGTATGTCAGGACAAAGAAAAAACCAGATACAAGCCCGAGGAGAAAGACGGACTCGGCAATGTCATCAGTAAAGCCTCTACCATCACAGCCGATGAGATGCAGAACCTGTTCGTGACAACAGATGAGTCAGGCAATAAGGTATCAGTCGAGCAAGATGGAGTTGCTATTCTGGTGTATGACGAAAAAACGGGCGAGTGGGTTCCCAATAAAGAAGCAGGATACTGGGAAGAGAGCGGTGTGCTGCCCGTCTATGCAGGCCGATTGATGAACAGTATCCAGCGTGCCGACTTATGCGGTGTCTTCGGTAGCCGCATGGTGATGCAGGGTGCTCAGGACCGCGTGCCCGAGGAGGCTGACTACACCAACTACACCATCAACCGTGTGCGCGAGGTTTCGCTGAACAAGAAAACAGAGGGCGGTGTGGACCATGGCAACTACTTCGGCATCTACAGCATTGTGAACTATCTGGGTGCGCTGACCAGTGATGTGAACTTCGGTGCTGTCAGAAAGACCGACAATCCGGACGCAGCTACCTTCAAATCAGATATTGAGATAGACGAGAGTACCTATGCCTATGAAAGTGCTGGTGCCACCTACTCCAATTGGAAACGAGCCCATATCAAGGACCGTACCCGCAACAATGGCAGCAGCCATAACAAGGTGGCGCTGGCATCTGGTGTCTATCTGGAACTGACCACAGAGGAGAGCACGGGATTAGGTTTGTACGAAAAGGTCTGGGGCCCCATCACAGGTGTTGTTGAGCTGGACCTCATCAATGTTGCGCCCGGCATAGGCGGCGGTTTCGTTTATGCAAAGAACCAACATGGTGTTCGCAGCGCGACAGATCACAAAAACACCACACTGACAGCTTTGAACAGAGGAGCTGCCACACAGTGGGACTATACATACAACACAACGGAGGATGCAGCTCATCAGATGGAGTGGGAGACCTCCGGCAACTTTGTACACAGCACGCAAACCATCATCGACGACTGCTACAACATCAGCAACCGATATATGGGCGAAGGCAAGATGCCTGCCCACTACTGGTACATCAAGGGCTCTGTCTATGTCTATGACCAGTACATCTCTGCCTATACCGGTTCGTCCAATGCCTTCAGCGAGTCTGTGGAAATCCCGCTGACCATTGCTGCTGCATCGCATGGCAAGATGAAGTTGCTGAATGTGATGCCCAACCGCTATGCCTATTACGCATCGCCGGGTGTTGAAATCGGCAGCGGCAAGCGTATCGTCATCAATGATAAGTCCTACTACAAGAACGACCCCATCAGCTACTGGGATTGGTATCTGCTGAGTCCGTCGGAAAAAGACTTGTTCATCGAGAAGACCTATGTGAACTGCATAACCTGTAAGATAGACGGCGTGGAATATGCTGCCGGCACATATATCATGTCCGATAAGCAGTTTACCATCTTCAAGAACAAAGTGGGTGGTCACACCTACACCGATTCCGAGGACCAGCCTATCGAGAAGGCCGACAAGGTTCTTGCTGACGATGACTATATTTTCCGCACATCCAACAACGTCAGCCATGACCAGGGCTACATCCTGACCTACGAGGTGAACAACCCCAGCATCTGGGATAACTGGTACACGCCCAAGATTGGTGATTATACCAATAAGAAAACACTTGTGGAGTACGAAGCCATGGATGTCGCAACAAAGACAACCTATGATGACGGTCCAACCTATCGTCTTGATCCCACGAAGGTGGCAACCGATGGTGTCGTCCTTGGCCAGCGAGACTACAAGAGAGGCGATCTTATCACCAAAAATGTGGAAGATGCCTATCAGGCCATCCCCAACAAGCCCGCATCTCCTAGTCAGGCTACATTTGAAAAGGCATATATCGTCACCGAAAAGATTACTGTCACGGAAGACGGCAAGGATACGCACTACAATCTTGGTGTGGCTGTATCCAAGACCTTTGCCGATGCTCATAGCGGTAGTGTAGCGGAAGCCTATATCTGCACCAGCTCCATCTCACTCACGAAGGAGGACATCCTCTATAAGGACTCCAAACTGACAAAGACGCAGGCGGAAGGCTATGTTTCGGATACAGAAACCAAGATGAATGCTCTGAAAGCAGGAGCCAGTGCATTGACGCTCGATGCCATCAAGGCATTGGAGCCTGCAGAAGGCTTTACTGCCGAAGACAAGAAGTCGTTGGTACAATTGGCTACTCTGAGAGAAGAATTGAAGACCTATCTCGTTCCTGCCTACTATTGTACCGTAGATGGCAAGTATGGTGGTGCCTACTATGAAAAGAACAAGAACTATCGAGGTCTGGAGGCCTGGAGCTCTATGTCGGGAAGCGACCGCGAGAAGTTCATCTTCAACTATGATGCACTGGACCTTCTCATCGATTCGCTATACAGCAATGCAGAAGGCGAAAAGTACCAGTACGATGGCAACTATACCACTGAGGAGGAAGTCAAGGATGTCTCTACAGGCAACAAGGCTGGCTACTCCGTCACCCAGAGTGTGGACTACACGGCAACATTCAACGACGACGAACACAATCTGAACCTGGGATTTGGCAATGACGTCACCCTCACACGCTATAATGGCTCGACAGAGAAATATGAAGTCGTGACCGACAGTATTATCAAGTTAGACGACGAACTAGAGCGCGATGTCTTTGAAAGTCTGCCCAACGAACAGCGTCACTTCGCTCCTATTGCAGCAACGACTGCCGGCACTTATTATGTGGTGAACACTGCCTTCCAGGTAGGTGCTACGCCATACGCTGTAGGAGAAACCATCAGCCGTGAGACTTACGAAGGCTTACCCGAAAAAGGCAACGTGACCGTGTTGGAAGTAAATGAAGCTAACAAAGGCACCTACTATTACTGCCGTGAAGCTTACCCAATGGGTGTAACCGTGACACCGGTAGCAGATAGTGTCATTAAAGGTGCTGGTGGTGGTACCTCCGATGGTAATGTCCAGGTTGGCACCCTTATCACCAGCGGACAATACAATGCACTTCCCAACCAGCAGAAGAACTTTACTATCCACGGCGTTTCGCCCACCGAGACCAGTACGCTGTATGTGAGCCGCGAGAGCGACATCTACGACCTCTCCAAGGAAAAGATTATCACTGTTATCTATCAGTATGACTACGACGAGACCGACGGCAGCGACAATGTGACACCCGTCAGCGAGCGCCATATACTGAACATCCACCTGACGTTCAAGAGTGGTGTGCCCACCGTGGAGAAGATTAACAAGCCCGAGATTATCCTGCCTGGTGACATCATCAGTCTGCGCGAACCCACTGTAACTCCAGGTGCCTACGAAATCACGGGCGGTGGATGGGAACTGTTCGAGACACAGCGCGATGCCGAGAGCCATTCCAATGGCATCGAATACACCCCGGCATTCGATCCCCTCTATTGGTATCAGGATGAGTGGTATGTGGCCTACTATGCCAAGAGCTATCTGGGTCGCACCTATTCCAATGCCGTACCCGTCAGCGTGGCCAACTATCACGACCTGGCAAAAGTCATGTCGGACGACAAGTACCACATGTTCATTGACAACAAGAACGTGAAGCGTGATTCGAAGATATACATCAACGACTATAGTGACAACGGCAAGAATGGTCTGGATCTCTTCAAGAATCTGTACGATCTGAGCTTGCTCACGGAGGTGGCTACGAGTGGCGACCTCAAAGACCATGCCCTGCTGGATGAGCACGTCAAGGCTGGTGATCATCTGGAATTCTTCTTACGCACGGACATCAGCCATCCGGAAACTTGGACATCTATTGGCGATGACGGCGACGGTGACCCCGAGGATGACATCTGTTTCGAAGGTACCCTGCATGGCGACGGTCATCACTTGGACGGCCTCACCAGCTCGCTCTTCAGCAAGCTCTGCGGACAGGTATATAATCTTGGTGTGACAGGTTCCTTCACAGGTGGCGGTATTGCTGAAACAGGCGACGGCTATGCCGAGAACTGCTGGGTTAACACCACAGGCACACCAACTCCGAGCTCAACCCTTGCCATCATTGGCAATCCGACGGACGATGCGTCCAAGCAGATAGAGAACTGCTATTACGACAATAGCAATGCCTATGCTGCAGGTCCTGCCAAACCGATGCCTGCCAAGGCATTCTATAATGGCGAAGTGGCCTACAACCTGAATGGCTTCTACCTGCACAAGCGCTACTATCATGGCACCAACCTGGATTCGGGCATTGAGTACAAGTACCTGCCTTCAGCTACAGACGGCACTCTGCCTACAGACATGGCCATCGGCTACTATCCTAACGACTATGCCATCTATCCCTTGGATATCACCAA